>Ga0181538_10000641_pt1 | contig 41429 bp, 41 predicted proteins | sample PEATcosm2014_Bin_40_FD_119773 | JGI IMG/M metagenome (GOLD analysis project Ga0181538, IMG submission 119773) | Peatland microbial communities from MTU Mesocosm Facility, Houghton, MI, USA - PEATcosm2014_Bin23_30_metaG | ecosystem: Environmental > Terrestrial > Soil > Wetlands > Peat | place... | reverse complement strand
GGTAATCTCGTATTGGGGCAAACCCAAGACGATCTCAGAATCGGTCAAATCAAAATCTCCCAAGATTGTTTTACCAATCTGGGATCAGGGTTTGCCCCCGGAATTGATCAAGAGCCAATTTGACGCCGTGTACGAGTACTCGTACACTGAAGGGGTGTCTCAGGTCATAAAAAGCCTCGTTCTGTACAAGCGACACCTTCAGAACTGCCCCATCCACAAGAGCCGCGTCCAGCGCCACAAGCGCCGTTTTTGGATGGATTGCGAGTGCCCAATCTGGATTCATGGTCGCACGCCTGACGGCGATATTGTCCCTCGACAAAGTACACAGTTCTCCGACCTCAAGAGAGCCGAAGCGTTGCGTGCGGCGCTCATGGCGCAGGTTGGGGCAGATTCCATAACCGGGCCACCGATCTCAGAATGCGTAGCGAAGTACCTGGCTACTCGCGAGCAAGACCTCGACTGGCGCACCCTCGCACAGCACCGCCTCGCCCTTGACCGGCTGGCGCGATTTCTGGAGGCTCAAAACGTCATTCACCTGCGAGAGGTGACCGTGGATCACCTGGAGACTTTCAAAACGGCAGGGCTGCCGAAGAAAATGCGGGCCACCACTAAGGCCACTACCTTCGCGAAAATCCGTTGCTTTCTCCGGACTGCTTTTCGGCGGGGGTGGATCAAAGAAGCGCTTGTCGATAAGGTGACCACCGTAAAGGCCGTATACGACCAGAAGGAACCCTACACGGATGAGGAAATCAACGCGATCCTCGATCATGCCTCCAAGATGGATGGCGGGACGCACGGATACGCGAAGCAACCGAAGACGTTCCGGCTGCTGCTCGAACTGATGCTTGCGACTGGGCTGCGCGTGGGCGACGCAGTCGGATTCGATCCTCACGTGCTCTGTAAAGGAGACTCGCTGTGGATCTACACGTACTCGCCGCAGAAGCAAAAGAGAGCTGAGAAGCCGAAGCTGCTGGAAGCGTACATCACGGACGAGATTAAGAAGAGGATCGATGAATGCACGTGGCTCTCGGTGGCGCGACCATTTTGGTACGGCCTTGGCTCTGATCCGACGCCGCTTGCTCAAGCCGTGTACGAGCGCCTGCAGGGAATCGGCGCCCGCGCCGGAATCGCTGACTGTCGTCCGCATCGGCTCCGCGATACTTTCGCTGTCCGAGCACTGCTTCGCGGGATGCAACTGGAGGACGTTTCGCGGCTTCTTGGGCACGCCAGCGTCAAGGTGACTGAGACATATTATGCGAAGTGGGTCGGGAGCCGGAAACGGAGACTGGAGCGGCTGGTTGCTGAGTCGCTCGTTGACATACAAGACCAAAGTTACCGTGCCCCCGTCGCTTAGCGGCCGCCCGAGACGCCCCGACGCTCGAGTGGCACGAGTGCGGGACTTATGAGGCTCACGAAAGTACCACGGGGCTCCTTGTACATGGTTGATCAAATCAAGGGAATGTCTGCGATCGGTTTGATGTTGGCGAGGGCTTCAGCTTAATCAAGGTCCGTCGTGTTCCCGCTGCGTTTGCATCGACGTCCCTGAGACGGATTATGCTGACCGGCCGGTCATACTGCCGGTTCTCCTGGAGCGTCTGGTTTCGCAGTTTCTCGTGAACGCGCGCGGCTACGCTCTCCGGAATCGAGAGCGTGGCGTATTTACGTCTGCCGGCGCCGTGGTTGGCGACCCGAATCACGTCGGCCTCCTCGGCAAATATTCTGCTCACGGTTCTCGCCGATAACCCCCAAAGGCCGGCCAGTTCCTTCACTCGGTAATGTCTCTCAAATGCGAAGCTTCCCATCGGGACTGCTCCAAATCCCCGCTCGCACACCAGGCGTTCAGCGCTGCGAAGTCTTACTGTCATCCGCACCGCGAATGTGCAATCAATCGGGACCCCTGATGGTCGGGTGCTAGTACGGTATCCATGAACACGACCACGCCTGCCGGTCCGACTGGCAACGGTCTCTGGAAGTCCATCTCAATCTCCGTCGAAAAACGTCCTCATAATTAAAGGTAATGGGAAGGGCACTCCGGGACAGTAAATTTACATATTCCCGCGCCTGCATGAACGCGGGCCGAGCCCCAGTTTTTGGCGCGGGCCAAGTGTGAGACGCTTGAACTGACTCATCGGAAAGGCGCAAGTCACCGTCCCGATTCGATCTCCCGTCATTGTTCCGGCGCCAGCCAAGCGCGTCAGTCCGCCCCGCGTCGAAGAAAGTTGTTAATTAGTTGTCCCAGAGTGCCCTTCCCATTCCCTTAAATATAGGGGGCATTTTTGTCTGCCAACTTCTACACCCGCAAGTGTGACGGCTCGGACGCCGGAACCAGTCAACGCATCGTGCCGACTTGCGGCTTTACCCCAGGAGGTTCGAAATGAGCAGTGCGAAGATTATTCCGGAATTGCCGGCGACGGCGCCCGCAGTCGAAAAACGGGTGATTCTATCCATGGGCGGCAAGGGCGGCGTAGGCAAGACGAGCGTGGTGACCGGTTTGGCCGAATGGTTTCAGGAGAACGGCATTCCGGTCAAGCTGCTCGACCTCGACACCGAAAACAAGGCGCGCGGATCACTCACGCACTTCTTTGGCGGTCAGGTGCCCAAAGTCAATATCCACACACCTGCCGGGCTTGACGCGTTTGTCGACGAGCTCACCGACGGGCCACCAGTGATCCTCGCTGATATGGGCGCGGGAGCTGGCGAGGTCACCTACGAGTGGTTCGACAAGATGTATTCCGACGTGACCGAGGCCGGCATAGCGTTCACTGCCGTTGGCGTTGTCACAGCCGATCCGGCCAGCGTTGAGAGCGTTCTGGCCTGGGCATCGCGCTTGGGTGATCGAGCAGCTTACCTGATCGTCGAGAACTCTACGGCGGAGCACACCGACTTCCGGTATTGGCGGGAGAGCGAGCAGGCGTTGTGGTTCCAGCGGAAGTACGCACCAGCGGTGATACGAATGGACTACCGGTTGCCCGTCCTCGAAAACGCCACGAGGAATCACGGGGTGACGCTGGGTGCGGTGGCTGGCAGATCGACCGATGCGGCGGAGCTGCAGAAGGCATCGCTGGTGATGCGCGCGCAGAGCTATCGGCGACGCATGTTCGCGGAGTTCGACAGGGTGAAGGAGTTGTTACTGCCGTGAGTGCGTCCAGCCAACCCTCGGAGGCTCAGGAACCCGATCTGATCGACCGCATCGCGAACGCGCTGCCGGTCGAGGTGAGGGCTGACTATTACCGCGAGCTGCGCCACTGCCGTTCGCTGCCAGAAAACGATGAGATGCTGCGGATACTGCGGGCCATGGGCTTTTTGGTTCTACTCATGGTGCAGGCTCCGGAGCGCATGGCGACGGAGAGACTACGGCTCGAAGAGGCCATGGCTGATGCGCTGAGAACCCTTCAGGAGATCTGCGAATCCAGTGACGCGCATCGAGCGCAACTCGATCAGCGGTTGGTCCAACTACCGGCCGACATCGCGGCAGGGATCAACCCGGAAGCCATTGCTGCCACGATCAATGAAAGCATGCGCCAACAGTTCGTCCAGTCGACAATTCCCGTAACAGCCGAGGCGCTCGCGGTCGTCGCCGCGCAGATCAAGAAAGCTACCGCTGAGTTCGGGCGTAGCGCGAACACACTTGGTGACTCTTACGAAGGCGCGGCGGAAGGCGCGCGCAAGGCGATCGCCAATCTGGAATCGACGAGTTCTCATGCGGTCAGTAGCACGAGACGTGCGGCGAACGAACTCGTAAGTGCTTTCCGCGAAGAGTACCGATGGTCGGTCTACACGTTAACCGGGATCGCCCTCTTGGTTGGAATCGGGGTCGGCATGTGGTATCAGCGGTGGATCGATCCGCAGCCGCAGCCTGCCGAGCGCGCGCCCGCGGTCCAGCGCGTTCAGCCCAGCAGTCCAAGGATCAGGCCGTAGGTCCACACGATGCTGACGATTCGCGCCATGGCAGACGGTAAAGGCTACTCGTCTCGGCACCTCGAACACAGCGACTACTATGCAGAGGGCGAGCGCGTGGTGGGCGAATGGCACGGGCGCGGCGCAGAGCTGCTTGGGTTGAGCGGCCCGGTGGACACTGGGGACTTCGAATCCCTGCGGCAAGGTCTCAACCCTGGGACCAGAGAGTTTCTGCGAGTTCGCCGCAGTGCGGACCGCATGGGCGCCGACGGAACCAAAGTCGCACAGGGACGGAGCCTCTACGACTTCACGATCTCCGCCCCCAAATCGGTTTCGGTGCTTGCCATTGTCGGAGGCGACCACCGGCTAGTCGACGCGCACCGCGCCGCCATCGCGGAAGCCTTGAAAGAGACCGAGGCGTGCGCCGCGAGCCGGGTGCGGCAAGGCGGCGCGAATGAGGATAGGCCGACTGGCAACATGGTGCTGGCGGTTTACCATCACGACACCAGCCGCGAACTCGACCCGCAACTGCACACGCACGCTGTTGCGGCCAACCTGACATTCGACGGCGCGGAGGGCCGCTGGAAGGCGCTGCAGGCCTCGGAGATCTACGAGCGGCGGGCCTACCTGTCCGAGGTCTACCGCAATGCGCTGGCTCGCGAAGTGAGAGCGGCCGGCTACGAAATCGAGACCCAGCGTGACGCGCGGGGGCGTGATACCGGCTTCGAGATCCAAGGCGTCCCTGCGGAACTGCTGGCGAAGTTCAGCCAGCGGAGCCGTCAGCGCGATTCGGCTATCGCGGCATTCGTGGAGCAGCGCGGGCGGAGACCTACCGACAACGAGATTGCGGTTCTGGTTCGAGAATCGCGCGCCGACAAACTCACCGAGATTTCGACGCGCGAACTCCGGGAGAAACAGCGGAAACGGCTCACCCCGGACGAAACACAGGCACTGGGGGCTGTGAGGGGCACCGGAAGGTCCGCACCAGTGGCTGTCGATTCGAGCGGTCCTTCATTAGAGCACGCCATTGACCACATCTTCGAGCGCGTATCCGTTGCAACGGACCATGAACTCCTTACGGAGGCTTTGCGGCACGGCCGGGGACGAATCCGGCTTGCCGACCTGAAGGGCGAACTGCATTTGCAAGAATCCGCGGGCAAGGTCTTGCGCTCGGGCCGCGAGGTTGCAACGGCGGAGAGTCTGGAGCGCGAACGAAACATGATTGCCGCCGTCAACCGTGGGCTCGGCGCATTCGAACCGCTGGGCGGCGGCCCGCTTACCATTTCGGACCGTTTGCGCCCAGAGCAGAAGCACGCGGTGGAATTCGTTTTTCAATCGCGGGACCGAGCGGTGAGCATCAGCGGAGCGGCCGGTACCGGCAAAACCGCGACTCTCAGGGAACTTCGGCGTGGCCTGATGGAGGCGGGGCACGATGTACTGGCAGTAGCGCCGACGATGAGCGCCGTCGAGGAATTGCAGAAGGTCGGCTTCGCTGACGCCATCACCGTCGAACGCCTCCTGCAAGATCCACGCATTCACTATGGCGTTCATGGCAAGGTGATCATCCTCGATGAGGCTGGTATGGTGTCGGCACGTCAGATGGCGGACTTGCTTCTGTTGGCGGAGGACCATTCCCTGCGCGTCGTCTTCAGCGGGGACACCAAGCAAATCCGAAGCGTGGAAGCGGGCGATGCTCTGCGGATATTAGAAAAGGAATCCCGGTTGAAAACGGTCGCGCTGGCTCAGGTCCAACGGCAAACCAGGAAGGACTACCGGGACGCGGTCGAAGAGCTCCGCCGGCACCCGGAACGCGGATTCGCGAAGCTCGATGCGATGGGCGCCGTTCGTGAAGTGGCGGTTTCCGAACGAGCCGTGGCCGTTGCCAACGCATATGACGCCGCCGCAGGGAAAAGCCGTCTGGTTGTCTGCGCGACGCACGACGAGATTGACCGCGTGACCAATGCAATTCGCGAGCGCCGGAAGACACGCGGGGAGGTCTGCGAGGGTGTAGCCCTGACGCGCCACGTTTCACTCAACTGGACTGCGGCACAGAAAACCGACTTCCGGAACTATCGCGCAGGGCAGATCCTCGGCTTTCACAAGGCTGTGAAGTCAATCGCGAGAAACGACACGGTGGAGATCGTGCGTGTCGCATCCAGCAGTCTGGTGGTCCGATGTGCGGATGGCACCGAGCGCGCCATTTCAAAAAGGCAAGCCGGGAGTTTCGGCGTCCTGGAGGCGCGGCCGATTGAGGTGTCTCCCGGAGACCGACTCCTGCTTACCGCCAATCGCCGCGAGCCTGGGCTGCGGATCACAAACGGCGAATTGGTCACGGTTTCCGCCGTGGATGACGCCGGCCGGGTGCAACTGGCAGACGGCAGGACGCTGCCCTCCAACTACCGCAGCTTCGGGCACGGTTACGCGGTCACCGCCCATCGCAGCCAAGGCAAGACCGTCGATTCGGTGATCATCTCCGGCGACGGCATGCCAAAGGAGCTTTTCTACGTCGCCGCATCGCGCGGCCGTCAAAGCGTCACGGTGATTACGAGCGACAAAGAGCGACTCCAGGCGACCGTAGCGCGGTCGATGGTGCGAACGGCGGCGTCCGAGCTTCTGCGGGCCAAGGGGGCGCACTCGCATCGAGGCGCTTTTCGAGGTTTGGCAGCGGCGCGAGACATGGTTCGACGGACATCCCGGTTGCTCACGTCCGTTTCGAAGCAAATCCAGCAAGTAGTGATTCAACCTCGAAAGGAGCGGACCCGTGAACTCGGCCTCGGTCGATAAAGCACCATGGGTCATCAGCGCGGCCGACCAACCGCCGGCGCTGGAGATCGTACTGTTGCGGCACACGGTGGTCCTGTCGTGGGGTCAGTTCGTCTACGCCGAAGGCGGCGACGACGAGGTGCGAATTGCCTTTGCCAGCCACGATCTGGTGGTGAAGGGCGCTGGACTCGACCCGTTGCTTCGCGCAATCGCGGCCCATCGAGTCGCGCGGATTCAGGAGAGTGGGCGGTCCGAGCATTTTCCCGAACAGGTGGGGCGCTTCATTCGTGAGATCGTCGTCAGGAACGTGGAGGGCGAGTGATGGAGCAAGCACGAGTTTTCGAAAAGCTGAAGTTAGAAATAGACACCATCCCTAAGCCTGCCGGCTTAGGTTGGCGAGGCCCGCTGAGCGGGTCACTTGTTCGGCATTTGATCGGCTTGTGTTCGGTGTCTGTCCGGGTTTCATTCGGTTCTTGTTCGGCCGATGTTCGGAAATCATTCGGTGAATATTCGGCATTTGTTCGGTGTTTTTCGGTGGTCGTTCGTTAGCCGTTCGGCTGACATTTGAATTGAGATTAGGCCTGGAAGGTCTCACAACGTGCAGGACAAGCTTCAAGACATCCTGAACACCCTGCCCGGGAAACCACCGCGCTCCCGATTGGAGACGTACCGCGAGTTGATTGACGAGTTGCGACAGCGCGGGTGGACCTATCGGGATATCGCGGGAATCCTCGCCGACAGGTGCCAGCTAAGTATCTCGATCAGCACGCTCCACGATTTCGTCCGGCTGCGATCCTTGGGGAAGCGTAGTTCAGCCAGGCGAACTGCGCCTGACGGATCGAAAGCAGACGCGATTGATCCCAAAGGTGCGCTCGTAGGTTCTGACGACAAGGCTGCCCAAGACGAGGAGGTTCGTCGAAGAATTGCGGCCCTCAAGGCTCGCAAGCCCGTGACGACGCCATCGCGAGACGACTTCCATTTCGATGCAAACCAACCGCTCCGGCTAATTACGCCGGAAAAACCAGCCTCCGACAAGTGAACCCAAGCGCAGTCCTGGTGGCCCGTTTAGGCGGACAGCAGTAGTCCGCAAGTGCTGGCCGTTAATGCGCGGATCCCAGCGCGTTTCTCCGTCCTAATCCGCCGATTACAGATTACGGAGTAAGCCCCTGATTCGTTGGGAGTTCGGCCGCTTTCTGAGCTACCCGAGGGGGTTCATCGATTTTGATTCTTTCCCAGGACCGGTGTCAACAAGCATGGGACGATGTTTCCGAGGGCCTGACGTACGGCGCACAAGCGAGAGCTGCACTGCTCTCTAAGGAAAAGCTACGCTGCTGCGCCGAGTTCCCAGGGGCTGCCGTATCCACCACTTCCGGTCCGCCGCCGCCGACGGCAACGCGGTCGTTGTTCTGGAGGGGTGCGGTACGAGGGGTGCGGCGCATGCGCCATCATGATGTAGTCAGCCAGAGTGTTGGCTTCGGCATCGGTCACATCGAACTTGGGCATGCGGCGGCGCCGCGCCTCTCATGCTCCCGAGCGCCTGCTCTTCGTTCGGAGCAGACCCGCTGCATCCGCTGCGGTCTGTGCGCCGAGCGCTGACCGGTGAGCGTGATCACCATGGAGAAATCGCCACGAAGACGGCGGCTGCCTCGGCTTCCTGTGAGGTCAGTCCGCTGGCCACCGGTGGGGAACCGACGGATGGGGCAGCAGGCTGGGTTGGGTTCGGAGTGCTCATCGCACCTCCCTTGATTTCGCAACGAATTGCCGGTCCAGGCTGGCCACGAGCCGGCTTATGCTCTTTTGCACAGCATGAGTCATTCCCTGGATAACCGAGTTTATGTTGCGTGTTTCTACTTCGGAAGTCTCATCTGCATCGCCGGTCCACACGGTTTCGCCGGTCCGGAGATCGAACAACTCGGCAGATATCCTGGCTTCCACGCGGACATTGCCAGCGGAATCGATCTCTTCCAGCCGTTCGAGCCGGCCGCTCATGAGATAGTCCTGCCGGCTCTGACCGTCGTACGGCCTCACGAATGAGAATAGCCGCGAGGAGCGGAGTGAATCGATCATTGCCGCCGTCACCGTCGTCGCGGGATCGGCAGCCCACCGGTGATAATCGTAAAAGCCAATTTCCGCCGGGCCTGGACGGTACACAATCCGCCCCTGTCGCAGGTACGGCAACGCTTCGAATCGGCGCACCGCAAGCGTGGCCGGCAGGCGCGCATCGGTTGCCGCTGGGCTCGGCGCAGGAGGGATGTCGAGCGCGTAGTAGTGCGGATACCGGATCTTGCCCCCGCAACCAGCCATGAGCAGCGCCACCATGCAGGCGCTCATGCATATCAGAGTCTTGGTGGTCATGGAGTCCTCATTTCTTGGGAACCTTTCGGTCCTCGGGCTGCCTGATCCGTATCAGGCTCCACGGACGCTCCTTCACGGACTCTGTCAGCGCGTTCAGGTTTTCAGTCGCCGCACGAAGGTTCTCGATCGTGTCGGCGATATTCTGATCTTTCGCCCGCACCGCGGTCTGGAGATTCGCTATCAGGCCGCGCGTCTGCTCGAGCGCTTTACGCATTTCGGCAAGGTCCGTCTGCAGGGGATCGCGGACCGCAGTGATGGTGTTGTTCGCGTTGGACACGGTTGCGTTCGCATTGTCCAGGACCGGCCCCACTTTCGCCATGACGCCATTGGCGTCGTTAGTGAGCTTCAGGACTTGGTCGGCCACCTGGTCGATTTTCGGCGATATCCGCGTCACCATGGCGTCCGCGTTCGTCAGAATCTCCGATAGGTGCTGCTGGTTCGGTTTGCCCGTGACTCCGTTCAGATTCGACATGAGTTGTCGGGCGTCGCCCGTGACTTCGTTCACGTCCGTATGCACCGTTTCCAGCAGTCCCTGCGCGGAATCGGCGAGGGCCACGATCTTGCGCTCAGTGTCGTCAAGGCTGATGGTTTCCAGCGACGGGATCGCGCTATTGGCCGGCAACCGGGGCGCGTCATTCGATCCCATGCTGATGGAGATGACCGGGCTGGTAATCACGGTCACTGATCCAAGCTTCGCCACGGACTTGGCGTTAAGTGGGGTGCCCTCCCGGACATCCAACAGGATCTCAATCCGGGTGGGGTCCTGCGAGTCGGGCCGTACCGCGGTCACCTGGCCCGCCTTGACGCCGCCAAACAGGACGTCCGCTCCGGGCTCCAGACCGCCCGCATACTTCAAGTATGTCCGGTAGGGGGTGCGCGCTCCCTTGAACTGCGCGTTGCTTACGTGATAGATGGTGGCAAGCACCACCACCGCGCAGACCAAAACGAATGCGCCGACTTTGGCTTCCGTTTTCATGCTCGCCCTCCTGTGATCCCCGCCAATTCTCGAAACCGGTCCTGAACGTCCGCGCTTTCCGCAATGGGATCGGGAACACGGTCGAGGAACTGCCGGATGCGAGGCTGGGTGCTCTTCTGGAACGCATCTTTGTCGTCGACCGCGATGAGCGATCCGCGCTCCAACATGGCCACACGATCGGCGACGCGAAATGCGCTGGCCAACTCGTGGGTAACGACCAGGATGGTCATATGGAAGGCACGCTTCAAGAGCAGGATCAGTTCGTCCAGCCCGGCCGCGACAATAGGATCCAGGCCCGCCGACGGTTCGTCGAAGACCAGAATTTCGGGGTCAAGTGCAGTAGCCCGAGCGACCGCGGCGCGTTTCTTCATGCCCCCCGACAGTTCTTGAGGCATCTGCCTGGCAGCTTGACTCAGACCCACGGTCGCGAGTTTCATGGACGTCATGATTTCGATGACGGGATCCGCCAGGGTGGTCAATTCGTGCAGAGGCAGGGCGACATTTTCTTCGATGGACATGGCATTGAACAACGCACACTCCTGGAAGGCGACGCCCATGGTGCGACGGATACCCTTGAGTTCTTTCGGCGAGCAGCGATTGATATCGACGCCCCGGATGCGGATTGTGCCGGAGGTAGGCCGCTCGAGTCCGATGATGTGCCGCAGGACGGTGGTTTTGCCGGAGCCGCTGCCGCCGAGCAGCGCCATCACTTCACCCGCTTCGATGTTCAGGTTCACGCCATCCAGCACGCGATGGTCGCCGTACTGGACCGTCAAGTTCTCCACGGAGATCACTGGGTCTGCCATAGGCTAACTCTTATGCACCAGGTAGAAGATCGCCGTGAAAAACACGTCGGCAAGGATCACAAGAAAGGTCGACCAGACTACCGCGGAAGTGGCCGACCGCCCCACCGCGTCCGGTCCTCCTCGGGTCCGGAAGCCTTCCAGGCACCCGACGTTGACGATAATGACCGCGAATACCAGACTTTTCAGCAGCCCGATAAAGACGTCATGCAGCTGAATCGAGTTGGCGACATATCGCAGATACATAGAGAACCTGTACCTGGTGGTGATCAACATAAACCCGAAGCCCGCCAGGATGCCGAATGCGTTGCTCATGATGCTCAGGCAGGGGATTGTAATGATCGCCGCGAGGTACTTCGGCGCCAACACGAACTCGATCGGATCGATAGCCATGGTCCGGAGCGCGTCGATCTCGCTGGTGACCATCATGGTCCCGATTTCGGCTGAAAATGCCGATCCCGAGCGGCCGCTCACGACGAAGGCCGTTAGCAGCGGACCCAGTTCGCGCGTGAAGCCGACGGCCACGGTGTCCATGACGTACTGCAGCGCTCCGAACCTGCGCAGTTCGGCCCCGGCCTGCATGGCCAGGATGAAGCCGGCGCACAGGGACATGGTGCCGACCATCGGCAGCGCATCCACGCCGACAGCCGCCATCTGGCGCAATGCCGCTCGCCAGCGCCCAGGCTTGCCCACGAGCGGAAGCACGCGGGGTGTGGCACGCAGGCCTGCCCAGCCCTGCATGGTAAGTCCGCCAATGTAGGCAAGTCCGCGGAGGGCGCCGCCGCCGATAGCTTCCAAGACGTTCACGTCCCTGCCTCCTGTCCAGCCATGTCGAACAGACGATTGAAGTGCGTGATCTCAAGAAGGTCGAGCGGCTGATCGTGGATCCCGTCCAGGATCAGCCGCGTGCCTTGCCTGCGTGCAATCCGGAGCGCCTCCACCAGTGTGGCTAATCCGGAAGTGTCGATGTAGGAGACATCGGACAAATCGACGGACAAGTTGACCGGCTTTGCACGCAAGGCGTCAGCCAGCGTTCTGCGCATCTCGCCCGAGGTTGCGATGGTGACCCGGCCGTGGATGGCAACCTTCTCGCCCACTTCGGCATCCTTAGGTTTCACGGGCCTTCGCTGAGTGCGAACTCGCCTTCGCGTAGAACCGGCGGTCGCTGCCGTCCAGAATGGCCTGCACCTTGGCGGACTGCTCGTTGGTCAGGGTCGTCTGGAGGACTGTGCCGCCGTAACCGCGGAACTCCTCAGCCACTTCCACCGGGTCGACCGTCCGTAACAGCGCCAGGATTGCCGAGTCGCGCGGCTGGATCATGCCGCCGACGCATTTTGCAAACGCTTCCGGGATGCCGAACTCGTCCTTCCACCAACCAGCGTCGAGCGCGCCGCCGGTCGCGCCGAGGGCGCCGCCGCCCAGGGCTCCGGCGGCGACGGCGCCTGCCACAGCCGCGCCGCTGGCGCCGGCCGTGAGTGGGATCGCTATCAGAGCGCCAATCAGGGAACCCCAAAATACTCCCCACCCGGCCCCCTCTCCCGTGGTCAGTTGGTAGCTCTGATCCACCCTCAGTTTGCCTGTATGGTCGCGATAGACCGCGACGGCGTCGTCAAGGTCGACCACCCATTCGCGGTCCATCTCGCGGAGCTTGTTGAGAACTTCCGAAGCCCGGAAGACCTGTTTGAATCCCACGACAATCAGTTGCGACATGCTCCACCTGCATCCCTTCCATGCATTGCTTTCTTCGGCCCGTTCTTACTTCTCCAGCCGCGCCGCCGCTGCCGTCAATTGCCCGGCGAGCAAGTGTTTCAGCTTCTTCTGCGACTCCTCGTGGTCATCGCGGATGCGTTTAACGCGCGCATCGAAGGTGGCCTTGATCTCACCCTGGGTCTTTTCGGCCTTGTTCTGCAAGGCCTTCACTTTGGCTTCGGTCTCGCTCTTGATTTGGTCCGCCCGCTGCTTAGCCTGATCCAGCTTGGCCTGGAGCTCGGCATTAAGCTTGTCAATCCTGGCCTGGAGCTTGGCCTTGCGTTCGCCATGAGTGTGAGCGACCTCGGCCTTCAATTGATCGATGTCCGCGCGGAGCTCGGCCACATCGCGGGCCCATTCGTCGTCCTCGACGTTCTTGCGGGCTTTGCGAAACACGGTTCCGCCCAAGGCTTCCATCCGGGTATCCACGGGAGTGACCCACTCCTCGCTGACGTCGGCGATCACTGCGCACTTGCCGGGTGACAGGGTGGCGGTAACCTCATCGACGAACTCCGCGTCGACTCCCGCCGCGTGCAAGTCGCCGATGCTGCCCGCCAGCAAGCCCGCTGTGGCGCCGACCGCCAAGCCAACCGGCCCCTCGAGCAGGCCGATCAAACTGCCGATCGCGGTTCCGCCAAAGGTGCGAATGGGGAAGTCGTCTTCCGACTGCTTGATTGTGACCGTGCCATCGGCGTTCTTCTTGATCACGGCTTCTGCGTGAATGGCGATGCTTCCTTCGGCATCGAGTAGATTGAGGGCATGCGCTCCCTCATAGGTTTTCGGTTCGTCGTTAAAAACTACAACTAGCATTCTTTCCATTTGAGATTCCTCTTTCCTTGCTGAAATTTTCCGCCGTGGTTTACACGGCTGCCAAAACGGTTTCTTTGGGGGAATGGTGGAGCGCGGAGGCGAAACTGGTCACCGCTACACCGTCCACGATGAGGTCAACGCCGACGGCGAATCCGATGAACCAGATGCCGGTCACGGGCCACTGCCAAATCACCATGATCCCCAGTACCACCGAGACGATTCCGGAGAATACGGCCCAGCCCCAGTTGGGGAACTTGGCCATCCCGGACCCGATGGCGCGGAACAGGCCGCCCACGATGAAGAACGAACCGAGTAGCAGGGTGAGGCTCTCGGCTCCGATAACCGGGTTGCGAATGAGCAAGTATCCGGTGAATCCCCGAAACAGCGCGGTCAGCAGATACAGGAAGAATCCTCCCCAGGACCCGATAGTTAAGGCCTGAACCAGGGCGAAGACTCCGCCGATCAGAAGCAGCCAGCCAAAGACCAAGACCGTGGTGAATGTGGCGGCTACGTCATAGACGATACAGGCCGCCCCGAGGATGGTGAGTAAGATCCCGAGGGCCAGGAACCAGCCCCACGAGTTGCGGACCTCGTCCAGGCCCGCGATGAGTGGATTGTCGAATGTTCGTGTCATTGTTGCTTCTTCTCCTGTTGCAAGATTACGGGAAGTGGTGGGTTGCAGTAGTGAGGTAGCGGTCAGGTTTTGGTGGAAGGAAGGCAGGTCGGGTGGGAAGATCGGCGGAGCTCACGGCTCAAGAATGGAGCTTCAGGGCCAGCTGTCCCGGCTTCCCGGCGTTTGCGTCATCCGTCGATCACTCGAATAGAGGAAAAGTGAGGTAATGAGGTAGCTGGGGGCAAAAACAACCGCGGGAACGAAGGATAACGGCTAGGTGTAGAATCGAACAGGATACCGAAGTTTCAAAGGAAATTCTGGCTGAAAGCGGGCAGCTACGGTCATGAAGGAGTTTCCCCCATTCCGGCTAGATACCGTCAATCAATGCCTTTGGCGCCGCGGGGATGCCCCGGACGACGAACGCGTCCTACTGACCCCCAAAGCTTTTGCCGTTCTGCGCCACCTGGTGGCGCACGCAGGCCGGCTGGTGACCCAGGAGGAGCTGCTGGAGGCGGTGTGGCCCGATACCTTCGTGCAGCCGGAGGTGCTGAAGTATCAGATCGCCGACATCCGGAGCACGTTGGGGGACCGCGCCAGGAATTCTCTTTTTATCGAGACCCTGCCCCGGCGCGGGTATCGATTTGTAGCCGCGGTGACGGATAGCGAGTCTGCAGGCGCCTTGGCGCCGTCAAGCCCGGATCGCGGAAGATTGGTAGGCAGGGACCGCGAGCTTGGCGCGTTGCGAGCCTGCCTCCGAAGGGCCTTGAGCGGCCAGCACCAGATCGTCTTCATTACGGGGGAGCCGGGGATTGGAAAGACTGCCCTGGTGGACGAATTCCAACGCCAGGTGGTCGTCGAGCATCCATCCCTGCGCATCGCCCGTGGCCAATGCGTGGAAGGCTATGGCGGGACGGAAGCGTATTACCCGATGCTGGAAGCGCTCGGTCAGTTGTGCCATGGTTCGGACGGAAAGCGAGTGGTTGAGATTCTGGCCGCGCAAGCGCCCACCTGGCTGGTGCAGTTTCCTTCACTTTTGAAGAGCGAACAGCGGCAGGCACTACAGCAGGAGATCCTGGGAGCGACGCGGGATCGGATGTTGCGCGAGATCCGCGACGCGATCGCCACGGTCAACTTGGAAGCGCCTCTGTTGTTCGGGTTCGAGGATCTGCAATGGGTGGATCCCTCGACGGTCGATCTCATCTCCGCTTTTGCCCGCCATCGGACGACGGCGAAGACTATGGTGATCGTCACGATGCGGCCGGTGGACGGGGCGGTTCCCGAGCATCCGCTGAAGAGGCTTAAGCAGGATCTGCTGGCGCATCACCTGTGTCAGGAAATTACGCTCGCGCCGCTTGAAAAAGCAGACGTAGCCGAATACCTGGGCGCGGAGTCTCCGGTAGGCGGCCTGCGGGAGGGTTTTGCCGAGCTGATCCATCGGCACTCGGAGGGTAATCCGCTGTTCATGCTAGCCACCCTGGAGCACATGGCCGCGCACGGCCAGATCGCGGGCGAGGACGGGAAGTGGCGTCTCCGAGTCCCCATCGAACAAATCGATCTCGATGTGCCCGAGACTCTGCGTCAGATAATCGAAGCACAGATCGAGCATCTTACCAGCGAACAGCAGCGGGCGCTGGAAGTGGCCGGCATTAACGGCGTCATGTTTTCGGCGACCGTCAATGCCATCCCCGCGGGCCTGGACGAGGAGAAGTTTGAAGAACTTTGCGACGAATTGGCGCGCCGTCACTACATCGTGCGCTGGGCGGGATCGCGTGAGTTTCCGGACGGGACCGTCTCTGTGCGCTACGAGTTTACACACGCACTATACCGGGAGGTCTTCTACCTCCGCCAGACGCCTGGGCGCCGGGCGAAACGGCATCTGCGCATCGGGGAGCGGCTGGAGGAGCTTTTCTCCAAACATGAAAGCGAGGTGGCGGCTGAACTGGCGGGCCACTTCGAGCAGGGGGGCGATCGGCAGCGCGCCATCAAGTACCTGCGGCTGGCGGCGGATGCGGCCGCACGGCGGTTTGAACCCCTGCAAGCCACAGAGATTCTTGAGCACGCTCTGGAGCTGGTGACCAAGCTGAAGGATGCGGAGCGCGCCGTAAGCGAGGCCGGGATTCTGGAGAAGCTGGCTGGTATGTATGCTGCGCTGGGAGACGTCCGCGCCGCCGAAACCTACCCGGTTCTGGCTGCAAGAGCGGCTCATTACGGCCTGATTGACGTTCAGGTGCGTGCGCTCGTCGAGCAGGCGCTCGGTGCGTCACTGGAGAGTTATGAACGCGGACTCGAACTATTGGAACGGGCACTCCACATCGTTCGAACCTCCGATCCGATGAAGCATCTTCCAGCCTATGCGTCCTGCCTTTCTCTCTGCTTGTGGCTGTGCGGATGGAATCCTCAACAGGCGGAGGAGTACCGGAATGCGATAGGTGAGATCCGGAAAATGGGCGACTCACACGTGGTCGCGCCGCACCTCCTCAACCATAGTTCCATCCAGTTTTATTCGTCCGAGTACCGCGAGTCGTGTCGAAGCTACGCCGATGGCCTGAAGATGTGGCTCGAAGCTGACACCGTTCACCCGTCTCTGCTCGGCATTGGCTGGGAACCATGGCAGCTTCTCCATGTGTTTGATCTTATATTCCTGGGTGAGTGGGGCGATGCTTCTCGAGAGATCGAGGAAGCGATCACGGTGGTACACAAGAATGGAGATTATTCTTTCCGGGCGCGCGCCTTGCACATCGCTCGCGGCTGGCTGCACCTCATGGCCTGCGACTTTGCCGGAGTCTTGACGATCTGCGAGTCGGCGGTTCCTTTGGTTCGGGATTCAGGGCTGCGTGCTGCGCCTGGCTCCTCACTCCCGATTCCCTGGCCTCTCCAGCAGTCCCTGGTTCTGCGAGGTTTGGCGGAGGCAGCTTTGGGACAATTCGACCGTGCGCGTGATTACGTCTTCGCGGCATGGGACGACATGGATCGCCGGCGAACGCTGAACGACTGGTATTGGCGAATGACGCTGGAATGGGGACTCACCGAACTTAGCCTTGCGGAAGGAAACCTGACGCAGGCCCGGCCGCAAGCCGAACGGTTTCTCAGCCTCACGCTGACAACCGCGGAACACACCTGGCAGGCACTGGCCTGGGAAGCAAATGCCCGCGTGGCCCTGGCCGAACCAGACCTCGCGCGCGCGCAACAGTGCATCGGCAAAGCTTTGGCGGCGATGGAAGGTCTCGAGGTGCCGTTGGCGGCCTGGCGCGTTCACGCGACCGCCTTTGAACTCTGCCGGAATTCAGGCGATCAAGATTCGGCGGATCGCCAACTGGCGCTCAGCCGCGAGACGATCATGAAGCTGGCAAATTCCCTGCCCGCGGAAGAGCCTCTTCGGCAGATATACTTGTCAGCGCCCATGATTCGCAACATCCTTGGCGATTGCGAAGCTCCAAGATCAAGCGCCCTTGAAGCTTGACGCAGGAGCACGGAATGGGGAGATCCCGACCAGGTTCTCCAGCACGGAGAGCCTTTCCCGTCCTCAGCAGAACGCGAGCATGGTCGCCGTCTGGTTGACGTGTCCCAGGTACGCCTCGCCGTACGTACTGAAGCCCACCGACGGGGTATTTGCGAACAGGACGCCAAAGGCCTCACACTGGCCCTCGTCCTGTAGTTGCAGCGTGCGCAGAATGCAGTTGAACACGATCAGAGCGCGATGGGATCCCCCGATCGCCCTGCTAGTGTCCGCGACGATATCGGTGGACTCTAGCAGTTCCAGTTCCGTGCCTTCCCGAATCCGGCTATAGAATACGATGCTGCCGTCCGTTAGAACGCGCTGCGGGCTGCGTACGAATAGTTCGCCGCCCACCATCTGGCCCAGCGGGTTGCTCATGAAGCGGCCAGCCACGCCGGCACCGTCGATACCCATGGCCTGTGCGTACGCCTCTACGGCGAGCACGCCGTTGAAGCGGCGCACGGTGCGACCGGCCTCATCCACCTCAGTGGCGGTCAGCGCTTTCCCCAGCAACCGGAAGCTCTGGGTCTTGATGATCCGGTAGCCGGCTGGCACGCGCAACAACGCAAGAACGGCGGCATGTTCAAACGTGCAGCCATTGGCGGCAACCAGCGTCGCGTGAAAAGCCAAGTCATCGCCGGCCGATCCACCGACGAAGGGAATCTCCGTTAAATCGCGAATCCGCTCCATGATCGCCTCCTCAGCGCCCGACATGCCATCGGCAAGGATCAGTCCCACGTGCGTGTCGAGGTCGAGTTCGGAAAGCGGAGCGGCCATCTGAGCGGACAGGCTGTCCAGGGCTGTGGAGACGGCCAACGGACTCTTGAGGTCCTCCACCACCGCGGTGGCGGCGGCGCTGACAATCTTGGGCGGAAGCGCCATGGCGACCATGGAACATGTCGTCATCTTGCCCGACGAAATCTCGCCCGCCGTAGTGCAACCGATGCAGGCCGCGCGCGGGAAGGCAGCTTTCATTGCGGCGCTCAGCGCGGCGAGAGAATGGCAGGTTGAGGCAAAGTACACCACCACCGCCGCATCGACGTTTCCGCGCAGCCCGGAGATCAGCGCATTCTGCTCAGTGGAGCTTGCGATTTGAATAGCCATTTCGTTCCTCACGTCTGCACTTCCCGGTCACGACGCTACGGGAGCACGTTCACCGATGCGGCCAGAGCAGCCACGCAAGCACGATCCAAGGCCCCACAGTGATGACCAGGAACAGGATTTCCTCGATCCGGAACCTGTGGGCTTTTTGATGTAGGGTCCTTCCAATCGAACCCGACGTGTTTTCCCGTGCGATTGTAACCACGCGAAACATAGAACCCTCCCGGCGTTCTCGCGAAAGCCCACCCGGAGTTGGTGTTTGCGGCGCTCTGCCCGTGCCGCAGCCTGCGCTAACTGGCGTAGCGAACACCGGAGTGCATTCTGATGGCCATGCCGATCAAAACCCGGGTAGATCCCGTAACACGAAGAGGGTCCACTCTGTCCGGGGGGCGAACTGGTTGGCGGCGTGCAATTGCGACCCACCGAGGTGTATTCGCAGTGATTCGGATTATCAAAGCGGACGAGCCGGCGCGCACGACTATTACCGTGGATGGGCGTTTCGCAGGGGGTGACTACATCGAGGCCGTTGAGACCTGCTGTAACCAGGCAATCTCTAAGGGCAAACCAGTCCTGCTCGTTCTACGAGACGTTTCCGTAATCGGGGAGGATGGCCGCGAGCTCCTGCGCCGTCTCGCCGCAGAGGGTATCGGCCTGAGAGCCTCCGGCATATATAACTCCTACATCGTTGGCTTGGTTCAGCCTGACGGTCTGCCGCAAGCACATCGTCGTTGCTAAGAGTGATATGCGGGAAGTCAGGGGGATGCAGTTCGCAGAGGCCCTTATTTCATGCTCGGATATCCTTTGTGTGCACCAAGAAGGTGACGAAGTGTTGGACACGGAGTCCAGAAGGGGACTCGCTCGGCAGACAACGGCCGCGCAACACACGACTGCAGCTCGTGAAATCCCGAACTCGCAGGAAATCGCGCCAAACCCGGCCTGCATCGCCGCATGGACTGCGGTTTGCTCCACAAAAGCCATGACTACAACGAGGTCAGCCTTACTGGTGAGCGCCATCGAAGAGGACCACAGATTCTTAGGCCGAGTCTTCTCCCAACAGGGCTGGATGCTTCACAAAACTCGATCGCTCGAATCAGCGATGGATCTCTTGCTCTGCGACCCGGTTCCAGTAGTCATAACCGAGCGGGATCTGCCGCTTGGCAACTGGAAAGGCGTGTTGGCCGCGATCCAGCAGTTGCCCCAGGTTCCGATGCTAATAGTCACTGCCCGGCTGGCGGATGAATACCTCTGGGCCGAGGTCCTGAACCTGGGCGGTTACGATGTACTGAGCCAGCCATTTCAGGTAACCGAGTTGCTCTGGGTATTCGGTAACGCCTGGCGGATGTGTGAAGACACGTGGACACGAGAGCGCTGTTCGCCGGTGAATAATGAGGCGCTGATATCCGAAGTTTGAAGCAGAAAGGAAAACCGAAAATGAACGCGGAAGCTGAAACCAGAGCGGCCGAAAACGAAACTGTTGACGTGGCAATCGTGGAAACCGAGGCTATTTTCGACAATTGCTCGTCGCGAGAGGACATCGCCGCTCTAGCCTACTCCTATTGGGAAGCCCGCGGTTTTCAGGGTGGCTCCCCAGAAGAGGACTGGCTCCGAGCAGAGCAGGAAATGCGTAGTCGCCGGCGGCAGCCAGAGGATTGAAGGTTGGGGATCATGGAGGTTTGCGATGGCATCGTTTGGAAAGATTCTGTTGCCGGTGGATTTCTCGGAGCGTTCACTGGGCGCCGCCCGCCAGGCAGAGGTCATGGCCCGCCACTTTCATTCCGACGTGACTGTATTACATGTGGTTGATCCCGATCAGCCGAGCGGCCGTCTGCGTGGCATGGTCTCGCGGAGCCAGGTGCTTCAACTGTTTCAGACCCGCGCCGAATTGCAGGCGTAGGAAGGAGAACCCTTGAAGTTCGGAGTACTGGCACTCGACTACGATGGGACGATCGCACGCGACGGAATGCTCGATCCGGAAGTAAGGTCCGCCATCGCGGACGCACGGGCGCGCGGAATCGAAGTTATCCTCGTGACCGGCCGCATTCTTTCAGACCTGAAGCGCGTGGTGGGAAACCTTCAGCTTTTCGACGCCGTGGTAGCGGAGAATGGTGCCGTACTAGCCGTTCCAAACGGGCATTCCTGGTTGATCGGCCATCCTCCACCTCCCGTTTTCCTGGATGAACTCCACCGTCGTGCGATCGACTGCGTAGTGGGCCAGTGCATCGTGGAGACCGACGCAACGTTGGCCCCCCGTATCCTGGCCGTGATCCGCGAGCTCGAACTGCCGCTAGTGCTGTTGTTCAACCGCGGGCGCCTCATGGTGCTTCCACAGGCGATCAGCAAGGCGACCGGGCTTCACCAAGCCCTCATCGCGCTGCGTTTGTCGGCTCACAACGCGATCGCCATCGGCGATGGGGAAAACGACCACGACCTCCTGGCCGCTTGCGAGATCGGGGTAGCGGTCGGCTGGGGGAGTCCGGCTCTGCAGAGGACTGCGGACGAGGTGATACGCGGGGATGGTCCCAGCGCCGTGGCCAAATACATCCGGCAGGCCGCAAACAGTACGCGGCTGCCTCCCGATCGGATTGGCAAAAGCACAATCACGCTCGGCGTGACCGGCAGTAGCGCGCCACTCGAACTAACGATCGGAGGCCGCAACGTCCTCATCGCGGGAGACCCGCGATCGGGAAAATCATGGGCCACGGGGCTTTTCTGCGAACACTTCATGCTGCACGATTATTGTACCTGCGTAATCGATCCGGAGGGCGATTACGAGCAATTGGAAGCTCTACCCCGCGTCCTGGCATGCGGAGGCGACGACCCGCTACCCTCGCTGCCCGATGTGGCCCGGATGCTGCGGCATCCGGACATGAGCGTCGTGATCAATCTTTCCCACGTGCAGTACAAGGAGAAAGTCGCCTATCTGAAAACCCTCTTGCCTATGCTCGCGTCTCTCAGGCGGAGCACCGGTCTGCCTCACAGGATCGTCGTGGATGAGGCGCATTACTTCCTCAATGAACCGAACGCCAGAGATCTGCTGGACCTTGACTTGGGTGGATACACACTGGTCACTTACCGGCCTTCCGATCTTCACGCCGATGTCCGCCGGACTATGGAAGTGATCTGCTGCACGCGCATTTCGGATCCGCAAGAGGTCCAGGCGATGCAGACAATGTGTGGCAGCGGCTCCGGCGACTGGAGCGCTACGCTGGCAGGATTGGCCGACGGCGAAGCGGCCCTTTTGCCGAAGGCGCCAGAGGCTTCAGGGAAGTTGCAGCGGTTCTCCTTGAGACCTCGACTGACCGCGCATGTTCGCCACAGGTCCAAATATCTGGATGTGCCAATGCGAAGCGGGACTGAATTCGTGTTCACCGCGGATGGCAAGCCGGTGGGTCCTCCAAGCAGAACGTTACAGGAGTTTGTCTCGTCGCTGGAGAGCGTCCCGCCTGGAGTGTTGGACGGACATGCACGCCGTGGAGACTTTTCGCGGTGGATTGACGATGGGTTCCACGATCATCCTCTCGCATCGGATGTTCGCAAGGTGGAGCAGCGATATCGGGTCGGATACGTTGAGCACCTGGAGGTTGAGCTGGTGAAGACGATTCGGGAGCGGTATGAAGTGGAATCCGAATTGGTCTTGTAAGCGGCAGGTCGAGTATGAGGATCTTCTCCCTGTTCATAGTGGCCGATTCGGTGTGGAATACCCGGGTCAGGGGCGCCGGTAGCGCTCCGGCGAGGTCGGTAGAAAGCGCCTGTGCAGGGGGTCCCAGCTCATCCGCTCGACCTCGATCTCCGGCGGTTCGATGCGGATCACGTTGAAGGAGTTCGCTTCGCCGCGGCCGCGGGTCGAGGTGGCGGTGCCGGCCTGAACGATGAGCGCCGAGAGGCCCTGGATCTCGTATCGGATGCTAGTGTCGCCCGTGTAGCCCAGATGAAGGTGACCGGAGAGAAACAGGTCGGCGCCACAGTCGGCGAGCCCGCGCATCGCCATCTGCGCCCGCCCGACCACGTGGCCGCCATGGCCTGGCGGAAGGTCGAACGGGTGGTGGGTGACGATGATCTTGGCCACGCTGGGCGGGAAGCGGCACAGCCACTCGCGAGCCTGCTCCACCTGCCGGAGGTTGATGCGCCCGCCCTTGAAGGCGAGCGAGCGGGCGGAGTTGAGGCCGATGACGGCCATTTCCTCGTCGGCATAAGTGGGCTCGAGGTCCTCGTTGATGTAGCGGCGAAAGCGGCGCAGGCCGCCGAAGAAGCGGAGATAGGCATTGTAGAGCGGCACGTCGTGGTTGCCAGGCACAACGATCTGCGGCGAGGGGAGGGCGTCGAGAAAGGCGCGGGCCTGCTCGAACTCTTCGCGGCGGGCACGCTGCGTCAGGTCGCCGGAGACGGCCACCAGGTCGGGCCGGACGGCTTCGACAGATTCAACGAGCGGCCCGGGCAGCAGCGGATCGATGCGGCCGAAATGGAGGTCCGACAGGTGGACGATGGTGCGCATCAGCCTTTCCTGGCCGGCACGCGAACCCGCAGGGCCAGCGGACGGCTGCGGTACAGCAGGGGCGGCGGGACCTTGAAGATCTCGCCGTCGAGCGCGACCCGGATCTGCTTTCGGTTCGTTTCGACTCGCAGTTCGCGAGTCTGAAAAACGTTGAAATCGCGGTCCCCGCGGTCGCGCTTGAAGAGCGCCCGGAGCGTGAGGCGGACCGCCCTCCAGCGTGAGGAGGGAGGCGGCGCCACGAAGACCCAAAGGCGGCCCTCGTCAAGCGAGCGCCGGCGGCCGAAGCGGAAGCTCTCTACCTCGTACTCGTTGTTGCCGACGAAGAGAACGGGCGCGACGACGCAGGCTCCGCCGGCGCCCGCATCGAGACGCACGCTCAAGGAGGGGAAGCGGCGAGGAACGCTCAGACTGGCCCAGGCCATCGCCAGCCACTTGCTCCAACCCCGCCGGCGGCGGCGCTCGCGCTCGAATACGATCGCCGGGTAGAGCCCCAGGCTGGAGTTGTTGACGAAGACCCGGCCGTTCACTACACCCACGTCGATGGCGCGGATAGCGCCGGTGAAGGCAATCTCGACGGCCGCTTCCAGCTCGAGCGGAATGCCAAGCTCTTTGGCGAAGTGGTTGAGCGTTCCCACCGGCAGCACGGCCATTGTGGCCTCGGTATCGGCCAGCGCCGAGGCGACCGCACCGACCGTGCCATCGCCGCCCGCGGCCACCACCGTGCGCTCGCCGCCGAGAACGGCCTGGCGGGCCAGCGAGGTGATCTCCTCCCCGGCACGCACCTCGTGGACGACTGCCTCGATTCCGCGTTCGCGCAAGTACCGGAGGAGTTGCTCGCGCACCCTCGCTCGCTGCGCGCGGCCGGCCTGGTGGTTCAGCAGGATGGTCATGCCGGCATCCGCGAGGCAGGCTGGCGGCGTTCGCTGCGGCGCTTGATCAGCCGATTCGTGTAACCCACTGTGGCGACCCAGATGGTGGCGGCGGCGTAGCCGGCGATGACGTCGCTCGGATAGTGCACGCCCAGGTAAATGCGCGAATAGCCGATCAGGCCGGCGAGCAGAACCGCGCCCGCGAAGATGGCGGCGCGCGCGGCGGCACCGCGGACGCGCTGCCCGGCGAAAAGCGCGAGCGAGCCCCACAGGCAAACCGAGAACAGAGCGTGGCCGCTCGGGAAGCTGTAAGAGGCGGGTTCGGGCGTGCCGAAATAGCTGGGGGGCCGGACGCGGTGGAACGCCACTTTGAGCGCCCCGTCGAGCACAAACCCGCCCGTCATCGTGACGAGGAAGAGCAAGGCTTCGCGAGGCCGGTGGGCGACGCGGAGAAGGATCGGGAACGCGATGAGGCTGAAGGCGACCAAGAAAGCGGGCGAGCCGATGAGACTCATCAGGCGCATGAAGCTGGTGAGGGTGGGGCTGGAGTGGGCGTGGACCCAGCCGCGAACGGAAGCGTCAAAGGGCACGGCGGCCTTACCGCCGACAAAGCCCGCCAGCCACAGGAACAGGGCGAGCGCGGCCACGGCGGCAGCCAGGCCCAGAACCAAGAGTACGCTGGCCCTCATACTTGAAATAAGCAATCTCCTGATTCAATTTGGAGCTTCGCTACGCCACCTGTTCGGACAGCCGCCAGGGAATGCAGCACCAATCCGCGCTCTGTTCGGCAGCGCAGGCACGAGTATATCTGCAATCCGAATTCCAGGCAACTTGCGTCACCGGCAAAGTCGGAACGGTGGGAGGATTGCCCTGCAATGGTTGCATCGATCGGCTTCGATCCCGGAGTGGAATGCAATGGCGGTGTACTTGGCATTGGCGATCCGCGGGCTGGCCGCCGGCCTGATGGTCGCAGCGCCGGTCGGCCCGGTCAACCTGCTCTGCATTCGGCGGACGCTCGCGAAGGGCTGGAAATCGGGTATCGTTTCGGGTTTAGGAGCGGCGCTCGCAGACACGCTGTACGGGGCCATCGCCGGTTTCAGTATCAGCCTTGTGATCCAGCTTCTGATCCGCGAACAGTTCTGGATCCGGATCATCGGCGGGATCCTATTAATGGGCATCGGGGTGGTGTACTACTGTAAGCCGCCGCGGGCGCTCGAAGCAGGCGAGGACAACTCCCCCACCAATTCGGACCTTGTCTCCGCGTTTCTTCTGAACGTGACCAACCCCACTACGGTGCTCTCGTTTCTTGCGGTCCTGGCCGCTCTCGGCGTGGGAGGGCAGCGACTGCTGTGGCAGACTACGCTCCTGGTGGCCGGCATATTTTGTGGGTCGATGATCTGGTGGACCATCCTGGTCAGTGCGGCCAACCGTCTGCGCAGCAGGGTTACCGATCGCACCATACGTTGGGTGGACCACGTGGCTGGCATTGCCATTGGCGGCTTCGGACTATTGAATGTGTTGCTCAGTCTGGGGCGCCGGCATTAGGTGCACCGTGCCGGAGCGTTGGACATCCGCGACGAGGTGCCGAAGTGTTGGGCACCGAGTCCAGAAGCGGGCCCGCTTCACGATGATCAGCCAACATCCAGCATCATCACAGTCTCGAAATATCTCATCCGCGGCCAGTTAGGTGAAACTCGGGTCGGCATCAGATATTGGCCCGCGAGTTGCCTTATAGCGATGCGAAGGAGCATCGCATGATTCCCGAACCCGAGCATTTGACGGACAAATTGACTGCGAATTTCGAGACCGATAAAAAGGCCTTTCATGACTCGATGGCGAAGGTACAAAAACAAATCGACGCCACCACCGCGGAGGTCAACAAACTTCGCGGCGAGTTGAGAACACAGACCGACGAAGCCAAGGCCAAAACCATGGCTCGCGTCACCGAACTGACGAAGAACCTCGACGCGGCGCGCAAAGAGCAACAGGCCGAGATCGAAGAGCGCATGAAGCAACTCCACAAGAGCATCCAATCCATCAACGCGGAACTGAAGCACGCGGCTGCGGAGGGAAAGGCTGTGGCGGAGGCGAAGGCCAAAGCTGTCCGCGAACAATACGACTCTGTGCGGCACGCCCTGGCCGCGAGTCTGGAGGCGGAACTCGTCGAATGGAAGGCGCGCATCAGCGCCGCAAATGACGTGGCGACCGAGAAGAAGGCAGCCGCGACGGCCGCTATTCAGGCGAAGATGGCGGACCTGCACGCCAAGAATGAAGCAGCCCAGAAGAAAGTGCATGCCCTGAAGCAGGCGAACGAAGCCGCCTTCGGCGAGCTGCATCGCGGCGTGCTAGCGGCTATCGCCGAAATCAAGACCGCCCTGCAGCATGCACCCGCGGATACCACCGCGGCTTCTAAAGGAGGAACACAACCGTGGAAAAGCTGATCGTAATCGTCTTCGACGACCAAACGAAGGCCAATGCGGGCTTCGAAATCCTGCGCCAATTGGACAGCGATGGTGAGGTCTCGGTGTACGAGGCGCAAATGATCGCCAAGGAACCAAACGGCGGCATCCGGTACATCGACAATAGCGATGAACTGGCCTTCCCGGTGATCGGCGGTACTGCCGTGGGCGCCCTCATTGGACTTCTCGGGGGGCCCCTCGGAGCGCTTGTCGGCGGCATGGCGGGCGGATTAATTGGTTCAATCGGCGATCTGGTACATGCCGGCGTGACCGACGAGTTCGTCAACGACGTGAACACGGCCATGACAGCCGGCAAGTTCGCTGTGGTTGCCGATGTCTCCGAGGACTGGGTGACGCCTCTGGACACGCGAATGGAACAGATTGGCGTTGTCTTCCGGCGAACTCGCAGTGAGGTTAAGCGCATGCATCACGACCGCGACGTGGCCGCACATCGCGCCGAAATGGAGCAACTCAAGGCCGAAAGGGCCCAGGGGAGGTCCGACCGCCTGGCTAAGATCGACGCCACCATTGACGCCCTGCGGAAGAAGCTGGAAAGCGCCACTGAGCGCGACCGCAGCCAGATGCTGTTCCGGCAGAATCAGCGGGACGCCAGGATCCAAGTCCTAAAAGCGAAGGCCGATCAGTCACAGGGAGAGATCCACCGGCGGCTGGAGGCGCGAATCGCCGAGGTTCGCCGCGATTATGAAGAAAAGGCGGCCGCGGGTTAATGCCGGACGGCAGTGTATGGCTCACCGAGAACCCTGACGATTCGGACGGACCGGTCATCGGCGTCAGTACCGTGGCCGGTACGCTCGTGGGGTTCTCGGCAGGCCCATCATCGGCGGACGCCTTTAGGCGTCGCGGAAAGGAAACAAAAAATGGCAACAAGTTCTGTGACGGTTTCTCAAACGGTGGAAGCTCGCACCCGTCCCAATGGCGCGGTCGTGCTCCTGGGACGGTTTCTCTTCGCGCTGATCTTCTTGTTGGCTGCTCCCAGCCACTTCTCGCAGCAGACGATCGCCCTTGCCACATCGCAGGGCGTCCCCTTGGCAAATTTCGCGGTTCCGGCTTCGGGAATTCTCGCCCTGCTCGGAAGCTTAAGCATTCTTTTGGGCTATCGGGTCAAGTTCGGCGCATGGCTGATCGTGCTGTTCCTGCTTCCGGTGACATTCATGATGCACAAATTCTGGGGCATTAGCGATCCGCTGGCGGCGCAGGCGCAGATGGTCATGTTCCTGAAGAACATCGCCCTGATCGGTAGCGCGTTATTCATTTCGCAGTTTGGTGCGGGACCGTTAAGTCTGGACAGCCGCAGTTCACGTTAAGGCGACTGCATTCAAATGAACTTAATTGCGTCCAAGTGAGGCTCAGATTCGATGACTCCCTCGACACCAGTGACACCTTCGAACCTGAGCCCGCTCGATCCGGCGAGTCGGAGAGACAGTCGCAGGGTTGCCCCGCTGGTCCTCGGCATCGCCATAGTGGCCTTACTGCCTGCCGCGTATCGGATGGCGCGGCCGTTCTTGACCGCAATGGTGCTGGCGGCAATTCTGGCTGTAGCTCTCGATCCGCTGCAGAAGCGAGCCGGTCGCCTCGTGAAGCGCCCTTTAGTGGCGGCCTTGCTCACTACCCTGGTCGCTGTAGGAGCGGTCGTGACGGTCGTTCTGCTCGTGGGTGCGGCCATAAACCGTGAAATCAGATCCGGCGTCTTTGGCGACATCGTACGCGCGGCGGAGCGGCTGACCGGGGGCGCCCCTATCGACCGCCACGCCATTGAACAAGCACTGGCGGACCTCAGCCAGGTTGCGGGGAGTCTTTTCACAGGCGGCTTGGCGGTGGTGTTTCTTTACGTCGCGCTGGTATACGGGAAAGGCTGGGTAACGCAGTTGGCAGCGATGCTTCCGCTCGACACCTCGGTGACCGATCGCATCCTTGGCACCATCCGCGACGCGATTGTGGCGAACGTGGACGGTATTTTCGCTGAGAGCGCCGTCGAGGCTCTTCTTTACGGAATCGTCTTTTGGATTGCAGGGATCGGCTTGCCCGTCATGTGGGGCGCCTTCGCCGGATTCGCCTCCATGATTCCGCTCATAGGCGCAGCAGCCGTCTGGCTGCCTGTCGCGGTCACAATGGCGATTCACGGAGCCTATGTGAAAGCGGCGCTGGTCGGCGTAGTGTGCTTCGCGGGGCAACACGCGGTGGCGCTGTTGCTGGTTCCGCGAATCGTAGGCACACGGCTCCGCCAGCCGCCGCTGCTCATTGCGCTCTCAGTGTTGGGAGGCGTCAGTGCGTTTGGCGCATTGGGCATCTTGCTGGGACCTGTCATGGTCTCGGTTTTAGCGGCACTTGTGCGCGAGTTTCGGATCCAATTGCGGCCAAACAGCGACTGACGCCATGAAACTCGTTCGTTGGAACTCGTGAAGGAGGATCTCAAATGAATCCAGAGAAAGACGTTGAAACACTCGTTGGTGCACGGTCGGACATACGAATCGAACGCATTTTGTGTCCGGTCGATCCCTCGGACGTTTCGGCGATGGCTTACCGCTATGCGCAATCGATCGCCGCGCATTATCACGCATCACTCATCGTCCAGAAAGTAATTGAGTATTCGCAATATGTCTCTGTTTCTTATACCCCATCGATGCCCGCCTTTGTGGAATTCAGCGAAAGCCTCGTAGCCGATGGGCTGGCTGCCTTGCATCGGTTCGTAGACGGATCCGGGGGCACCATTCAACCGGAATGCATCGTACAAGCTAATTTCTCTGCGGCGGATGCGATTCTGTCCTTGGCTGAAACCCGCGCAATCAGCTTGATTATAATGGGAACCCACGGGCGGCGGGGCTTTGATCGCTTGATGATGGGATCGGTCACGGAGCGCGTCTTGCGGCACGCGTCCTGCCCTGTGTTGGCCGTCCGACCAGCGACGCCGGGTTCCAACTATCCGGGTGCGCCCGATGAACCCGTCCCCATCCGGCGGATTCTTTGCTGCGTGGATTTCTCGGCGCACTCGCGACGGGCTTTAGAATATGCGCTGTCGGCGGCGGACGCCTATTCCGCCGATGTAACCGTCCTTCACGTTTTGGACCCCGTCTCCCAGTCGGCGGACGTTGCCCAGGAAACCGACGCTGCCATGGCGAACCTTGCGAAACTACTCCCGCCTGGCTCCTCTTCCACGAAAACGCACCTTGAGGTGCGCCTCGGCGAGGCATATCGGGAAATCCTCCTCCTTGGCTCGGAGATGCAGGCGGACCTGGTCGTCACCGGAGTGCGGGGCCGCAACTCGTTGGATCTGGCCGTGTTCGGTTCCACCACGTATCGGCTGATCCAACTCGGACCCGGCCCGGTGCTGACGGTTCCAGTTTAGAGAGGTCCTCTTCCGCGGATTTCAAAACCGCAGCAGCGCCGTGGCGGAATCCTTCACCGGCATTTCAGCGGGGTTTAACGCGAACGCCCAGGCGTCATGAAGCCCGCTCCGGCCCCTCCAATCTTACGAAGCTCGCAAAGGCCGCTCGTTTGTGATCGCGAGCTTCCGCATCCGGTACATCAGTGTCGATCGCGCAACTCCCAGGCGCGCAGCCGCTCCATGCGGTCCCGCGATCACCCAATTCGCCGCCTCAACGGCCTTCAGAATATGTTCGCGCTCGCATTCCCTCAGCGTGGTCGGTGGGGCGACTCTTCCTCTCCTGAATAGTTCCGGTATCGGTGGATTCAGGATGCGGCCCGTGGTCAGGATCACCGATCGTTCCACAAAGTTCTGCAGTTCCCGAATGTTACCTGGCCACTCATGGTCCAGGAGCGCCTCCATGGCATCTGAGGGAATCTTCTCGATATGCTTGTTCATCCGCTGCGCATAGGTGCTCACGAAATGTGCCACCAACAAGGGAATGTCGTCACGCCTGTCGCGCAACGGGGGAATGAGAACTGGAAACACGTTGAGCCGGTAGAAAAGATCGCTCCGGAACTGTTTTTCCGAAACCAGGCGGTCCAGATCTTGATTGGTGGCGGCCACTATTCGCACGTTGACACGCTGCGTGATGGTGCCGCCGACCCTTTCGAACTCCTGTTCCTGCAAGACACGCAGCAGCTTCGCCTGCAGATCGAGCGGCATATCGCCGATCTCATCCATAAACAGCGTACCGCCGTCGGCCGACTCGAAACGGCCGATTTTACGCGCCACCGCCCCCGTAAAGGCCCCCTTTTCGTGCCCGAAGATCTCGCTTTCCAGCAGTTCACGCGGAATGGCCGCGCAGTTCATCTTGACGAAAGCGCCGGCCCGCCGCAGGCTGTGGGCGTGAATGGCGCGTGCGACTAGCTCTTTGCCAGTCCCGGTCTCTCCTTCGATGAGAACCGTGGAGTCCGTCGGGGCCACGGTTTGTACCTGGTCCAGCACTTTGCGCAAGGCCGCGCTGCGTCCCACGATGCCTTCAAAGACCTCTTGTTCTTTGGCGCAGTAATCGAGTGCGACCAGTGGCTCGATCGGAGTGGCTGAGCCCTGGTCCCTGAATGCCTTGGGTGACAGTCCCGCAAAGCTACGCGAAGATCGGGAGAAAGAGTTCGCCTCCCGCCCTTCCAAAACGACGATGTTGCTGCAACTCATCTTCGCACCTCATCTCTCGCCAAAACTCTTGAACCTCTTGAAGTATGAGGTTACCGGACTTGGAGATGGCAGTCGTGAGATTGAGGTCAGGTTTTAGTGGAAGAAGTGCTTGCGCCGGGTTTGTCGAGGTTGTTCGCCACCGGAGTGCAAGTCTGACAGTCGCGCCAGATCGGCCCAGGGCCGTCTGCGGAACCCACTGAATCTATGCGCGATAGTCCACGCTCAGACACCGAGCACCGGGCATGGCGACTCACGAATGATGGCGTAAGCGTTCGTGGGTAGACTCCCGGCAATACTGTCATGACCACTTCGCCCGATGACCAGCAGATCGGCTCGCAATTCTTTGGCTACGTCGGCCACCCCGCTGACAATCGGGCCTACTTCAACGTGAATGTCGCCCTGGGCCTCCGCCGTCTCCAGCAGCCGTGCGAGTTCCGCTCGGGCCTCATTGATTACATGGCCTCTCCATTCCGGCGACAAGTCACAATCCTGCAAACGGGGATCAAGCGAGGCAACCACGTGAATCACGCTGAGGGGCGCGCCAAACTCCCAGGACAGCCGACTCGCCCAGCTCAAGATGTTGCTGCTTTGCGGTCCAAGATCGACGGCACAGGCAATGCGACGAGGCTTTGCCAGTATGCCAGACGCCGTATCCGGTGTATGAACTGCCGTCCAGACAGGACAGCTCGCATCGTGGAGGACCTTGGCCGTGGCCGAACCGATGAGCAGGCGCCGAAACGGACCATACCCATGCGTGGGCATCATGATCAAGTCGGCGTGTTCCGAACTGGCAAACTCCACAATCGTCTTTGCCGGGTCGCCTTCCCGCAGGACGCGCCTCACCGCGAGATGGCCCCATTCATTGGATCGGAATGCCTCCATTTCTTCTTCAGCCTCTTCCCTTGCGTAGCCGTGCAGCATCCTCATTTGGGCTGAAGTCGGGAGCGGCAGATTGAGACCTGGAGTCAGGACATGGAGCAAGGTGATCTCAGAACCGAAGCGTTCGGCGACTGCCGCGGCGGCGTCTGCCGCGTCCGTCGAGCGCGTCGAGAAGTCTATCGGTAAAAGAATCGTCGCTATGGTGAACATGTTGGCATTGGTCCTTTCGAGGCCGGCTTCCGTGCCTTGTTTTTGTCCGGATTTCTCGGAATTGTTCAGTGCAATCGTCTGGCCGATTCGTGCAAGATGCCGTAAGACACGGATGGGTCTCAAGTTGCTTCATGGTAAACTGCGGAAAAGAACATGCGCCCTCTGCACGAGATCGAGCGCCTGATTGATAGTCTCACCGAGGGTGATTGACAGAGACCAGTTCACATCCCGCATGAACCGGACAAAATCTCGCATAGCCGACCTCGACACGAAGATCGCCTCGCACGCAGCTGATGACGACCGGCGCGCACACGTCCGCTCGGCGATGAGCCGTCTTACCTAACTATCGAGTCATCTGCAGTCGCATCTGAAAAAACCAGACTGGGCCACCAAGCGTGAGATCATTCGGGCCGTGGTTCAGCGGGATTGAGATTTGGGACAACGGAGGTCGCTGTTGTCCTCCGTCTGCCAACCGAGACGAGCGCTCGAGTCTTGGAGCCAATGTGGTTACATTGTCCCGGGTGTGAACTGACCATGGAAGGCCAAATTCGTACGCGAAGGACGATAGGCGGCCGGGACCGGGCGTTCCGTTGTCATTCTCGGCGAGAGGCTTGGTCGTCGAGAGGTTTGGGCTTGTTTGGCTGGATAGGGAACAGGAAGGCGGCTTGCGTCAATGGACCAAGTGCGAGCAGCGATCATCCGTGGTCAACACCGTCCCCCGGAAATCGCCGCCCAGAAGCTCGCCGGCGGCGGAACTGCCCGCTCGATTCCGCGCGGACGCGGCATTCGTCGAGCGGTGGCGTGGCAGCGGCCCTGCTCGGCTCGCCGCTCCCGCCGTTCCCGCGCGACCTTCGCGGAGCGGGTGCTCGGCGAGAGCGACACGGTTCGTTCCCTTCTCGACTTCGTCGGTCCGACCATGCCGCCCAGGCGCACATGCGCCGCGATTCCGGCGGTTTGGATTCGTCGAGCGGTGTGACCCGGCGCGCTTGCGGCGCCGTGCGGCTCGGGCCGGCCTGGCGATCGCACACGAGGTCTCCGGTGGGGCCGGCGAGGGCCAAACCGTACGAACCGAATAGCCAGTGCTTCTGGTTGCTGGATCTGAGATCAACCTGCGGGCTTTCTTCGGTCAGACGGTTTTTGGACAGCACTTGTCGCTTCAGTCTCGTTGCCCTCCAGTCCGGCATCAGCCATTAGATTAGACCCGCTGAGCGAGCTTGCGACCAGTAGTGCTCTGGTCATGCAGCCGTTCGCCGGCAACTCTCAAAGGTCCCTCACGTATTCGTTCACACACCGGAGTGCCGAATCAATCTCGATGTCTATGCCGCACTGCGCCGCCAACTCCGCAAACCGGACGCGCCATGACTCCGGTGGCGGTGGGAGTTCCGGCGGGACGGGATGGGTTCCCCGGTGTACGAACGTCGACTCGATATTCTCCCGCAGGCGATGCGGTTCCATTTGGGTCCGCATTAGCAGGAGCAGGTCCACCAAGTCCTTGACGCGCGAGTTGTCGCGATCGGTGCGCGGACGCGTGTAAGCATGAAGTTTCTCTGCGAACTGCTGCTCGCGCGAGATCATGCGGAATTCCGGCCTTGGAAGACCGGCGAAGTCGAACCATCCATCCCCTTCGATCTTGTCGGTAGGCTCAATCAGGTCATCGCCGATTCCTATATCTACGTGAAAGCCGACAAAGGGGCGCCCGGCCATTCTGGCCTGAACCGGGAACCGGCTACCGCCCTGGGGCGCGGCATCGAGGTCCAGAATGGAGTCACCAACCTGGAAAACGAAACCGTCGGCCAGGTCGAGTGATGCTGCATCATCGACCAAGCGGTGCAACAACTCGGGAGCGATGGGCTCGCGCCCGGCAATCGACAGGTCGATGTCTTTGGTCGTGCGGGCAGTCTCGATCCTGAGCTCTATGGCATAGCCGCCTTTCAGGCACCAGGCTGGCCAACCCTGCTTTTCAACGAACATGCGCGCCAGGAGGCGATCGAACGCAACCCGCCGACGAATCCGTTGCAGATCCGTGCCTGTGCGGTTGGCGGTTTCCAGCAGACGCGCTTCGAGGGCTGTGCGAAGCGCTTGCGGTGTCTTGTAGGTGTTACCGCTTGGCATTAGCGCTCTCTTCGACGAAGGCGTCGATTTGTGCACGCACGGCGGGCGGCAGTTTGGCGCGTTCGATTTGTCGGCGGGTGATCAGCCCTCGTGCCAGGCCTTCAGTGATGGCTTGCTTGAGAATACTCTCGTCCGTCTTGCCCGCCGCGATCAGATCTGCGATTGTCCGGAGAGCCGTAGTGGCGCGCACGCCAAGCATGTCTTGAGAATCCGTTGGCACCAGGTCCGCTTTATGGAGTACCAGGGCTTTGGGAATTGCCGAATTCCGTCGGAACCCTTTCGGGACGGTCATGTGAAGCTTGGCCGGGTTAACGTCGGATAGATCGTAAAGTGCGAGCGCAGTGTCGTGGCTGTAAACGCCCTGGGGGACGTCATTGCGATCGCGGGACCAGAGAAACCATAGCACCAGGTCGGGCCGCTCCGGCGACGGGAAATTGCGGAGCCGGTAGATGCCGCGGTGTTCCCGAGTCCAATTACCGGCACGAACGTGGTACGCGTGCTTCGACTCGTCATAGCCCGCCGCTTTGGCTTGTTTCGTGGTGAAGAAGCCATACTGGGGCTCGGCGATCTCATACAGATTTCGGCTTGAATCGGTCTCGCGCATCTATATGCATAATACCCGAAATAGTTAAAGGGTTCATGCGGATCGTCGCCTTGGGACCTGGCTCTATCCGGCGCTCCCGGCAGTTCCAACTCCCTTTACTTAGGGTGAAAACCCAAAGGTCATTTTCCGCTCCCATTCAACTCCCATTACCCGTTTCCGAGGGTTCCTTAGGGTTTTTTCGAGTGCCACTCGTGCCCTATTATCAATTACATAGCCAAGGTCCGACACGCTCATAACCCAAAGGCCGATGGTTCAAATGGCCAACTTGATCTCGCCGGCCCGCCGCCCTCACTCATCTGGGGGAGCCAGTAACGAGCGCGGTGGCGTCGCTCCAGCCGTGTACGAGTTGCGTACGAGTGGTGGTTTTTCTGGTCCAATCCGGCATTTTAGACCATTGAAAACTCTGTAACTTACACATTCTGCGTTGGTTGTCATTATCGTGGTTCGAATCCATGCCGGGGAGCCAGTTGTTAAATCCCGTCCCAGCCGCCCCGCCTCCATCGCCTTGGCCGCCGCGGCTCCGTTTGCAAGTGCCAACATGTCAAAGGGTTGGCGGAATGTCCCGGTCAGCTTGCCGATGAACACGGCCGCACGCCGACAGGTTAGCGCAGGAATGTAAAGAGTGGCTGGCCTCATTTCCACCCCCACCGAACAGCGTGCACCGTTGGGATATCGGTTCCCGGTCGTCTTCTTCAAGACGTAATCGAAGAACCTCTCAGTGGTATTGTCGGTGGAAAGTCCATTCCGCGCGAAGCGTCGTCTTCTTCTCAACCGTTCTCAAAGCAGAAAGGAGCGCGCGATTTAGTTGCTTTGCACTCGCTCCTTTCAGCTTGCCTCTACGATAAACTCGTTGGCCGCCTTCTTGACAGTGGCCTCCGCAGCCAGTTGGTCTAGGGCACGCCGGATGGTCCGGCCATCTGAGCGGCTAACTCGTGCCTTGAGGATGAACTCCATTTGGGTTGCCCAATGCTGTCTTATCCGGGATTCTCGTTTCGCGGTTGACGGCAGTGGCACCCGAAATGAAACTATCCCCCATGCCCGTACTCCTGGAAGCGCCGGGAAACCGGCCACCCCCGATACAGCCACATCGCGCCCACGGCAACGACGCCCGCCGCCACGCAGCGCGCGGGGTTTTGTGCACAAGCGAACGGACCCACGTTGCCTGTTTGATCGCTTTGCGGTAGAAGAGAAACATACGGCAATGCATACGCACATCCAAAGAAATCTGCTGCTCGTCATGCTGTTGCATGGCATCGCTTCTGCTGTTTTCGCGGCATCGGCGATCGCCACGCGACTGGATGACCCCAAAGCGGTGTATCTGACTGCCCCCGAATTCGGCGCTCACGCCGACGGAACGAGCGACGACAGCGCTGCACTCCAGGCTGCCATTGACAAGGCTGAAAACAACACTCGCGAAGGAATTGTTTTCGTCGCGCCCGGCCGGTACCGGCTGACGCGCACTGTCTACGTATGGCCGGGGGTGCGCCTCTTCGGCTACGGCGCAACGCGCCCCTCATTCATACTGGCGGCCAACACGCCGGGTTTCGACAAAGGCGTGGGCGTGATGGTGATGTTCGCCGGCTTCCGTGCCGGCCGCGCGGGCGGGAGAGGCTTCCGCGTACCGTTTCCGCCACCGGATAGCGTGCCACCCAATAGCGCGATTGCCGACGCCGGCGCCGGCACATTCTACTCGGCGATGAGCAACATCGATTTCGAGATCGGCGACGGCAACCCGGCGGCGGTCGCAATCCGCGCCCACTTCGCCCAGCACGCGTATCTCAGCCACATGGATTTCCACATCGGTTCCGGTCTGGCCGCACTCACCGAGATCGGCAACGAGGCCGAGGATCTGCATTTCTACGGCGGACGTTATGGCATTCTCACCGACAAGACGTCGCCCGCCTGGCAGTTCACACTGATCGATTCGGAGTTCCAGGGGCAGCGCGAGGCCGCGATTCGCGAGCACGAGGCCGGACTCACCCTGATTCGGGACACGTTCCGCGATGTCCCCACTGCCATCGATATCGACCCGCAGTATTACGACCAGTTGTGGGTCAAGGACAGCCATTTCGAGAATATCTCCGGTTCGGTTGTGGTCATCAGCAGTGAGAAGAGTCCGCTTACCGAAATCGGTTTCGAGAACGCCGTATTGAAGAACGTGCCGGTCTTTGCGCTGTTCCGCGAAAGCGGAAAGAGGGTTGCCAGCAAGGGCCCGGTATACCGGATCATGAACTTCAATTACGGACTCATCCTGCCCGGCGAGGGGATGACCGGCTCTATAGGCATGATCTACGACGCCACAGCTCTGAGCACGATGCCCGCCCCGCTGCCGCCGGCGATGCCGGCGCTGCCGCCCGCCGAAGAGTGGGTGAACGTTCACTCGCTGGGTGTCGCCGGAGACGCTAAGACCGACGACACGGTTGCGATCCAGAAGGCCATCGATGAACATCGGGTGCTCTACTTTCCGAGCGGGCAGTACATCGTCAGCGACACGCTCAAGTTGAAACCGGAAACGGTGCTCATCGGGTTGCATCCCACCCTGACTCAGTTCGACCTTCCGGACGGCACGCCCGCCTTTCAGGGCGTGGGTTCGCCGCGGGCTGTCATTTCTGCGCCTCCAGGCGGCTCCAATATCCTGAGCGGCTTCGGAGTCTCGACGGGCGGAATCAATCCCCGCGCCGTGGGCGTGCTGTGGCGTGCGTGCGCCGCTTCGCTGATCGATGATGTGCGTTTCCTGGGCGGTCATGGCAGCGGCACGAATCCGTATAACAACGATCACACCGCCGATACGGATCTGCGCAAGCGCTGGGATGGACAATATCCCAGTCTCTGGATTACGCAGGGCGGCGGTGGAACATTCGCTGACATTTGGACTCCCGACACCTTCGCCCAAGCGGGATTCTATGTCTCCGATACCAAAACCCCCGGCCATGTCTACGAGCTTTCGAACGAACACCACGTTCGCAACGAGATCAAGTTCGATCATGTCGAAAACTGGGATATCAATGCGCCGCAGACTGAAGAGGAGGCGGGCGAGAGTCCCGAATCGTTGTCACTGGAACTGGATTGGTCGAAGAACATCACCATCGCGAACTATCACGGCTACCGCGTCACGCGCTCGCGCGCGCCTTTTCCCGCCGCGGTTCGTCTCTACCATTCCGCGGACATTCACTTCTGCAACCTGCATGTCAATGGCGAAAGCGGATACGCCACATGCGACCAAAACGGCTGCGGCACCTTTCTGCGTGTCACCAAATTCCCGTACGAGAATTCCATTGAGGATGTGACGCATCATCTAACGACGCGCGAACGCGAGTTTGCCGTACTCGACGTTCCCGCTGCGCCGCCTACGCCGGCTCCTGCCGACGCTTCCGCAGTGCTGGAGCCCGGCTCCAAAGTCCAGACACTGGAAGACGGATTTTTTTCCATTTCCGGTGCCGCCGTGGATGCTTCCGGCAAGCTCTATTTCGTCGATCACCATGAGCAGCGCATCTATGGCTGGTCGGCAGCCGAAGGGCTCACCATCGAGCGCGATAACCCGCTGGATCCCGTGAATTTGGCGTTCGACAAGGCGGGCAATCTGTTGGTACTCTCTTCGTCCGGACCGGAGAGCACCGTGTATTCCTTCCGTCCCGGATCGCCAAAAGATCAGATCACCGTGCTGGCGCCCCAGCCAACGCAACCGCGTCCGGGCGCGCGGGCCGTTCTGGCGGCCAACTACTGGAACAATGGCGAATTCAAAACCCAACTGGATTTCGACACATTCGCGTACAAAACCTTGGCGCAGATGTTCAAGGAAGATGTCTCCACTCCGAAAGCCAAGGAATACGTCTCACCCGACGGCAGTGTGTTCCTGCCGGCAGTACGGGTGTTCCAACAGGGCGAAGCCGGCTCCATCGCCGGGTGGCGGTTCTCCGACAATCTGGACGCTTACGGTTTCATCAGTGCCCTTCCCGGCGATCACGTTTATGTCAGCAGCGAATCGGAGGACATCACTTACAGAGCGTTAGTGAACGCTGACGGCACGCTCGGCGATTTGCAGCCCTTTGCGGAGCGCGGCGGTGAGAGTGTGGCCGTCGATGGCAAAGGGAATGTGTACGTTGCGAACGGACAAATCTTCGTCTACGACAGTGCGGGCAAGCAGATCGGCCGGATCGATGTGCCTGAACGTCCGATCGACATCGTTTTCGGAGCCGGTGGCCGCACCCTGTTTATTCTCGCCCACCATGCGCTGTTCGCGGTAAAGGTACGCCCCTGAGCCATTGCTTGGCTGCCACTCGATGGTATCGGAATGGCTTCCGATGTTAGCTGATAACGCTCGCTATTGCGCAGCCCGTTTGGCTCACGGCGGCGGAAGCGATCGATTCGCCGGCCCGACCGCGCCGTGGATCGGTCCGACCGGTAGCCCTGGGGCGCCGCAGTCCGATTGGGAGATGACCGTCGGCTATTAGAGCGGGAAGGGCGAGGCCCCTTCGGAGCCGTACCAGTCGTACTCCACCGCGCCTCCATCGATGCGCCAGCGGCCAGGCGTGGTGGTGTCCATCCAGTCGAGCGGTTCGCCCAGTTCGCGCGGCCGGGCGGCGACCGCGAACGCCCGCCGGAGGGCTTGCGTCGACTCCCTGTTGACCGCCGCGGGATCGGGGGAGACAAATAACGCGGTCCCGCTGCGGGCTACTAAGTCGAGCCAGCGCGCGGCCAGGTTCCAGGGAAGCTGCGGCGTAATGGGGGCGCAATCGGCGTCGAGGTCGAAGAAGGCGCGGTGCTGCGGGCAGCGAAACGCCAAAGTGTTGACGCCCATCCGTCGCGTGCGGTTGAAGTCGCGGCCGCTGGTGTCGTCGCCCGTGCGCTGCAGCTCGAAGAGGCCGGCGGACAGATGTCCGAAAGTATTGCAGCCAATGATAGCCGCGTCAACTGCCGCCTGGCGAATCGCGCGGTAGAGAGCCAGCGCGATTTCAGCGGTGGTGCGGGAGCGATCGGCGAAATGCCAGCCGGCTTCGGTGAGGTCGGCGCCCATCGACGAGCCCCAGCGGCCCAGCAGATCAAAACAGGTGTAGTCGTGCTTGATCAGCTCGAAACCCCACGAAACCATGCGGCCGATGTCCTGGCGGACAGTTTCGAGCGTCTCGGGCAGGCTCGGATCGAGCGTGGTATTGCGGGCGCTGCCTCGAGGCCGAAGGCGAGCGGCCGGAGGAACCTCGGCGGTGGTGTACAGGGGGCGCAGCCAGATGCCAGGACGGACGCCCTGGCGTTTTATGACCGCGGCGAGCTCCGCCATATCGGGGAAGCCGGCGTTGCCGCGCTCCCAGGGACCGGCGGTATTGGTCACCGACCAGCCGTCGTCGATCACCATGAAGGGCCGGTTTGGTCCTGATGGAGAGAGTTCTGCCATCAGGCCGGCATCGCGCTCAATGGCTGCGGCTGAGGAGTTGCGGCCGTAGGCGTAATACCAGTTGTTGCCGCCGTAAACGGGCGTGGAGAGGAGGCGCGGATGAGAGCAGAGTTGGCGGCAGAAGCGCCGCGCGGATTGGAAAGCGCTCTCGTCCGGGTTGCCGCGGCGGACTCGCACGACAGCGGCTTCCAGCGTGCGGGGGCCCAGGCGAACAGCGGAGCCTCCATTGCGCAGGTCGAGCCAGAGGGAAATTCCGGCCGGGTCGGCCTGCCAGAAGGCGAAGCACAAGGCCCCCGTGGCGACGCCGTAACCGTGCGTGGCGCGGCCGTCGAAGGCCAGGAAATACCATGGCAGGACGCGGTCGCCGACCAGGCCACGCCACTCCAGGTCCCCATAACTGCGCTCCCACTGGTCGTTAAGGATGCGCCAGTGCTCCGGCACGGCGGCCCGCCAGCGGAGGTGCAGGCGGAGCAGCGGAACTTCCGGCGCTTCGATGCGGACAAGCATGCCACTAGCGGCCAGGTCCGTTTGGACGGAGATACCGGCGCTGTTCCATCGGCTGCCTTCGCGTGCGAGCGGACGCGGGCCGCTTTCGAGGAAGGCGACGGCGAAGTCGGGCAGCTGCAGGATTTCGACATAGCCACCGGCAGCACGTGCAGCCTGCGCGGCAACGGAAGCGGGCAAGCCGGCCGAGAGAGCCAATGCGTCGCGGCGGGAAATGTTGCGCGGGTTCACGAATCCATTGTGCCAGGGACAGGGCGGGCATGGCTGTGCTTGGCGGGTCGGCCACGAACTGCAACCGTCAGAGGGGGGAACCCACTGTAGCCGCCTCAAGAATGGGGCGACGCGAATGAGAGTTCCGACAGCCCGCGAAGCAGAATACAATGGAGCAGGAGACAGCAAGTTCCAGGCTTATGGGAGAAGAACATAATGGTGTCCGATTGTTAGCACGCTCAACTGTATTGTTTTCGATGCTGTGGTCAGTGGCGAGCTTCGCCGCCGTCACCCCCTATCCCCCGTACCCGGGCGCGAAGCCGAGCCCGGCTTATAAGGTGACCGTGGACGGTGAGCCGGTGTTTGTGCACCGGTTTCTGACCTACGATCAGTTCCAATCGATGGATTATGCCAGTTTTGCCATGACCGGAAAGGTCCGGGTCACGGGCACCAATCTTGTCGGCGAGATGAATGTGCTCACCTGCGACGTGAGGCCGCTGGCTTACGGCATCCGGCCGCAGATCAGCGGGAATACGGTCAG
>Ga0181538_10000638_pt1 | contig 41476 bp, 39 predicted proteins | sample PEATcosm2014_Bin_40_FD_119773 | JGI IMG/M metagenome (GOLD analysis project Ga0181538, IMG submission 119773) | Peatland microbial communities from MTU Mesocosm Facility, Houghton, MI, USA - PEATcosm2014_Bin23_30_metaG | ecosystem: Environmental > Terrestrial > Soil > Wetlands > Peat | place... | reverse complement strand
CGAAAGGCGTTCTACGTTTTGGCGCGGATGGGGAAGCGTTTCTTGCAACAGTCCATCCGGGCGTCAGTGTGGAAGACGCGCTCGACTCGACGGGTTGGACGCTACGCACGGCTGCTAAAATTGACGAAACGCTTCCGCCGTCCGCGGAGGAGCTCACCGCAATTCGCGCGCTGGATCCGAAAGGCTTCTGGACCGCCGCGTGAGGGGCCGAACGAGATGACGAATGCTGCAAACAAACTTGTAACTCTAGCTGCCGCGATCGATGCTCACGTTCCCTCAGGCTCGATGGTCATACTCGGCGCGCAGCTCGAACAGATGATTCCGTTCGCGGTGGCGCATGAAATCATTCGTCAGGGCCGTCGCAATCTGACGCTCGTGGGGCCCATCTCGGACGCGCTATTCGACCAGATGATTGGCGCGGGGAGTGTTGAGCGCGTTATGGCTGCGTGGGTGGGGAACGCTTCCGAAGGCCTGGGCCACTGTTTTCGCCGCGCCGTCGAGAATGGCCGGCCGAATCCGGTCGCCACCGTGGACTACACGAATTTCACGCTCGCCCTTGCGCTCCACGCCGCGGCGATGGGAGCGCCCTTCATGCCCACGCATTCTGCCCACGGCAGCGAAATTCTCAAGCGCAACGGTAATCTTCGCGAGTTTGCATCGCCCGTGAACGAGGAGAAGTTGATTGCCGTGCGCGCTTTGAAGCCGGACGTTGCCATCATTCACGCGCAGCGCGCCGACCGTTTCGGCAACACGCATCTCTGGGGCAATCTGGGCGTCGCCGTCGATGGAGCGCGCGCGTCGCGAAAAATAATCGTCACGGCCGAGGAAATTGTCGAACCCGAAGTCATCGCTTCCGATCCGAATCGCACGCTGATTCCCGGATTCATGGTTTCAGCGGTCGTGCATGAGCCGTGGGGTGCGCATCCGTCGCCGGTGCAAGGCCACTACGGCCGCGACCATGCGTTTTTCGCCGACTATCACGCGCGCAGCCGCACCTTGGACGGTTTCCAGGCGTGGCTCGCGGAATGGGTCACGGGACCGGCCAGCCGCGCTGAGTATCGCGCGAAACTTGGCGAAGCGCGATGCGAATTACTCGCCGTGAAAACTCACGCGTTTTCCGCCGCCGCCGATTTCGGATATTGAGGCGCGCGCGAGCTTCCCTTAGAATCTTCCCGCGGCGCATCCGCTGACACTTCGAGGGGAAAATGGCCAAGCCAAGCATTCGCTTCATCCAGAAGCCCACCTGCACGAGTTGCCGCAGGGCGAGAGCGTTTCTTGAAAGCCGCGGCTGCACGCTGGAATTGCGCGATCTGGGAAAGGAACGTTTCACCGCGGCGGAGCTTGACCGGCTGATCAGTACGCGAGATTATCGCGCGTTCCTGAATACGCGCAACGAGCTTTACCGCAAACGCAAAATGGGGAAAAAACCGCCATCGCGCGGCGAAGCGTTGCGGCTGATGGCGCGCGAACCGAACCTAATTCGCCGCCCCATAGTGATTCGCGGCGAACGAATCGTTCTAGGTTTCGACGAAGCCGCGCTAGCTGAGCTTTCCGAGTGAACGAGAGAGCATCTCACGAGATTCACCGCAGGATTGAGTAGGGCAGGCATTCTTGCCTGTCCTCGTTTCTCCAAGTAGCCCGCCACAATGGACACGCGAACGATAGCAATCTTAGGAGCGACCGCGGAAGGCCGCGCGTTAGCTGCAGCCGCGCTGCTCGCCGGTTTTCACGTCGTTGTCGAAGATTTTCGGGCCGATTTCCTGCGGGACGCCATCGCGTATGTGCGCACGGCCGCTGAAGAAGCCGCGCGCAAAAATCCGGCCGTACACGCGCTTGATGAAATGGTGTCGCGTCTCCACAGCGCGCGCACGGTCGAAGACGCCTGCCGCGAAGGTGCCACACTTATTCTCGACTGCACCACGGACGAGACTGAATTGAAGCTGGAACTTTTCACGCTGCTCGACAAGTTTGCTTTCCCCGGCGCAATCTGCGCAACAAACGCAACTTCGATTTCCATCGCGGAGCTCGGCGCCATCACCTATCGGCCGGAGCTTTGCATCGGCCTGCGCCTCGCCCAGCGCGATGGCCGTCCCACGCTTGAACTCGTGCGTTCGCGTCACACGATCGACACCGCGGTTGCGGCCTGCCGCGAATTTGCCGCCCGTCTCGGCTGGGATTCGCAGGTCCGCACCGAATCCGAAAGCGGCAATGCTGCTCCACCCCCGCCGCGCAGTTCTACGGGCGCAAGCGAAGCCGATTTCGGGCGCTCTGCTATCATGGAAGCCCCGATGAATCTCGCGCACAAAATCGTTCTGCAGCAGGGCGACATCACCGAGATGGAGGTGGACGCCATCGTCAATGCCGCGAACAACGATCTGCAATTGGGCGGCGGCGTTGCAGGCGCGATTCGCCGCAAGGGCGGCGACACAATCCAACGCGAATGCGACGCCATAGGCTCGATTCCCATCGGCGGCGCGGCGATCACTGGCGGCGGCAAATTAAAAGCGAAACACGTCATTCACGCCGCAAGCATGGCGCTCGGCGGACAAACGACCGCACGCGCACTGCGCGGCTCGACAGCCCATTCCCTGCGCATCGCGAGCGACCGCGGCCTGCGCACGATCGCATTTCCCGCCGTGGGCACGGGAATCGCCGGTTTCCCGCTCTCCGAATGCGCTGCGATCATGCTGCACGAAGTGGCCGAACATCTACGCCGCGCCACTTCGCTCGAAACGGTTTACTTTGTCCTATTCGATGATCGCGCATTGCGCGCGTTTGAGAGCGAGCTTGCGGTGATTAAGGCCCGCGGCGTATTCGGCGAAGCGGGTGAGGCGGCCCCGCTCTGAGTCCGCGTGAATCGCCATGACCGACCTCGCTAAAAAAGTGCGTATCGAGCTCGCCCGCTATGAGCATCCGCTGTTTGTTTTCGACGCGCGTCCCGCCGCCGAAGGTGTTGAGGTCCTGATAAAGTTTCGTCCCGCAACTCCTGAAGTTCACACCTACGTTTTTCTTCTTCGGCCCCGCGAAATCGAGCAGAGTCAATTTCCCTGGAATCTGCAGAGCCAGCTTTACAACTGCCTGCACGACTACGTGATCGAAATGTTCACGCGCAATCCGCAGGAGAAAGAGTGATGCGCACGGCCGCGCGCGCGACCCCGCTCGCAGCCGCGTTGGCACAGCGCATCCGCGCGGTTGGCCCCATCACGTTCGCGGAGTACATGCGCGCCTGCCTCTACGATGAATCGCACGGCTACTACAGCAAGCCCGAGGCGCGTCGCTTCAACGATTACTACACCAGCGTGGACGTCCATCCGATTTTTGGGCGATTGCTAGCTCGCCAGCTCGCGGAGATGTGGCAAGTGCTGGGCGCGCCGAGCGAATTCCGCGTTGTGGAAGCGGCCGCCGGCGTCGGCCGCCTGGCCGCGCAAATTCTGGATTTTGCCGAGCGCGCACTCCCTGATTTCTATGCCTCGCTCCACTATGTTGCGGTCGAAGTCTCCGCCGCGCGTCGCGCGCAACACGCTCAGACTCTCAGGTCGCACATTTCTGCCAGCAAAGTGGAATCTGCGGCTGTTTTGCCGACGCAGATCGCGAATGGCTGCGTTCTCTCGAATGAATTGCTGGACGCACTTCCGGTTCACCGAGTAATCGCAGTAAACGGCGCGCTCGAAGAACTCTACGTCGCGCTCGATGGCGAAAAATTCATCGACCGCCATGGGCCCCTTTCGACTCCTGAAATCGAAACGTATTTTCAAGAGCAGTCCGTCGCACTGGCGGACGGGCAACAAGCGGAGGCCGGACTCGACGCTTGCCGATGGATTGAAACAGCTGGGCGGACAATCCAGCGCGGATTTGTGTTGACGATCGACTACGGCCACGAAGCCGCCGAGTTGTACAACGAACGTCACGAGCGCGGCACGCTGCTCGCGTATGAGCATCATCGCGTTGCTGAAAATTGGTTCGATGTACCGGGCGAGCAAGATCTAACCGCGCACGTAAACTTCACCGCGCTCGATCTAGCGGGCCGCCGTGGCGGACTCGCGCGCACCGGCCTGACGACGCAATCGCATTTTTTAGTCGGGCTCGCGCAATCGAATCAGCTCGCCGACCTGGAAGACGCCGCCATGAGCGAGACGGATCGCATTCGCGCGCGTCTTCTTTTCAAGACGCTCATCCATCCCGAAGGTCTCGGAGAAATATTCCAGGTGTTGGTGCAGCACAAAGGGATCGCGCAGCCGCAACTCACCGGCCTGCTCCCGCTCTAATAAATACAAGTGTCAATCTAGTTTGAAACGGACGACTTAGTTTGACGCGGATGTGCCGCTTTCGGAGTACGGCTTAGTGATATACCGCTGCGCTTCCGATTGCGCGCCGCCGGTATCGTCGCCCGTTTGCTTGGCCTTCTGGTATTCGTTGACTGCGCGGCTGCGTTCCCCGCTGATGTCGTAGATTTTGCCGAGATAAATGTGCGCCCACACTTCGACCCACTTCGTCGTGGAATCGAAGTCGCCGTCGAGCGAGTCGCGGAACGACTGCGCGGACGCGGCGTAATTCCGCTGGTAGAAGAACGCCTCGCCCATCCGGAAATTCGCGAGCGCGTTCGTCCTCTGCTGATCGAGCGCCTGCTGATACTGCCGCACCGCGTCGTAGAATTTCCCTTGCTGCGCGAGGTCTTCACCGCGTGCGATGATCGCCCGTATGCGAAGTTGCGGACTGGATTTCAAAATGTAGTCGTGCGGATCGAGGAGCACGCCGTTCGGCTTCGGACGACCGAACGTGTCCACAACAAAACTCGACGATGTTCCCGCGACTTCGATCGTCTTGTACTCCGGATTCCCCTCGGTTTGCACTTCGAGTTCCATCGGCATGTGGAAAAAATCCAGGTTCTGCGTCACTTTGCCGACGATTTTAAATCCTTGTTTGGTCCGGTATACGACGTAGTCGATCTTGAATTCCGGCACGCCCGTCGAGTGCACCCACTGCGCGAAGAATGGCCGCAGATTGAGCGGTCCACTGGCATCGGGCGCGGTCCGCGGTCCATTGCCGATGATCAGCGCAGGTGCATTTCCCGTCGCGCTGGGGACCGGAATCGCGGCCCCGGCGGCGACGGCCATGTCTTCAAAATTCCCATCGCTCGCGGCTTGGCCCGCGTATTTCACGTAAAACTGTTTCAGCAGCGCGCGAAACGGATCGTCGCCCATTTGCCCGCGCAGCATGTGGAACACCATCGCGCCCTTATTCACCACGACGGAGCGGTATTGTTCCGTGTACGGTTGCAGCCGCGATGCTTCTGCGACGGGCGCCGCATCCTCAAACATCAACGCGCCCACTGCGAACTCCTCGAGCGTGCGGTCCATCGCATCCTTATTCGCGTTGTCCTCGACGTACAACGCTTCGGAGTAGCGCGCCAGCCCATCCGTGATCCAACCGTCGCTCGTCGTCGCGGGCGCCACCTGGCCGCCCCACCATTGCGACGCGATCAGATTCGCGAGCAAGTGGTCGTCCGGCTTCGGCGTCCAATTTCGTTGACTGATGAGGAGCAATCCCGGCGCCGCAAAACTCGGCAAGGTTCCATCCGGAAGCTGCGCTACCGTCAAGCTCGGCTGCGGCAACGCGCCCCACTGGTCGGCAAAAAAATCCTCAATGTGCGAGACCGTCTGCGCGTAATCCTGCGCCGTCGCCGCGGAGCTCGGCGCCGTGTAAACAGGAATATTCAGCCCTTCGACTTTCGTGGGATTCAGTTGCAGCGAGCCCGCGACAAACGTGCCTGAAGCCTCCGGTTGGTCCGCGTGAAAAACATAAAGCAGTCGCTGCGGCAGTCCGCCTTTGCCGGGAACGACGGTGAGAGCCGGTGGCGTCGCGCCCGTGCCCGCCACGGCAAATTCCTGCGGGACTTCCAGGCTGTACACCGCGGTGTAACGGTTCGCCGGATAATCCGTCAGTGGAAACCAGCGCGCCGGCAAAAGTAAATAGGCTCCCGTTTTCGTGATTGAAGCCAGAGTCACGCCGCGCACGGGACTATTCTCATCGTTCGCGAGCGGCCCCGAATAAAAAAACTCGATCGTAACTTTACCACCGGTCACCACCGCATCCGCCAGACTAATGCGCAGGATCAGCGGATTCTGACCGTCGCGTTCGTAGCTCAAAATCTTGGTCGTGGTGCTGCGCAGATCAGTCACTTTCAAATTCGGGTGCAGCTCGACCTCAATCGTGTGCGAAGGCGCGCTCGCCTCGAACTCCACCTTGGCATCGGCCGTTATGGCCTGAGTGCCGTTATCGAGCGAAGCGCGAATGTCGTAGTGGGTGGCGCGAAATGCGGGTCCCTCCTGCTGCTCCGGAGGCGGGGCCTGGGGTGCGCCCGGGGCCTGCGCGAACGCGGAAGCAGCGCACAGAAAGATCGTCGTCAGTAGCGAGCCAGGTAGCTTGAGCATAGAAACTTGAGCAGTATCTCGCGAATTCGGATGTGCGTTCCTCTCTTAGGATACCAGACTGCCGCTCTGGAGTTGCCCGCTCGTTCCGCTACATCAGAGCATCCCCGCGATGATGTCTGCTGCGCGCGCCATCGCACCCGGCGGTCCGAGCCGCTCCCGCACCTCGGCCAGATCCCTGCGCATCTGCTCGCGCGCGTCCGGTGAGTCCAGTAGCCGCCCCGCCTCCGCAGCCACACGCTCCGGCGTGAAGTCGGCTTGAATCAGTTCGGGCACCACCAGCCGCCCCGCGATCAGGTTCACCATGGCGATCATCGGCGTCCGAATCAACCGCCGCGCCACTGCCGCCGTGAACGCCGAGACTCGGTAAATCACAACCATTGGGGTGCCCAGCAGCGCCGTCTCTACGGTTGCTGTGCCGCTCGAGACAATTGCCAAGTCAGCCGCCGCCACGGCGTCATACGTCACGCCGCTGACCAGCGTGACGTGCGCGTCCGGCCTCAAATAGCGCGATAACTCTTCCGGTTGCACGTCCGGCGCGACGGCCAGCACGAATTGCGCCCTGCGGCCTCGCGCGATAGCCGGGCAGGCCGCGAGCAAAACAGGCATGTGCTGCCGAAGCTCACTGTGCCGGCTGCCCGGCAGCAGCGCGACGATGGGCCGCGCCGGATCGAGTCCGTGCGCAGCCGCGAACTGCTCGCGCGTCCGGGTTGCGCGAACCTCGCCCACCAGTGGATGCCCGATGAAATCCGCCGCCACGCCCCGGTCCCGGTACCATTTCTCCTCGAACGGGAAAATGCACAGCCCGCGGACGAATCGGCGTCGCACCAGATTCGCGCGCCATGGCCGCCACGCCCAGAATTGCGGGCAGACAAAATAAACCACCGGAATGTTCGCGCGCTTCAGTTTGCGCGCCACGCGCAGATGAAATCCTGGAAAATCCGTGAGGATGGCGAGCGCGGGCTTGCGCTGCTTCGTTTCGTAGACAACACGATTCAAAATGCCGATTAGCTTCGGAACCTTGACCCAGGTCTCCAGGATTCCGACGACAGACACCTCCTTGGAATCCGCGATCAGTTCCACGCCCGCTTCACGCATGCCCGGACCGCCCATCCCAAATAAATGAACCGGCAGGCGTTTTTGGAGTTCGGTCGCGAGGCGAGCGGCATACATGTCGCCGGATGCTTCCCCGGCCGAAATCATAATTTGTTTTTGCGACATGAAATGCGAGCCGGCGCGGCGCCCTCAACTCTCCGACGGTAAAGCCTCTGCGGGAAGCGCCGGAGGTTCCGTTCGGCCCGTGCTCCCCGGTAGGACGACTTCCGCGGACGCAGTGCCGGGCACGGCGAACTCCTGGTCCTTATATTGCAGCTGGTACAGCCGGAAGTAGATTCCGTGCAGCGCAAGCAACTCCTGATGCGAGCCTTGCTCGCGCAGCCGACCCTTGTGAAATACCAGAATTCGATCCGCGTGCTGGATCGTACTCAGCCGGTGCGCCACCACCAGGGCAGTGCGTCCCTGCAGAAGACGGTTCAGAGCATCGCGAATCAGCAATTCCGTTTTTGTGTCCACGCTCGAAGTCGCTTCATCGAGAATGAGAAATCGCGGATTGTGCGCGAGGGCGCGGGCGAAACTTACCAGTTGCCGCTGGCCAACGGAGAACGTCGCGCCGCGCTCGGACACCATCGTCTCCACGCCCTGCGGCAGGGATTGCACCAGCGGCCCGAGCCCGACTTCGCGCAACGCGTCATCGACTCGCCCGCGATCGATGCCGGGAGTGCCGAGACGCACGTTCGATTCCAGCGTGCCGCTGAACAGGAATGGATCTTGCAGCACGATTCCGAATTGGCGCCGTAGATCCTGAATGTTGTACTCGCGGATGTCCACGCCATCGAGGAGAATCGCGCCCTTCTGGAATTCGTAGAATCGCAGCAACAGCCCGATCAGCGTGGTCTTGCCCGCGCCCGTGTGTCCGACGATGGCCACCGTTTGGTTCGGAGCGATCTTGAACGAGACGTCGCGCAGCACCCAATCCTCATCGCCGGGATTTTCGCCGCCGGTGTATGCGTGCCAGACGTTGCGGAATTCGATTTCGCCGCGTGGATTCAAGAGGCGGCGCGTGCCCGCCAGCGTCACTTGCGGCACGGGCTCATCCAATAATTTGAAGATGCGTTCCGATGACGCCATTGCCGACTGCAGGATATTGAATTTCTCGCTCAAATCCTGAATCGGGCGGAAGAACTGCTGCGCGTACTGCATGAATGCAATCAGCACTCCGACCTGAACCGTTCCGGCAAGCGTGCGCACGCCGCCGTACCAGAAGACCGTCGCGATCGCGGCAACGCTGAAAAGCTCGACGGCCGGATAGTAGAGCGCAAAGGCCAAAACCGTGTCTTTGAATGCCTCCATGTGCCGCCGGTTATACTCGGCAAATTCGTCGCGGCCGCGTTTCTCGCGGTTGAAAAGCTGCACCACAGTCATCCCGCTGATGTACTCCTGGAGAAACGAATTGATGCGCGCGATGGCCGTGCGAATGCGGCGGTTCGCGTCGCGCACCTTGGTGCGAAAAATCATCGTCGCCACCAGAATCAGCGGCAGGACCGCAAAGGTGGCCAGTGCAAGCCGGTAATTCATCCACAGCATGACGGCGCCGATCCCCACCAGCATCACCACGTCGTTCACCATCATGGCGATGCCGGATGCAAACAGGTCATTCAGGGCGTCCACATCCGTTGTCACCCGCGTCACGAGCCGGCCCACCGGACTGCGATCGTAAAAGTTCATCGGCAGAATCTGCAGGCGCGCAAAAATTTCATTGCGCAAGTCGTACAACGTCTTCTGACCCACGTTCTGCATGATGCGCATCTGCAGAAACTGCACCGCGAAACCCAACAGCAGCGACGCGGCAAACGCGACGGTCACCAGCGAAAGGCCGCGCATCCCGGCCTGAAGAGTGATTTTGTGTGCGACGGTTGGATTGATGAAACGGTCCACACCGATCTGGAAGAGAGTCGGCCCGGCCAGGCTGAACGGCACCACCAAAGTCGTCAGGACGAGCGCCACGATGACGCTCCAGCGGTAGGGCCGCAGGTAACCTACCAATCGCCATACCAGCTGCGAGTCGTAAACTTTTCCGATCTTCTCTTCTTCGCGGAAATCGCTCATGCGCGTTCCAATTCTTCTTCAAGCAGCTGCTTCTGGTACAGATCCGCGTAATAGCCATTCAGCACCAGTAATTCGTCGTGCGTCCCGCGTTCGACGATGCGTCCCGCGTGCAGCACCGCAATCTGATCGGCGTGGCGAACCGTCGAGCAGCGATGCGAGATCAAGACGGTCGTGCGGCCGCGCATGAATTCGCGTAGCCGGCGCAGTATGCGCTCTTCCGTTTCCGTGTCCACGCTCGAGAGCGCGTCGTCGAGAATCAGGATTTTCGGATCGCGCATCACCGCGCGCGCCAGCGTCGTGCGCTGCTTTTGACCGCCGGAAAGCGTTATGCCGCGCTCCCCGAGGAGCGTCTCGTAGCCGTTGGGGAATTCCGCGATTTCCGACGCGATGCTCGCGATGTCCGCGGCCGCGGCGATCTGTGCCGGCGTGGATTCACCCACTCCCAGGGCAATATTTTCGCGAATCGTTTCGCTGAATAGAAATGTGTCCTGGGGCACGAATCCCAGACCGCTGCGCAGCGTCGCCAGCGGCCACTCGCGAATCGCACGCCTGTCGAGAAACAGCGTGCCCGGGGGCGCGTCCCACAGTCGCGCGAACATCGCCGCCAGCGTGGACTTTCCGCTGCCGGTCGGGCCGACGATTGCCAGTGTCGAACCGGCCGGGATCGAAAGCGTGATGTCCTGCAACACCGGCCCGCCGGATGCGCCCTTGTCACTGTCGGCGGTTGTTGCAGCGCCGTTCGGCGCGTTGCGTGTGGTGGGGTAGGTGAACGTCAAATGACGCACTTCGATGGCGCCTCGAATCTCTTCTTTCAAATCCGGTATGGCTGTGGCGTCGTTAATCGACGGCTGCGCCTGCAGAATGTAATTCAACCGTCCCATCGAAGCCGCGCCGCGTTGCCAGATGTTGGTGACGAACCCCAGCGCAATCATCGGGAAGATGAGTTGCGTCATGAAGAGGAAAAAGACCACCAGTTCCCCGAGGGAAATTTCGCCCAACATGACTTCCCGTCCGCCTCGCCACAGAACGAGTAGAAAGGAAAACCCGATTAGGGTCTGGAGCATGGGCATGAACAGGCTCCAGTAATAAATCATCCGGAGATTCCAGCGGATGTATTCGCGATTGGGCTGGTCGAAGGCGCGCTTCTCGGCCTCTTCCTGCGCGTAGGCGCGCACCACGCGCACGCCCGCGAGATTTTCCTGCGATTTCGCGGAGAGCGTCGCCAGCGCGGCCTGGATTTTCGCATAGAGAGAATGAATCGCCCGGCCAAAAAACCAAACGGAAACCGCCACCACCGGCACCGGCGTGAGCACCCAGATGCTCAGTCGCGGCGACAGCCAAAACATCAGCACCAGCGCGAGCAGCATGGTCGCGATGGTGTTCGCGGCGTACATGATTCCCGGCCCTAGCACCATGCGCACCGAATTGAGGTCGTTGGTGCAGCGCGACATTAGCTCGCCAGTGGGATTGCGCACGTAATATTCCGGCTCCAATTCCACCAGCCGCGCGAGCAGATCGTTCCGCAAATCGTATTCAATGTCGCGCGAGATGCCGATGAGGATCCAGCGCGTCCAGAACGAAAAAAAGCCCTTGATCGCCACCCACAACAGCATCGCCAGGCACAGCAGGACCAGGGCGTGTCGCTCGCGCGGGTGGTAGGCCGGAAGTATTCGCAGCACCCACACGCCCAACCGCCCGAGTTGCGCGATCGGCTGCGCCGTGCCTTGAATGCATTCCACCGCGATGCCGATGACCAGCGGCAGGATCGTCCCTGCGAAGCCCATGCCCGCTTGCATGACGATTCCCAGTGCGATCGAAAATTTGTGATTGCGCAGGTAGGGCAGCAGACGCGTGAGATGTTTCCATCCGGGCATACGTTTGGCGGGAGCCGTTTTTGCGGACAGCGGCGCGACGTTCACGGTTTGTGCGCCGGCGCTCATCTCAGCAGATCTCTGGGAACCGGTTCTCCCACGGCGGGCAATTCGCCGAGGAAACGGTCGCCTTTCTTATCGAGACACTCGTACCGCTTTACCTTTTGATTCCAGCGGACGACATAAGTTGCAGAATGATTTGCGTCCGGTGCCCCATCCGCTTCCGCGAAAGTCAGTTCAAGGCCATCCGTCGGGTCTTGGGTGAACTTCATTTCCCACCCGCTTGCTGGACTCGTGGGCGTTCCCAGGAGGAAACCCTTCTCATTCGTAAGGCGCTCGTCGCACCGGAAAATTTCCTTCCAGGTGTCGCCTTGCTTGTCCAGTATGACGGCCCGGACAATGCGAATTTCGGGAGAAGAGTTTGGCTCCGTGCCCGGCATCGGATCGATGACAAGAATTTGATTGCCGCCGTTGAGTGCCAAATCTCCGAAGGCTAACACTCCCGCGCTCGGGCCCAGATAATTTTGCGCGCCCGCCGTGTATTCCGGAGGCACCACCGGAGCTGCCGCAGTTTGCGCGGGCGGCGATTCAGCGCCCGGTTGGCTCGATTGGCAGCCTGAAACGATCAGGACGGCGCACGCGCAATAAAAATGCGCCGCACGCCATGGCCGAAGCGGCATGGGCGCTGCTTGTCCCGTTGTTTCATACCGTGCAAGCTGCATTCAGGGCCACACGCAGGAAGATTCGACAAATTCAACGGTTGTCCCTACAAACTCGGATACGCGAGTGTGATTTCCATGACGCGTCCGGATTCGCGCGCGCACAGAATCTCCATCACTTGCGGCACGTCGCTGCCGGCCCAGTCAAACGCGTAGTACAGCAATTCTAGCTCGTGGTCCCCTTTCACGGAAGGCCCGGTGGAATTGGCGTCGCCGTACATCTCGGCCACGCGGTCTTGGGTGTCGCCCAGCCGCAAGCCGTGGCCGGTCTGCCAGTCTCTGTCGTCCACGAGTTTGCCGCGATGGCCGGAGCATTTTCCCGTGTCCGAAGCGATCGCGGAAATCGTCACGCTCTGGATCACGCCCTTCTCGCCGACTTCCAATTTGATGGCGCGCCCGGTGCAGGCATCGCTCCATTCAGTCGTACCGTCGCTTGACGGCGCGTCCGGCTTGGTACGCAACCGGCGCTCGGCGATCGCCAGCGTGTCCTTCCCGGGACGCAGTCCCAGCAGCGTCAATTCGTTGGTGCGCGGAATTTTTGTCGCCGGATCGTCCTGCGCGTTCGCGGGGCCGGCGGCCGCCAGCAGCGCCGCCGCGCTAACGAGCAGAAATAATTTCATCGAGCAGCGCCTCAAAATTCTCCTCTCCTTCCGACCACAATCGGCCGCGCTCGGCGGGCACCGTCGTTTCGGCTGCGCGCATCCAGTCCATCAGGCGGCGAATGTTCTCGCAGGTTTTCTCGCGGTACTCGCGCAATGCTTCGGGATGCGACATGTCCTCCAGAAATTTCGCTTCCAGCGGGTGCTGCGGCGCGGCCGCCCGCGACGCTGCGTCCTTCCCGCCGCCACCGCCCGCCATCGCCCAGGCCGCGAGTAAACCTGCGTGCCCAGTGAAAAGATGCTCGAAGCCAAGATCCGCGACGAAATTCCCAGCTTCGGCGGCGGCGCCGTCGTCGTACTCGAGTCCCTGCGCGAGAATCTCGAGTTTCTGCGGCTCGTCGGACCACGCGCCGCTTTCGGCGTCGCGCACCCACAGATCCCAGTACGCTTCGACCTCGAACGCCGCGTCCGGACTCGCGTGTTCGCGCGCGAGTTCTATCACTTCGAGCGACGTCGCAGGATTTGGACGCAGGTCGTGATACGCGAGCGGCGTTTCGCTGGGAGCCACCGCGCGAATCACGAGAGACTGAAATCCCTGCCGCGTGCGCGCGAACGGCACGGTCCGAAGGAATCGCTCGAGGTTTGTAAGTTGTTCGTCGTCGCTCAGATCGCGCAGCCAGAGCGCCGCGTACGCACGATTCGCCATAAGTTAGATTATACAGATTGTGACGCTTCGAATGGCCGCGTGCAGCACGTTCTCTCGCGGCGCCGCCGCGCGCGCAGCGAGGTGGTCGAGCATGGAGTCAGGAATTTTCCGGCGCTGGCGGCGCGGCGTTCGACCCAAGCAGACGCTGCCGCAGCGCGGCGCCAATTTCCGTGAACACACTGGAGCACGCAGCGCGCACGCGCGCTTCTGCTTCGTTTGCCAGCCGCTCGATTAATTCCCCTGATTGCTGTTGCAGATTCGCGACGGACGTCACCAGCCAGGAATTCGACGCGTTCTCCAGGCGATGTTTGTACTCTTCGATTGCCGTCTCGCCGAGGCGCGCCAGATCCTGGCGTCCCTGCTCGGACCGCTCCGCTCGCGCAGACTCCCACGATTCGGCCAACGCAGCGGCTTCCGCATCGAGCATAGTACGCGCGGCGGAGACGCTCTCGCGAGTCTGCGCCGCGAGTCCCTCGCGGAATTGTGTGTCCGCGTCACGCTGCGCGGCGTCCAACTTTGCCAGGCTCTCCGCCGCATCCGAGTGGATTCGCGCGGCCGTCTGCTCGGCCGCGGCCTGCACACTTGCCGCAAAGCCCGCTTCCTGTTCTGAGGCGATCTCCCGGGCGCGCTCGCCGAAGCTCGCCGCGACGCCGTTCGCCGCTTCTTGAGCGTTGTCGCGGACGCGTTCGGACGCCTCGCGCAGAATCTCTTCGATTTGATCCTTCGAGTGCCCGACGTAGCTGCGGCTGTAATGATCCAGCTCCGTCGCGAACGCCCCCGACATTTCCCCGGCTTTTTTCCGCAGCTCTTCGCCCGCCTGTTCGAGGCCTTTTTCCATCGAGGACTGCATCTGGGTCTGCACTTTTTTCTCGTACCAATCGGCGGTCTTGAACATGGACTCGAACGCGGCATGGGTGGTGTCCGTGGTCTTCGCCTCGAGCTCCGCCAGCCACTTGGCTTGCGACTCGCGTCCGATCATGTGGAACTCCTCTTCCAGCTCACGTAGGCCGTCTCTCGTGCGAGCGATCGCTTCTTGGAGCGAACGTTCCGCGGCCTCGCGCAGGCTGTCTTGATGCGTCTGTAAAGTCTCCTCAAACGTTTGCGAGTTCGATTGCAACTCGTCAATTGCGCCGCGCGCGCGGTCGAGTTCCGGTGCGAGCCGCTGCTCGAACTCCGCCGCCAGCCGTTGCAGCAACTCCTGCGCCGCGGTCTCCAGCGCGAATTCGAGGCGCGTCGCCATCGAGCTGGCCGCGCCGTCGGCGCGGCGGTTCATTTCCGCGCTATTTGCCTCGACCAGCGCTTCGCCGCGTCGCGCCAATTCATCTGTTGACGCGTGCTTCAGCGCTTCGAGCGCTGCAGCATGGTCCTCGGCGCGAGCCGCTGCATCGCGCAAGTCGCCGATCGCACTTTGCGCCCGGGATGATTCCGCCTCGATGGCCTCTCGCAGCCGCGCCAAGCTTGCTTCCGCTGCCGCAGCGGCTTGCGTGACCTGCTGTCCGAGTTCTTCGATTCTCCGCGCGATGCGCTGCTCAAACTCCTGCGTAACCCCTTCCGAACTGTGCGCCAGGCGGTCCGCCACGGCGCGCGCAGCATTTTCGATCGATGATTCAACGCGCAGATCCCAGCGCACACCAGCTGAGGCGATCTCCGTTTCCAGACGTCCGCGCCAGCCCAATTGCGCTTCCTGTGTTGCGGCGGAAATCTGCTCGCGCAGTTGCGAAGTTACCTGCTCCAAATTGGTCAAACGAGCGCGTGCATCGGCGACGGCGCGCTCCGCCATCTCTTGCAAGCGCCGGATTTCGATCGAGGTGGCGGCCTGCGCCGATTGGCGCGATTCGTCGAGGTGTGCCTCGGCGGATTGAATCTCGATCGCGAACGCCCCGCCGGCACGCTGAATTGCAGACAGCGACTGCTCGAGCTGCTCCTTCACGCGTTGATCTAGCCCGCTCTGGTGCGTCCGTTCGAGAGTTGCGATCTCCGCTTCGAGCCGCTGCGCTGCGGTGCGCAGACGCTCGTCCGCGCCCGCAGACCATTCTGCCGCCATCGATTCGAGTTCGACTTCCCGCGCTTCTGCGAGGCGGGCGCGCGATTCGCGCAAAATTTGTTCGTGCTCGGCCGAAATCGTGGCGTGGACTGTTTTTTCGGCCGCGGCTTGCATTTGATTTTGCAACGCAACAAGAAGCGGACGTGTCTCTGCCGCCACCGCGCGCGTCGTATTTTCCTTTACCGCTTCCTGAAGTTGCTGTCGCGCCTCGTTCAGCAGGCGGCTCATCTGCCGCGCGAGGAGCACGGAAGAATCGGCGCTCCCGGGGCCAGCCGAACCGGGCTGCACCGGCATCACGCGGATGTTGTCTTCGGACGGGGATTCGAGCGGCGCGGTGTCTTGCTCGCGCGGCAAATTCATGGGAGGCAACGGCCTATCGATTGTGGGGACGGACCAGTCTTCCTCGGCAGACTGAGCCGGGGCGGGAATTTCGCCGCTGGATGCGTCGGGAATTGGGAACCAATCGGACGGCGGAAACGCGATTCCCCAGACGTTGCCGGCGGTTTCAAGCTCAACCGCGATCTGGAAAAGTTCGCGCACCGTACGCGGACGCTGAATCCACGTCACGCGGCCGCGGAAATTGCGCGGCTCGTGGCCGGCCTCGGGATGGGGCACCTCGAAACTGACCCACATATTTTTCAGGACGTAGTGTTTCGATTGGTAGCGGCAGCCGTGGCAGTTGATGATGAGAGTAGAAGTGCGTTCCTGGAACGGGCGCCCCAGTGCGTCCACACCGGTGACCGTCAACGGCACGGCTTGGACAATGCGCAAGCTGCGGCGCTTTTGCGGTTCGGATTCTCGGTTCGGAGAAGTATCCACGCTTGGTTACTCCTTGTAAACCGTTCAAAAGAATAACGATCCAAGGGTGGGCTGGGGAGCCACGCACTCCCCCTCGGCAGCGTGAATCTACTACGTTTTCGGGCTTCGTACCAGTGTGAAGGGGGAGGATCCCGGACCGGTCGGGAGGCTGGCAGCCTCGCCTTTCGGATATTGCCTCAGCGTGTATCGCGACGAGCTCATGTCAGGGGGCATCCATGAAATCGTTCACTCTAGGAGGGGACGACTTCTGTCGTGCCGAAAAGAGCCACTAGGATTGGTTAAACTACTAATGCTATGGGGAATAGAGGTCACCACAATTATTCAATGGTCGGTTATCACTGCGCGGAGCGCGGGGCTGGGGCATATTTACAGTTCGCGGCGGCCTTCCATGGCTTTTAGCATGGTGATTTCGTCGGCGTATTCGAGGTCGGCGCCTACGGGGATGCCGACGCCGATGCGGGTTACCTTGACGCCGAGCGGCTTCAGCAATTTCGAGAGGTACATAGCAGTGGCCTCGCCTTCGGCGGTGGGATTCGTGGCGATGATGATTTCTTCCACCGTGTTGCCCTTCAATCGTTCGATGAGGCTTTTGAGATGGAGTTGATCCGGGCCGACGCCTTGCAGCGGGGAGAGAGAGCCGCCCAGAACGTGATAAAGGCCATTGTACTGGCGCGTTTTCTCTACCGCGGAAATGTTGTGCGGTTCTTCGACTACGCAAATTGTTTTGCGATTGCGCGTGGCGCTGGTGCAGTAGAGGCAGGGATCGGTGTCCGTGATGTTGTAGCAGATCGAGCAGGAGTGGATTTTATCTTTAGCGTTGCGGATGGCTTCGGCTAACGCGAGCGCATCTTCTTTGCTCGAGCGCAGAAGAAAAAATGCCAGGCGCTGCGCGGTCTTCTGACCGATGCCGGGGAGACGCTTAAGGCGATCGATCAATTCCGAGACGGGTTCGGCGAAATCAGGCATTGGCGAGGATCCGAGTCGTGGCTTGGAAACCCCGCACCCTTAAAGGCGAAGGGTGCGGCACCCGCTGCAGAGCTGAAACAGAAAAAGGCAAAGCGGCGTCGAGCTCTGAGCGGGCTGCAAGTACAGCCCGCGCCCGCCGCCGCACTCCAAAAGATGGCGACCTGAAGGTCGCCGCTACGAAGCGGAATGACGGCGATTCACCAGCGCGAGCGACAAATTCCGAATGCCAGAGGCGCGATGAGGTCACGAGAATCAGAACAGTCCCGGGAGTTTCAATCCGGCGAGGCCCGGCATGCTGCCCGACAGATTTTTCATTTGGTTGGCGAGTTCCTCGTCCACACGGCGGCCGGCTTCGTTCACGGCGGCGCGGATCAGGTCCTGTAGCATTTCCTGGTCTTTGCTTTTGAAAACTTCGGGCTCGATGCGCAAGTCGGTGATTTGTTTCTGGCCGTTCATCTTGACGACGACCATGCCGCCGCCGGCGGAAGTTTCCACGTGCACGGACTCGACCTGCTTCTGCAGGTTTTCCTGCACCTGGCGGAATTGGGAGAGCAACTGCTGTATGGCCTTCACTTCCATGGTCTAGTCCTCGCCGTGGCGTTTGACGTCGGAGATCTGTCCGCCAAACCTTTCTAGCATGGCGCGTACGATCGGATCTTGTTCAAAGCGCGCGCGCAATTCACGAGATGCCGCTGCCGCGCGAACTTCGGTCGCCATCACTGGCGCAACTTCCAGTTTAACACAGACGCGGACGCCTTGACCGAAGACGGTTTGCGTGATGTTGCGAAGTCTATCCATCTGCTCGCGCGCCTGCAGCATTTCGGCAAGGGCGCGGCTCTCGGTGGGGAAAAAGAGACGCACTTCGGCGCCGTCGCGCTCCCAGCGGCTGGCCTGATCGATGAGTTCGGCAAGGAATTTTTGTTGAGAGAACGCGGCGGCCTTAATGGCGTCCACTTGCGCGGCGTCGAGACCGCTGCCGATTTGCGCCATTTGCGCGACTGGGCCGGAGGGCGTGCGTGCGATGGGGCCTTGGGCCGGGAGTTCGGGCGCGACTGCCGGTGCAGGCGCCGGAGTTGCGGGCGACGGAGAAACTTGCGCGATTTTTTCTGCGCGGGCATTCGCAGGAGATTGAGGCGATGGCGGCGCGGCGGAGCGGGCGGGATTCGATGCCGCGCCCGCGGGAACCGGGGGGCGGGCGGAGGCAAGCTCCGCCCCTACAGGAGAAAACGGCACTGCGCCTGCGCCGAGTGCTGCGCTGGCGATTGAATTTGGCGCCGGGGTTGCGGCTTGGGCTTGTCTCGCGGATGGTGCTGCACTCGCGGTGCTTGCGCTGCGCGCGGTGCCCGTCGAGGAGTCGCCGCCCAGTTCGGCCAGCAATTCTTCGAGTGGAGCTAAACGACCCGCATTGATCATGCGGAGCAGGCCCATTTCCAGATGGAGATGCTGGTCGGTTTGATAGCGCAGATTCCCGTGCGTATCGAGGAGGATCTGAAAATATCGCGTTAGATCTTCTTCGCTAAAATTTGCGGCGGACTTGCCTATGCGCGGACGCTCATCGGGCGCCGCGGCGATTAAATCGGAATCGGCGCCGCACACGCGGGCGATCAGCAAATTGCGAAAATGTCCGATGGCCTCGCGGCAGAAGCTGGCGAGATTTTGACCTTCGGCCAGCAGCCTGTGGACGAGAGAGAGCACGCGCTCGGCGGATTGCGCTTCGATGGCGCCGGTTAATTCTTCAAGTGTTTCCTGCGGAACTACCCCGAGAATTTCGCGCACTTGCGAATCGGTGATGGCGTCGCCGCCGTACGCGCGGGCTTGCTCGAGCAGCGAAAGGGAATCGCGGATGCTGCCTTCCGCGGCGCGCGCCATGACGGCGATCGCGCCGGGTTCGATGGTGAGCGATTCTTTGGCGGCGATGCGGGCGAGCGCGTCGCTGATTTCGGCGAACGAGAGCGCGCGGAAATGAAAATGCTGCGAGCGGGAGCGGATGGTGGCTTCGAGATCGTCCGGCTCGGTAGTGGCCATGACAAAGATGACGCGATCGGGCGGCTCTTCGAGCGTTTTCAGAAGCGCGTTCGAGGCTTCGCCGGTGAGCATGTGCGCTTCGTCGAGGATGATGACCTTGTAGCGCGACGACGCCGGGGCGTAGCGCACCATTTCGCGCAGCTCGCGGATCTGGTCGATGCCGCGATTGGAAGCAGCGTCAATTTCGATGACGTCGAGCGAAGTGCCGGCGGCGATTTCGCGGCAGGAGTCGCACTCGTTGCAGGGTTCAGCGGCGGGACCTTTCGCGCAATTCAAAGCTTTCGCGAGGATGCGCGCGGTGGTGGTCTTGCCGACGCCGCGGGCGCCGCTGAAGATGTAAGCGTGCGCGACGCGGTTCGCCAGGATCGCGTTGCCGAGCGTGCGCGTGACGTGCTGCTGGCCGACGACTTCGGCGAAGGTTTGCGGGCGCCATTTGCGCGCGATGACTTGGTAGCTCATTTGATTTGCTGTCGATCCAATTTCGTAAGCACTGCGTCCGCGTTTTGCATGGGGCTTCAGGGGTTAAAACCCCTGAGGCTACAGCGCTTTTCGGCACGGCTAAAGCCGTGCCCTCCTGAAGCCGTACCTTCTAAAGCCGTATCTTCCAAAGCCGTATTTCCTAAAGCTGCGCCCTCCTCAAGCCGCGCCCTCCTGACGAAAGCGATGAGAGGAACTTCGGGTACTCCGCGGCACACGAGGTGATCCCGCTACCGTTGCTCCCTTCCGGGCCTGGCGGGGTTTGCGGGGCCTGGTTGCACAGAGCCCGAAGTTCCACGCATCGGCAGATTGAAAATTCCGAAGCGCTCGGCGATTTCAAGCTGCGCAGCGAGTCTAGCACAGCGAGTGAGGGTGCGGAAGATTCGGGCGCACGAGGGCGATTGACAACTTCGGGCCGATGCATCAGTCTGCGAGGCGCGAAAACTTTTGAATGGAGGAAATTCCTGTGGCACCTGCAAGAGATTCGGCGCGCGAGTTGTTGCGTCACACTGTGGCGACGATTGCGTATCGCGGGGGGAAGGCGCTGCGCGGAGCGCCCGCTGGTTTTGCGGCATTCGCGGCGGGGCCGGGAGTGCGCACGCCCGGACAAATTCTTGCGCACTTGGGGGATTTGTTCGATTGGGCGCTGTCCGTGGCGCGCGGAGCGGAGACTTGGCACAACGCTACGCCGCTGGCGTGGGACTCGGAAGTCTCGCGATTTTTTGCCTCGCTGGCGGCGTTCGATGCCTATCTTGCCTCGGATGAGCCGATGGGGGCTTCGCTGGAGCGATTATTTCAGGGGCCGATCGCGGATGCGCTTACGCATGTGGGGCAACTTACTATGCTGCGGCGTTTGGCGGGAGCGCCGATTCGCGGGGAGAATTATTCTGTTGCGGAGATTGTGGCCGGGCGAGTCGGGAATGCGCAGACAGCGGCGAAGAGGGAGTTCGATTGAGACGGTGTGGATTTAGTAGGACAGGCATTCTTGCCTGTCCTTTTCGCTGCGTTACGGTGAAAGAAACCTGGACAGGCAGGAATGCCTGTCCTACTCGGATGCCGGGCAACTTTTGTTGTCCCGCGTGATCCCCATTTAACTGCGGGGGAGCACTTTGCTTTTTGGAACCGCGGCGGGAATCGCCGGCCGCTTCGCACGCTAATCGAAGTACACTTTTTCCGGGTGATTTCCTCCACACCCTGACCGGGTGCTCTCGCAGGGCACGGCCGGTTCCGCGGCGCCAGCGGAAGGCCTCACGACACGAGGCACAGGTGGCACAGCCACCAAGGCACGCGTGCGTCCACCCAGCGCAAGACCGCGCGGCCTAAGGAGGAAAGGTGATGAAGAGAATGGTGTCGTTCGGCGCTACGTCTCGAATTTTCGGGGCTGGTTTACTGTTGTTGCTGCTCGCAGCGATTCCGCTGCATTCTCAAACCAATCAACTTTTGCAAGGCACTGAAGTGCGCTTGACCTTGACCAGCGGGCTTACCACCGCGGTGGCCAAGAGCGGAGACCCGTTCAGCGCCGTCGTAGCAGCGCCGGTGATGATCGGCAATCAAGTGGTGTTGCCTGCCGGAACGCGCGTGACGGGCGTGATTGGAGGAGTCATTCACACTCGGCATTTCGCATTGCTGCGCGGGCAGGCGGCGATGAGCTTGAACTTTCGCACGATGACCATAGGCGATCATGAAGTGCCGATTCGCATGAGCGTCATGTCCATCCGGAAACCTTCGGAGGACGCGGGCGAGCTCGGCGGGAAGCGCAGGGACGTGAAGCTCGAGGAAGGCGAAGTGGTCCGAGAGAAGCCGGACATCACAGGGACCGTGCTGGACATGGCGATCGGAACCGGCGGCGGGACGGTGGTGGGATTTGTGTTCAGCCACGCGGTGCGCGGGTTTGGGATAGGGATGGCGGGCTCCGCTGTTTATGTGCTCTCGAAGAAGGGCAAAGAAGTGAAATTGCCCGCGGACACGACGCTGCTGGTGCGCATGGACACTACCGTTGAGCTGCCGAGAATGTCGGCGGAGATGCAGGGCGGGTCCGGAGGCGGGCAGTAGATTCGCACGCACCGTCTGCGGAACGACAGCGCTCGTGTTGGCGCGCGGGGAAAAATCAGAAAGTTCAAAATCCGCACACTTGAAACCCAAGGGTGCGGCACCCGGCGGGCTGAAACCGGATCAGCTGGATGGGTCGGGCGGAGGCTTCTGCGGAAAATTCACTTCCCAGAATTTATCGGTTCGGAGTTTGAGCGCGCCTAGGACCCAGACTGTGCCTTCCTGGGCGCGCCATACGATCTGAAACAATTCGGCGCGCGCCGCAACACGGTGTTCGCCCGTGCGATTGAGGAGTTTGACGGCAATCACATCGCCGCGGCTCACCGACTCCTTCAGTGTGAAGCGGCAGCCGGATTCACTGATGTCATCCGTCTGCGTGCTTTCTGCAAAGAGCAAACCGAGGTGATTGAACCCGGAGACCTCAATCGGGAATTTCAAATTGACGCGCTTGCCGGCGCGGCGATCGAGATTGAACTCTTTGCTGAGCTCCTCCCAATCTGAAACTACATTCATAATCTTCCCCCTGTGACAAGAGTAGAGGGAGCACGCTCGATGCCAGAGACACTGTTCCTATAATGCTGAAAATACTTAGGTTATATGCAAGGTTGCGACTCGGCCTTGCAGCGTGGCGGAACACTGTTCGCGAATGGAACTGTGGGGGCAATTGCGCGGGATGGCATGAGTTCTCCCGGGATGGGGGCTTCAGGCGGCAGTGGCGCCGGCCTTGTGCGTACCCTGCATGCGCTTCAGGAAACGATAGAGACTGGTGCGGCCGATGCCGAGAATCTGCGAAGCGCGCACGCGGTTTCCTTCGCACATATCGAGGACGCGTTCGATGTGGTGTCGGCGCACTTCATCGAGGGCTACCGGACGCCAGGCGTCACCCGCGCGGCCGACGGCCAGCATGGGCTTCTGAAGATTTTCGGGGAGATCGTCCACGTCAATGAACTCGCTGACAGCTGTGAGGGCGGCGCTAGAGATCACATTTTCGAGTTCGCGGACGTTGCCGGGCCAGGGATGCTGTAGCAACACGGTTTGGGCGCGGCGCGTGAGACCGCGAATCTGCTTGCCGTAAGCTTCGTTATATTTCTTGAGAAAAAATTGGATGAGGAGCGGCACGTCCTCGAGGCGCTCGGCGAGACTGGGGACGCGGATCTGAATGGTGCTGAGCCGGTAGTAGAGATCTTCGCGGAAGCGGCCCGCGAGAACCTCGGCGCGCAGATCGCGATTGGTGGCGGCAATGAGGCGGATGTTGATGCGGCGCACTTCGGGCGAGCCGACACGTTGAATCTCGCGATTCTGAATGACGCGCAGAAGCTTGGCCTGCATGGTTAGAGACGTTTCGCTGATTTCATCGAGGAAGACGGTGCCGCCGTTGGCGTACTCGAACAAGCCGGCGCGGGTATCGGTGGCGCCAGTGAAGGAGCCGCGCATGTGGCCGAAAAGCTGGCTCTCGAGGAGGGTATCCACGATCGCGGAGCAGTTGCAGACGGCGAACCGCTGCTGCGCAACCGGGCTCATCTGATGCAGGGCGTGGGCTACGAGTTCTTTGCCGACTCCGGTACCGCCGACCAGGAGAACGTTCGTGTAATGACGCGCGACCTTTCTTGCCAGCTCGAATACTTCAACCATAGCGGGACTTTTTCCAACGATGCCGTGGAATTCGAGATCCGAGAGGAGTTGCTGCTCGAGTTCGCGGATGCGGCGTCTGCGGCGGAAGGAATCCGTAATCTCGTCGAGAGTTTTTTTCAGGCGGGCGCGCTCGATCGGCTTCGGCAGGTAGTCATAGGCGCCGCGCTTGACCGCCTCGATTGCGGAATCGAGGGAATAGAATCCCGTCATGAGAATCACGTAGATCCCGGGGTCGCGCTCGAGAGCCTGCTTGAGAAACGTCAGGCCATCCATGGCGGGCATACGCAGGTCGCAGAGAACGACGCGGCAGCGGCCCTGGCTGATGATGTCGAGAGCGCGCTGGGGATCGGTGGTCCCAATGGCCTCGCAGCCGAGGCGCTCGATGGTGGCGCTGAGCATCTCGACCATGGAAGTGTCGTCGTCCAAGATGCAGACGGGCAAAAGGTCGCGGGTTACGACGGCGCTGTGCTCTTTCGTAGGAGCCTCTTTTGTTGCGGTGGTGGTGTGCATGACATTCAACTACGGCACGGCGAATGCCAGATTGACAGCGAGATTGAGTCAATCAACCGGAGACGGGGACTTTCGGTCAGGCGGAATCGCGAGTGCGCCAAATCGAAGCAGCAGAAGAGTTTAGAGGAGGCTGGCGAAGGACGGGATTGAAACGTAAAGCGCGGAATCGTGCGGAGGGTGCTGGAGGGCTAACGAAATCGGGGCGTGGCGAGCCCCATTTCGGTGCTCACTGACAGGGTCTTGTTTCAATTTCGAACCAGACCAGATTTGGGCGGGCGATATCTTGCTCTAGTTAAGAGTTGGATCAAATCTTGAATTGGATTCGGTGAAGAATTCGAGATCGAACCAGAGAATTCGCGAGTGTTCGCCGGTTTCGGAAACTACGTCGCAATAGGATTGGTTTGGGTTAGTCGAAACGAGACCCGGATCGGATTCGAGCAAGGTCGCGATGCGGACTTCATCGAGGGTAGCGGCGCGATCAAATTTTGAAGGTCTAAGCGAGTCATTTTTCATGAACGCCCACCTCGTGGAGCTGCTCTTCGGCGGAATGCGTGTGCTCCAATTCGCTGGAACGGGGCTGGCAGGGAACGAGTTTCATCTCAATCGTTCCACGTGAGCGCTGGTCAGGAACCAGCTCGGCCTGATAAGCGATGGGGACGGCGGGGCTGTCTGCGTTCCGCGACATGAGTCGCGCGAAGACTACGGCGCCGTCGCGCACGGTTTCGCGCAAGGAGATACGCTTCTCGCCGAGATCGTTCCAACGCAATTCAGCCCGCTCGACGAAGAATTCGCCGTTCACATTCCAGCCCGAAATCTCAATCGGATAGATGACCTGTTCAGTCGTTTCAGCATCCATATCCTTGTTGCTCCCGGTGTGGTAGGAGCAGTCGGCGGACCAAAGGGTGTTTTTGCAACGCGCTGTAAAATAAGGAGTTAGATTGAGTGGTTCTGTTCTGTGTCGCGGGGGAATCATTCAATTCAACACAACTGAACTTTCTTGAAACATCGGCGGAGGCGAACGTTTCGGAGCGAAGGTGGCGTTCGGAGAGCTCGTGGTTGAACGCAGGCATCGGTGGTGTCCTGGTTCATTTCGGGCTTACGAGGGTGATTTGTTCTGAGGCCGCTGCTGAACATGCACGGTCTTCGCGGAAGTGGAATATGATTAGGTGCGATGGCTATGAGAACTCGTTACGGGCTGCAGGCGGTTGAAAATTGCCTGACGCGACCGCTACTGCAGGACAAGGTTTTCAGCAATTTGTCCGGGCGCGCGGTCGAAGAGTTGCTGGAAATCTCCTCCGCGGCAACTTACGAAAAGGGAGCGGTTCTATTCGCCGAGGGAGAAGAGTCCCGCGGCGTGTTTGTGCTGGGGAATGGCAGGGTGAAGCTGTCGGCGAGTTCCGCATCCGGGAAATCGCTGATACTGCGCATTTCAGAACCAGGCGAAGTGGTCGGGCTCCCCAGCGCGATTTCCGGGAAACCATATGCGGCGACGGCCGAGGTGCTGGAAGCGACGCAGGCGAGCTTCATCCCACGGGATGCGTTTCTGGATTTTCTGCGGAGACATGGAGAGGCGGCGCTCAAGGTGGCGGAGATCCTGAGCGACATTTATCACGCGACTTACCAGGAAGTGCGCTACCTCGGGCTGACGAGTTCTGCGGCCGAAAAGCTGGCGCGATTCATTCTGGATCTGGCGGAAGCGCACGAGCGTACGCCGGAACGCGAGCACGGCGCGCAGCGAGTGACGCTGACGCTGACGCACGAGGAGATCGCGGAGCGAATTGGGGCGTCGCGGGAGACGGTTACGCGGGTGCTGGCTGGTTTTCGGCGGAAAAAATTGGTGGAGACCCATGGCTCGAGTTTGAGCGTGACGAACCGTGGCGGACTCGAGAAGGTCGCGCACGCGCGAGCAGGAAGGGGTTAGTTTTGGAGTTCCATTTGGGGAGAGAGAGCTGCGGCCGGCGAGCGATGTTCCGCCTCAGATACCCAACATCATTCCTCTGCCTGCTGCTCGCGGTGGTACTCCAGACGTGCGCTTGCGCGGGCCGGCACGTTGCTGCAGCGCCGGGACAGCCTGCGTTCGCGGAGAGGGTGCAAATTGGCGGGATATCCGACGCCGGGAAGATCAATGACTTTTTGTATCGCGGCACGCAGCCGAAGGAAGAGGGAATCGAAGCGCTCAAGAAACTTGGGATCGACACGATCGTCGATCTCCGGAGCGAACGGCGCGGCACGATTGCGACAGAGAAAAAGCGAGCGGAGTCCCAGGGGATGCGATTGGTCAGCATTCCGGCGGGCAACGGATGGTCGACCCCGCGCGACGAGCAGATCGCCCAATTTTTTTCACTCGTGCAAGAGAAGCCGAAGCGAACGATCTACATTCATTGCTGGTTGGGCGGCGATCGCAGCGGCACATTTCTGGCGGCCTACCGCATCGCGTTCGATGGCTGGACGCCGGAGCAAGCGATCGCGGAGATGCGCGCCTTTCACTATCATGAATTCTGGCACCCTGGGATGCGGACTTACGTTCTGGACTTTCCGGCGCGGCTCGCTCGATCTCCGGAATTGGCTCCCTATCGGAACGAAAACCCGGAAGAAGTTCGATAGGGCGCCTGCCGTTGAGTTTCACGTCAATCAAGTTCTTTAGCTCTGACACGCGGGGGGGCATCTTGCATCTAATCATCATGCGCCGGATTGCACTGGTTTGGCTGTTGCTTTCGGCTGTCAGCGGGCGTGGCCTCTATGCACAGAGTCCGCAGGCCGCGACAGACTCGCTGCGCTCGGGCTTTGCCGAGAAAGTCCATATTGCAGGCGTGCCCAACGCTGGGAAAATTTCGGAGCATTTTTACCGCGGGGCTCAGCCGCAAGCCGGGGGGCTCGAACAACTGAAGGTCCTGGGCATTACGACGATTGTGGATCTGCGCAACGAGGATTCTCCGACGCACGATCGAGAACAGAAGGAGGCCGAGTCGCTTGGTCTTCACTTTGTGAGCATTCCAGTGGGGGGCTTTTCACCGCCAACGAGCGATCAAGTCGCGCTATTTCTTGCGCTGTTTGCCGGGGACTCGAAGGAGGCGGTTTTCGTTCATTGTCACTATGGGGAAGATCGCACCGGAGTCTTCGTGGCGACGTACCGGATGGGCATTGAAAAGTGGCCGGTTGCGCAGGCTCTGAACGAGATGAATTACTTTGGTTTCAGAGAATTGTGGCAGCGAAGTATGACTTCGTTTGTCCGCAAATTTCCCGTGCTTCTGGCCTCCGCTCCCGCGCTGCAAAGTTGGAATGTAGCGAAGCCCGCAGTCTCCGTTGCCACTCCGCCGAATTGACTCGTTCGACCGCCCCGCAATCGAATCCAAGTATCAGCCACCCGCAACCATAGCTTGCCCTAGACTAAGACCGCCATCACCTGTGGGAACTTCCGACTGCGAGAAAACTTCAAAGCCGGATGATGCGAGGCGTTGCGCCAGGTGTTCGAGGAGAAAGGCATTCTGGAAGCTGCCGCCGCTGAGACATACACGATTGAGGGCGGATTGATGCCGAGCGAGTTCGGCGGCGCGCGCGAAGGCTTCGACCACTCCATTATGAAAGCGGCGACTGAGTACGGGGACCGAGACTTGCGATTGCAGATCGCGCAGCAAATTCTCAAACATGGGCCGCGTGTCTATTTGCGTGCACGCGCCGTTGATCGAAGAGCTGGGTCGCAACCCCACCGGATAGCAGAGAGCGTCATTGCAATTGCCCATGGCAGTTTCGAGTTCGATTGCGGCCTGGCCTTCGTAGTTGATGTAGCGGCGAACGCCGATTAAAGCGGCGACCGCATCGAAGAGGCGTCCGCAGCTCGAAGTCAGCGGCGAATTGATATTTTCCTTCATCATTTTCAGGAGTGTGTTCGTCTTGGTGCGATCCAGCCAGTGATTGAATTCGATGGGAAGATCGCCGAACTTTTCACCGAAATGGGACGCAAGATAACTGACGGCCATGCGCCAGGGTTGCCGAATTGCGGCGGCGCCACCGGGCATCGGCACGTTGGCCAGATGAGCCGCGCGCGTAAAACTTTCGTAGCCCGCTAGCAGAACCTCGCCTCCCCATACACAGCCGTCGGTGCCGTAACCCGTGCCATCCAGTGCGATGCCGATGACGTGGCCATCGAGATGATTCTCGGCCATGCAACTGGCGATGTGGGCGTGATGATGCTGGACGGCAATCGCGCGCATGCCGGTCTGGGCGAGCGCCCAGCGCGTGGAGAAGTAATCGGGATGAAGGTCGTGCGCCAGGATGGATGGGTGGACCTCGAGAATATTTTGCATGTGCGCGATGGCTTCGCGGAAGAGGCCGAAGGCTTCCGCGTTTTCCAGATCGCCGATGTGCTGGCTGAGGAAGGCTTGTCGGCCATTTAGGACGCAGATCGTATTTTTTAATTCGCCACCGACGGCGAGGACCGCCGGAAATTCACGATGAAGAAAAACGGGAACGGGAACGTAGCCACGAGACCGACGAAGATGCCGAGTGCGTCCGGCGATGCGCCGGACTACGGAATCGTCGCAGCGGAGCAGGATCTCGCGATTGTTACCGAGAAAGGCGTCGGCGATTCCGCTGAGGCGCGAGACGGCTTCGCTATTGGCGATGGCGATGGGCTCTTCGCTGAGATTGCCGCTGGTCATGACTAGAGCGGGCAGCTTTGATTTCTGTAACAGGATGTGGTGCAACGGCGTGTATGGAAGAAAGATTCCAAGCGTGGATTGGAAGGGCGCTACGGAATCCGCGATTGCGCCGTTAGGCTTGCGCGGCAAGAGGACGATTGGGCGGCGCGGCGAGGAGAGAAGCGCGCGATCTTCGGCATTCAGTTCGCAGAAGGATTCGGCGGCGGTGATGTCAGGAACCATAACAGCGAAGGGTTTTTCTACGCGATGCTTGCGATCGCGAAGGCGCTCGACAGCGACGGCGTTCGTGGCATCCGCGGCGAGATGAAAGCCCCCTAGGCCTTTCACGGCAACGATGGAGCCAGCGCGGAGAAGCTCGGCTGCGTCCGCGACGTCATCTGCTGAGGCGAGCGCGTGGCCCGCGGCGTCCAGCAATTCGACGCGAGGGCCACAGTCTGGGCAGGCATTCGGCTGCGCATGGAAACGGCGATTGCGCGGATTGTCGTACTCGGCTTGGCACTGCGGGCACATGGGGAAAATGGACATAGAGGTTTGAGGGCGGTCGTAGGGGAGGCCGCGGATGATAGTGAAGCGCGGGCCGCAATTCGTGCAGTTGATGAAGGGATAGAGATAGCGGCGGTCGGAGGGATCGAAGAGTTCGCGCAGGCAATCGTCGCAAGTGGCGATGTCCGGGAGAATGAGCGTGCGGACGGTTTCGGATTTCTCGCTGGGAAGGATGGTGAACGCCGCATCGCCGTTGCAGGCGATCTCGGCGACCTGCAGATCGGTGATGAGAGCGAGCGGAGGCGCTCCCGACTGGAGCGCTCGTAAGAATTCCGCGACGGCGGCGTCTAGGCCTTGCACTTCGATGACGACTCCGGCGGCATTGTTGGCGATGTGTCCGGAGAGATGATGCGCGTCCGCGAGGCGGTAGACGTAAGGCCGGAACCCTACGCCTTGCACGATGCCCGAGACGTGGATTCTCTTGCGGACTTGCATGGGCGCCTACGTTGCCGCGAGTGAGTTGCGATGCGATTGCATGCGGCTCTCGAGCCAATGCTTCCATTGCGGCAATCCTTCGCCGGTCAGAGAAGAAAGTTCGATAATTTCGATGCCGGGATGAACTTGACGCGCATAGGCGCGGGCCTTGGTGATGTCGAAGGGCACATGCGGTAGCAAATCAATTTTGTTCAGCACCAGCAAGTCGGAGCGGAAGAACATCGAGGGATATTTCAAGGGCTTGTCTTCGCCCTCGGCGACGCTGAGGACGACGATCTTAGCCGCTTCGCCCAGATCGTAGCTGGACGGGCAAACGAGATTGCCAACGTTTTCAATGAGCAGGAGATGGATCTCTTCGAGGCGCCAATCGGCGAGGGCCTTTTCGATCATGCGCGCTTCGAGATGGCAGGTGCCGCCGGTGGTGATTTGTTTTACGGGGAAGCCGAAGCGGGCGAGGCGCACGGCGTCGTTATCAGTTTGAATATCGCCGGTGAGGACAGCGACGCGATCTGCGGGTGTGCAAGATTCGAGCGTGCGTTCGAGTAGGCTGGTTTTGCCGGCGCCGGGCGAGCTGACGAGATTCAGGCAGAGAATTTCATGTTCGACAAAACGCTCGCGGAGTTCGGCTGCGATGCGGTCGTTTTCTTTTAAAACTTTTTGTCCGAGGGGCACGATATTCATCGTTCCTCCATCTCTACGAAGGCGAGATCCAATTCGTCGCCGCTGACAAACTGCGTGGCAGTTTCTCCGCAGGCGGGGCAGGCCGATTCGAAGTTCACCACGGTGAATACCTCATTGCAGCGCGGGCACTTGTTGCGCTGCGGGCGGCGCTCGATTTCCAGGGCGGCGGAGGCGAGCTCTGTCTCCTTGACCAACGCTTCAAAGCAAAACGTGAGGGCATCGGCGTCCACCCCGGCCAAATCGCCCAAGCGCATTCCAATTCTGGAGACGCGCATCCCGGGTCGCAGGTCGGCCTCGACATTTACCGCGTCGAGAACGAGCGTCGCGATGGATAGTTCATGCATGGCGTCAGCAGATGCGCGGGAGCTGATCGCCCGCGAGCATGTCCACGATGCGAGTGGTGCCGAGCGGTGTGCGCATCGCGACTAGGCCGGGATCGTCGGCGGTCACCGTGCCGATGATTTGCGATTGGCGGCCGAGCGGATGCTGACGCATCGCTTGCAATAGAATTTCGGCGGCGTCGGGGGCCACGATGGCGACGAGTTTTCCTTCGTTCGCGACGTACAACGGGTCGAGGCCGAGCAGTTCGCACGCGCCGCGCACTTCTTCGCGCACGGATATGGCGCGCTCATCGAGCGTCAGGCCCACTGCGGAGCTGGCGGCGATTTCATGTAGCGCGCTGGACAAACCGCCGCGTGTGGGGTCGCGCATGCAGCGGATTTCTCCGCGCGTTGCGAGCATTGCGGCTACCAAGGTATGCAGCGCGGCGCTGTCGCTTTCGATGGGGCTCTCGAATTCGAGCCCTTCGCGTTGCGCGAGGATCGCGATGCCGTGGTCGCCGATCGAACCGCTGAGAAGAATGCGATCGCCGGGCCGAGCCTGATTCGCGGAGAGTCGCACGCCTTCCGCGACGACTCCGATGCCCGACGTATTGATGAACATGCCGTCGCAGCCGCCCTTCTCGACGACTTTGGTGTCTCCCGTGATGATCGCCACGCCGGCTTCTTCAGCGGCGGCGCGAAGCGATTCGACGATGCGGCGCAGCGTCTCGAATGGCAATCCTTCTTCGAGAATAAACGCGGCGCTCAGATAGAGCGGTTTCGCCCCTCCCATCGCGAGATCGTTCACCGTGCCATGGACGGCGAGCGAGCCGATATTTCCGCCAGGGAAGAAGAGCGGCTTCACGACGAAGGAATCGGTTGTGAAAGCGAGGCGCGAACGGTCCACGGCGAAGATGGCTTGGTCGTCAAGGCGCTCGAGCGCAGGGTTGCCGAACGCGGGCAGGAAAAACCTGTGCAGCAGATCGGCGCTGAGTCTTCCACCACTGCCATGACCGAGCACGACTCGTTCGTTTGCGGGCGCAGGTACAGGGCAGGTGAAGGAAGCGATCGATTTGGTTTCGCTCGACATGGGCGGCACCTTCAGACCAATACTTTGTGTCTCCGGTAACGATAGTAAGCGGCGCACGCGCCCTCGGCACTCACCATCGGCGCGCCCAGTGGATTCTCTGGCGAGCAGCGGGTGGCAAATGCCGGGCAATCCGTGGGCTTTTTCAATCCTTTCAGGACTTGTGCGCTGATACATTCCGAAGATTCCTCGACGTGAAAATCAGCGATGCCGAAGACTCTTTCGGCGTCGTGCGCGGCAAACTCGGGACGAATGCGGAGCCCGCTGTGCTGAATCTCGCCGAGGCCGCGCCATTTCTGGTCCGCGACCTCGAAAACGCGTTGCACCATTTCCTGGGCGGGGAGGTTGCCGGAGCGAGTGACCGCGCGGACGTATTGGTTTTCCAATTTAAATTCTCCACGCTCGAGCTGCTTCACGAGCATGAGAATCGCTTCGAGCAGATCCACGGGCTCGAATCCGCCGACGACGATCGGCACGCGGAATTGTTGAACGAGATCCTCGTACTCGCGGCAGCCCACGACGGCGCAGACGTGGCCCGGTGCGATGAATGCTTGCACGCGGTTGTCCGGCGCCTGGAGTAAGAGTTGGATGGCGGGCGGAACTAGAACGTGCGATGCCAGCATGTAGAAATTTGCCAGGCTTTCACGATGCGCCTGCCACACGGCCATCGCGTTTGCAGGGGCCGTCGTTTCAAATCCGATGGCGAGGAAGACGATTTTGCGGTTCGGGTTTGCTCGCGCAATTTTCAGGGCTTCGAGCGGGGAATAGACCACACGGACGTCCGCGCCGCGCGCCTTCGCGTTCAGGAGATCGGAACCCGCGCCGGAGCCCGGCACGCGAAGCATGTCGCCATAGGAGACCAGAGTGACATCGGGACGAGCGGCGAGTTGCAGCGCGCGATCGACGGTTTCAATCGGGGTGACGCAGACGGGGCAGCCGGGGCCATGGACCAGTTCGACTTGGGCGGGCAGGAGTTCGTCGAGGCCGTAGCGCATGATGGTGTGCGTCTGGCCGCCGCAGATTTCCATGAGCACCCAGTGGCGGGTGACGCGCTCGCGAATTTCGGCCGCGAGGGCGAGGGCGATGCGATCGTCGCGGTATTCGTCGAGATATTTCAAGCCGCGCCCCCAGTTGGGCCGTCGTCCGGCGGCGGCAATTCGCCTTCAAGAACGCCCATGGCCTCGAGCGCTTCGAAGGTTCGCTCGGCCTCTTCACGATCTACGCGGCTGATTGCAAAACCGACGTGGACGACAACGTAGTCTCCGGCCTGCGCCTCCGGTACGAAGTCCAGACATACCGTTCGCACGATTCCGCCGAACTCGACTCGGCCGGAACGGACGCCATGGTCTTCCGAGGTGTCCAGGACTTTACCGGGAATGGCGAGGCACATACTGTTCTCCAGAACCGCGTCACAGTCGCAAAGAAAGGCTATACCTGCCTTGCTGAATGCACAAGCTGCCTGTCTCTTCAGCCACCTAGCAAAACATACGCGATTGGCCGAAAAATGGAGCCGACCCGCGTCACATCCACTTGTGACTGATGTCACATCACGGGCCAAGGGCGGGTGGTACGGTCAGGCTGTTGGTACGACTCGGCTGGGATATTTGGGGCCGGCCGGGGGCAGTGCAGAGATGAACAGCCCCCGCAGGAGGGGATTTTGGCGACCTACACAGCGAACCCGCCCCTGCCATCTGAGGATAAGCGATGGCGGATCATCAACGGCACGATGCGGCGCCACGGTTATTCGCGGAACGCGCTGATCGAGACCCTCCACACAGTGCAACAATCGTTTGGCTATCTCGACGAGGAATCCCTCAAGTTTGTCGCCAAGTCGTTACGCGTGCCTCTCAGCCAAGCATTCGGCGTGGCCACGTTCTACCACTTTTTCAGTCTGAAACCTCCGGGCGAGCACACCTGCCTGATTTGCACGGGGACGGCCTGCTACATCAAAGGCGCGGCGCACCTGGTGGCGCGCGCAGAGAAATTCCTCGGGGTGAAATCGGGTGAGACGACGGCAGACGGCAAAGTCTCTTTGCTGACAGCGCGGTGCCTGGGGTCGTGCAGCCTGGCGCCGGTTGCTGTGTTCGACGGAGATCTGAAGGCCAATGCCGGCGAAGATCAGATGCAGGAGCAGATCGATGCATGGCTTGCGGCGCCTGAGGTCGCACCGGCAGGCGAAGGCGCCGAGAATCGGAAGGACGCACAGTCTGTTGTCTGAGGAGAAATGGCCGCGGAAACCAAAGAACTCGCCCCCAGTCTGGCAATCGAGGTCAAAGACCTGCCTCAATTGTTCGCCGCAATTTCAAAACTGGGCTACCAGGTCATCGGCCCTACGATTCGCGAGGCCGCAATCGTTTACGACCGGCTCAGTTCGGTCGAGGATTTCCCGCGCGGGTGGGCGGATGAGCAAAGCGCGGGGAAATACCGGCTGACGCGGCGTTCCGACCAAGCGCTGTTTGGATACAACGTCGGCCCGCACTCGTGGAAGAAACTGCTTCACCCGCCCGTGCAAAGTCTCTGGAAATGCAAGAAGGACGGGAGCGGTTTTGAGATCGTTGCAGAGAATCAGCCGTCACAGAAGTACGCCTTCTTTGGCGTGCGTGCTTGCGAGCTGCGCGCGATCGCCATTCTGGGCAAGGTCTTGACTGGCGGAGACTACAGCGATCCTGGGTACAAGTCACGGCGAGAAGACCTCTTTTTGGTTGCGGTGAATTGTGGCCAGGCCGGCGGCACGTGTTTTTGCGCATCAATGGGCAGCGGGCCCGGAGTCACGTCGGGTTACGACCTGGCGCTGACAGAAATCTTGGATGGCGAGAATCACTATTTTGTCGCGGAGATTGGTTCTCCGCTTGGCGCCGAGGTCATCGCCGAAGTGCCCCACCGCGAGGCCACACAGACGGACCACGAGAAGGTCGCTCAGACTGTCGCGGAGACGAGCGCCCATATGGCTCGCTCCCTCGACACAAACGATCTGAAGGAGCTGCTGTACCGCAACTACGAGCATCCCCGCTGGGACAACGTCGCGGCGCGCTGCTTAACGTGCGCGAATTGCACCATGGTGTGCCCCACCTGCTTCTGCACCACGGTAGAGGACGTGACGGATTTGACGGGCCAGAATGCCGAGCGGTGGCGAAAGTGGGATTCCTGCTTCACGATGGATTTTTCCTACATCCATGGCGGAAGCGTGCGCGCGACGCCGAAATCGCGTTACCGGCAGTGGATGATGCACAAGCTCGCCACTTGGACCGATCAATTCGGGGAAATTGGCTGCGTAGGGTGCGGGCGTTGCATCACGTGGTGTCCGGTGGGAATTGATATTACCGAGGAGGTTCGAGCCATTCGCGAAAGCGATCCGGTTGCTGTCAAAGCGCGCTAGAAGGGAAGTCCCATGATTCATTCGCTTGAACCGATAATCAGAGAGCACGTTTTCTTCAAGGGACTGGAAGACCGGCACATTGAATTTATTGCCGGCTGCGCGAAGAACGTGCGGTTTGAGGAGAAGCAGTACATCTTCCGGGAACGCGATCCTGCCGACCAGTTCTATTTCATACGGGAGGGCTTGGTTTCGGTCGAGCTCATGGTGCCGCAAAAGGGGCCGGCGGTAGTGCAGACCGTCGGTGACGGCGACATCCTCGGTTGGTCCTGGCTGACCTTTCCGTACCGCTGGCACTTTGACGCCCGGGCGCTTCGTGCGACGCGCGCGTTGAGTTTCGACGGCAAATGCCTGCGTGCAAAATGCGAAGAGGATCACGACCTCGGCTACGAGATCCTGAAACGATTCGCGAATGTTGTGACGGAGCGGCTGGAAGCGACGCGGCTGCAGCTACTGGATCTCTATGGGACACATGCTTGAACTGCCCATGACGAGCGTGCCGATCGCCGACCCGATGATTCCGGTGCCGTACCGGATCGAGCGGCTGAAGCGCGAGACGAACGACACGTTCACGCTCGACCTCATGGCCGTCAACGGAGCTGGGGTAACGTCTTTCGGACCTGGGCAATTCAATATGCTCTACGTTTTTGGCGTAGGAGAGGTGCCGCTTTCCATCAGCAGCGATCCCGAAGATTGCCCGGCGCTCGAACACACCACCCGAATGGTGGGCGCCGTGACGAACGCGATCGGCAAGCTCAAGCGCGGCGACATGATCGGGGTTCGAGGTCCGTTCGGCAGCCAGTGGCCCGTGGCCGAGGAAACGGGCCGAGATATCGCCATCGTGGCCGGGGGAATTGGCCTGGCCCCGCTTCGTCCGGCGCTCTACTACTTGATGAAGAATAGAGAGAAATATCGAAAGATCGTGCTGCTGTATGGCGCGCGGACGCCGGAAGACATTTTGTACAAACGTGAGCTGGAGCACTGGCGCGGGAAGTTCGATTTGGAAATTCAGGTGACTGTGGACCGCGGCGCGAGCGGCTGGCGCGGGAATGTGGGAGTGGTCACGGCTCTCGCGGGGCGCGCTCCGTTCGATCCCTCGAATACGGTCGCGCTGGTTTGCGGACCGGAAGTGATGATGCGCTTCGCGGTCATGGAGCTGCAGAAACGCGGTGTGGAAGCGCGTCGCATCTACGTTTCGATGGAGCGCAATATGAAATGCGCCGTAGGGTTCTGCGGGCATTGCCAGTACGGGCCGCACTTCATCTGCAAGGATGGACCGGTTTTTCGATTCGATCGCATCGAGCCGATCTTCGGCAAGGCGGAGATTTAAGATGGCGTCGCCGGAAAAACCAAAACTTGCGGTCTGGAAGTTCGCCTCGTGCGACGGCTGCCAGCTCAGCTTGCTGGATTGCGAAGATGAGCTGCTAGCGGTGGCTGGGGCCATCGAGATTGCGAATTTTCCGGAAGCCTCGCGCGCGGTGGCGAAGGGAGCTTACGATGTCTCGCTGGTGGAAGGGTCCATCACTACGCCGCACGACGAAGAGCGGATTCACGCGATTCGCCGGTCCTCGAAGTTGCTGGTCACAATCGGCGCTTGCGCGACCGCCGGTGGCATCCAAGCGTTGCGCAATTTCAAGGACGTAAAGGATTTTATCTCGATTGTTTACGCGAAGCCGGACTACATCGAGACTCTCAATAAGTCCACCCCGATCAAAGACCACGTCTTCGTGGACTTTGAGCTGCGCGGCTGTCCCGTGAACAAATACCATCTCGTAGAAGTGCTGTGCGCATTTCTGCATGCCCGTAAGCCGAATATTCCGAACTACGGCGTATGTGTGGAGTGCAAGCGCAGGGGAACAGTCTGCGTGATGGTGGCCGCCGGGACTCCTTGCATGGGGCCGATCACTCAGGCTGGATGCGGCGCGCTTTGCCCGGCGTATGCGCGCGGATGTTTTGGATGCTTTGGCCCGAAGGACACGCCGAATACGCCGGCCCTGAGCGCGTCATGGAGCCGGCTGGGCGTCAGCGAAGCGGATCTGGTGCGCGCGTATCGGACATTTAATTCCTACTCGGAACCTTTCCGTAAGGAAAGCGAAGCGCATGAACAGTAAAACCATCAAAGTCGATGTCCTCGCCCGTGTCGAGGGAGAAGGGTCGCTGTTCGTCAAAATCAAGGACCAGCAGGTCGTTGACGTCAAGCTGCGAATCTTTGAGCCGCCGCGATTCTTCGAAGCGCTCCTCCGCGGCCGTAGGTACAGCGAAGCGCCGGACATCACCGCTCGCATCTGCGGTATTTGCCCAGTCGCGTATCAAATGAGCGCCTGCCACGCGATCGAGGATGCGTTCGGAGTGCGCGTGGAGGGGCCGCTCCGCGACCTGCGGCGATTGCTGTATTGCGGCGAGTGGATCGAGAGCCACGCGCTTCATATCTACCTGCTCCACGCGGCCGATTTTCTCGGCTACGAAGATGCCATCCGCATGGCGCAGTTCTACCCCGACATCGTGAAGCGGGGTCTGCGCCTGAAAAAGATCGGCAACGAAATCATGAGGTTGCTCGGAGGTCGGGAAGTTCACCCCATCAATGTGCGGGTCGGGGGATTCTACAAAGTGCCCACCAAGCAAGAATTCTCCGCGCTCACGGAGGAGCTGAAATGGGCCATTCCCGCGGCGCTCGAAACGGTGCAGTGGGTGGCGTCCTTTTCGTTTCCGGCATTTGAGCGGGAATACGAGTTCGTCGCGCTGCAGCACCCGGATGAGTATCCATTGAACGAGGGACGGCTCGTTTCGAGCAAGGGACTCGATATCGCCGTGCGCGAGTACGAGCAGTATTTCGTCGAGGAGCAGGTGGAGCACTCGAACGCGCTCCATTCCACCTTGAAAACGGGAGGGACGTATTTCGTAGGCCCGATGGCGAGATATGCGCTGAATTTCGACAAGCTCTCACCAGTGGCGCGGGAGGCGGCCCGATCCGCGGGCCTCGATCGCGTTTGCTTGAATCCATTCCAAAGCATCATCGTGCGAGCCGTGGAGCTGGTTTACGCTTGCGATGAGGCTCTGCGTCTCATCAATAATTATGAGATGCCGGACAAACCGTGCATTGATGTCGAGCCGCGGAGCTCGATCGGTTACGGCTGCACGGAGGCGCCGCGCGGCATTCTCTATCATCGATACCGCTTTGACGATCACGGATTGATTTTGGACGCGAAGATCGTCCCGCCCACTTCTCAAAATCAGAAGTCGATCGAAGAAGACTTATTTCAATTTGTTGAGACCAACATCGAGATGCCCAAGGAAAAGCTGCAATGGCAGTGCGAGCAAGCGATTCGGAACTACGACCCGTGCATTTCGTGCGCAACGCATTCCATGAAAGTGCATTTGGAGCGGAAATGAACACAGACGCAGCTAAAGTTCTGATTATTGGCGTGGGCAATGCATATCGGGGCGACGATGGCGCAGGCAACGCTGTCGCGCGGCAACTGACCCCGCAGGTTCCGCCGGAAGCGACCGTTCTCGAGCAGGGAGGCGAGGGAACGGCGCTGGCCGAAGCCTGGAAAGGCGCGCAGTTCGTCATCGTAGTGGACGCGATGCAATCCGGCGCCCCGGCGGGGACGATACGCCGCTTCGATGCGGCTGCGAAAAATATTCCTGCGGAGTTTTTTCGCCACTCGAACCATACGTTTGGCGTCGGCGGGGCCATCGAACTGGCGCGCACATTGAACGAACTGCCGGCGACTCTGATCGTGTACGGAATCGAGGGGCAGGACTTCGGTGTAGGCGAAGGATTGTCGGATCCGGTGGAAAAGGGAGTTGCGGCAGTTGCGGCCCGGATTCTTTCCGAGATCCAACCGAGCAACCAGCATGAAGTTAACGTTTGCATGGCTGCGGGGTGCATGTCGCTTCACAGCGAAGCTCTCCTTAAAGCTCTCCAGAAGGAGGCTGCGAGCACCGGTTCCCATTGCCGAGTTCGCGGCACAGGTTGCATGGGATTGTGTTCCGCCGGGCCGTTGGTCGCTGTCGAGCCGGACCGTTTGCTCTACCAACACGTGACGCCTGCGGACGCCCCGGATCTCATCCGGAGTATCGGAGCCGAACCGCTCGGCCGCCTGGAATGTTCGCGGGAGCAGCCGTTTTTCAAGCGGCAGGTGAACGTGGTGCTCGAGAATTCGGGGAAAATCGATCCTGAGAAAATCGATGAGTACATCGCCGTGGATGGTTATCAGGCTTTGCTGCACGTCTTGACCGAAATGAAGCCATCGGAAGTGATCAAAGAAATTTCGCAAAGCGGGTTGCGAGGCCGCGGCGGCGCGGGCTACCCGACGGGTTTGAAATGGGAGACGGTCTCGAAAGCGGGAACGGGATCGAAATACGTGATCTGCAATGCGGATGAAGGCGATCCCGGCGCGTTCATGGATCGCAGCGTGCTGGAGAGCGATCCGCAGCGCGTGTTGGAGGGAATGATTATCGCCGCCTACGCCGTGCGTGCGAATCACGGTTACATTTATGTGCGCGCGGAATATCCGCTCGCAGTGAAACGGCTGGGGACTTCTCTGCGCGAAGCTCGGCGGATGGGATTTCTGGGGAACAATATTTGTGGGACGACATTCAGCTTCGACATCGAACTGCGACTCGGCGCAGGCGCCTTCGTCTGCGGCGAAGAGACCGCGCTGATCGCGTCGATCGAAGGGCGGCGAGGAAGTCCGCGCCCACGCCCGCCGTATCCGGCGCAGTCCGGCTTGTGGGATCTGCCGACGCTGATCAACAACGTCGAGACGTTTGCCAATGTGCCGCCGATCGTGCGGAATGGCGGCGCGTGGTACGCGAAGATGGGCACGGCGAAGAGCAAAGGGACAAAAGTTTTTGCACTCACCGGAAAAGTGAAGAACACGGGGCTCATCGAGGTGCCGATCGGCATGACGTTGCGGGAAATTATTTTCGATATCGGCGGCGGCGTGCCAGACGGCCGCAAGTTCAAGGCGGTGCAGACCGGCGGCCCTTCTGGCGGCTGCATCCCGGAGCAACATCTCGATGTTCCGGTGGACTACGATTCGCTGGTGCAATTGGGCTCGATCATGGGATCGGGCGGGATGATCGTGATGGACGACACGTCGTGCATGGTGAACGTCGCGCGATACTTCATGGAATTCTGCATGACGGAATCGTGCGGCAAATGCATACCGTGCCGCGCCGGAACCGCGCAGATGTACGAGTTGCTGACGCGGATCAGCCAGGGAACCGGCACACACCGCGATTTGGACTTACTGGTGGATTTGTGCGACATGGTCAAATTCACAAGCTTGTGCGGGCTGGGGCAATCGGCTCCGAACCCGGCGTTGAGCACGCTGAAATATTTTAAGGACGAGTATCTAGAGCACATCGACTCGCACCGGTGCCCCGCGGGGGTTTGCGAAATCGGGGCGGCTGAGGAGGTGACGCGATGAGCCCCGCTGCCGAAGTCAAGACCCTGATCATCAACGGCGCGGACATCAGCGCGCGCGCGGACCAGACCATTCTCGAGGCCGCGACCGAACACAACATTTACATTCCGACGCTTTGCCATCTGGGCGGCCTCTCCGACGTCGGCGCGTGCCGGTTGTGCCTGGTGGAGGTGAAAGGATCGAATCGTCTTCAGCCCGCTTGCGTGACGAAAGTGGCGGAAGGCATGGAAGTCACGACCGAGACAGAACGCCTCGCGAAATACCGCCGAATGATTTTGGAGTTGCTGTTTGCGGAGCGGAATCACGTTTGCTCGATTTGCGTGGCGAACGGCGCCTGCCAGCTGCAAGGCCTCGCGCAATCGCAAGGATTGACGCACGTGGAATTTCCCTACCTCTTTCCGCGTCTTTCGATGGACGCGACGCACGAGCGATTTGCGATTGACCACAATCGCTGCATTTTGTGCACGCGCTGCGTTCGCGTGTGCAGCGAAATCGAAGGCGCGCATACGTGGGACGTCATGGGGCGCGGCGTGCAATCGCTCATCATCAGTGATTTGAATCAGCCGTGGGGCACATCGGAGACGTGCACGAGTTGCGGCAAGTGCGTGCAGGTGTGCCCCACGGGGGCGCTGTTCGATAAGGGGAAGGTGGGAACCAAGACGCCGAAGAATCCGGATTTTCTGCCGTACCTGAACATGATGAGGGATGGGGGCTCATGAGCAAGATCAAACTGGCTACGGTTTGGCTCGACGGCTGTTCGGGATGCCACATGTCGGTGCTTGATATGGACGAGCGGCTGGTGGAGTTGAGTGCGCAATTCGACCTCGTGTTCAGTCCGCTGGTGGACGAGAAGACCTTTCCCGAAGGAGTGGATGTGGCGCTGGTGGAAGGCGCGGTCAGCAGCGAGGAGGACTTGCACAAAATCCGCATGATT
>Ga0181538_10000636_pt1 | contig 41561 bp, 32 predicted proteins | sample PEATcosm2014_Bin_40_FD_119773 | JGI IMG/M metagenome (GOLD analysis project Ga0181538, IMG submission 119773) | Peatland microbial communities from MTU Mesocosm Facility, Houghton, MI, USA - PEATcosm2014_Bin23_30_metaG | ecosystem: Environmental > Terrestrial > Soil > Wetlands > Peat | place... | reverse complement strand
CAGCGGCCGGAGATTCGGGATTATGCGATGGCGCGACATTCGTGGAGCGTCGTCGCGGACATGACCCGCAACGTGTATTTGGAGCTGTTGGGAAAGCGGCCATCCTGAATCGGCAAAGCCGCATGTATCGCTCCGCATGAGCTCGGATTTATTCCAGAACAAGACATTTATCAAATTCTGAATTCACATCCGCACGCCCGATGGTAATCGAAGAAAGGAACGCAACTTGAGAATCAGCATCTTCGGACTAGGGTACGTAGGCACGGTGTCGGCGGGATGCTTGGCCGGTGAAGGTCATGAAGTCATTGGCGTTGATCCCGTGCAAACAAAGGTCGACCTGATCAACAGCGGGCGGTCTCCCATCATCGAGGTTGAAATCAACGAGTTGATTGCCTCGGGCGTTCAGCAAGGCCGGTTGCGAGCCACGACCGATCATATCGAGGCCATCCGCAATTCTGAACTCTCTTTCGTTTGCGTCGGCACCCCAAGCCAAACGAATGGCAATTTGGACCTGAAATACATTCGTCGAATCTGCGAGCAGATTGGCCAGGCGCTCAAAGGAACTGCGGCGCGGCATACGGTCGTCATTCGCAGCACGATTCTGCCCGGGACGATGCACAAGATTGTGCTTCCAATTTTGGAGGAGGCTTCCGGCAAGAAGGCCGGAACGGATTTCGGCGTCTGTCACAATCCGGAGTTTCTGCGCGAAGGTTCCGCCGTGAAGGATTTTCACGCCCCTCCGAAAACCGTGATTGGAGAATTGGACAAGGCCAGCGGCGACAAATTGGCGACCCTCTACGAAAAGCTGAGCGCGCCGCTAATCCGGACCAATCTGGAAACCGCGGAGATGGTCAAGTATGTCGATAACAGCTGGCACGCTCTCAAGATCGGTTTTGCCAATGAGATCGGCAATCTCTGCAAGGCTTTTTCCATTGACGCGCATGAGGTCATGAATATCTTCTGCCAGGACAAGAAACTCAATATCTCTCCCGCTTACCTTTTGCCGGGCTTTGCATTTGGCGGATCCTGTTTGCCCAAGGATCTGCGAGCGTTGGCGTATCAAGCCAAAATGCACGATTTGGAATTGCCAATTCTTTCTTCCATCCTACCCAGCAACGAAATCCAAGTTGCCCGGGGCCTGCAGCTCATCATGGAAAAAGGACACAAAAGGGTCGGCGTCCTCGGCTTTAGTTTCAAGGCTGGAACGGACGACCTGCGCGAAAGCCCCATTATCGAAGTCATCGAGCGCCTTCTCGGAAAAGGCTACGACCTGCGCATTTACGACAAGAACGTGAATATTGCCAGCCTGGTGGGCGCGAACCGCGACTTTATCCTGAACCGGATTCCTCACATCTCCAAGCTCATGGTCAGTGGGATCGACGCGGTCCTGGACCACGCTCAAACCATTGTGATCGGCAACAAAGATCCCGAATTTCAAATCGTGCCGGAGCGATTGCGCGCGGAGCAGTTGCTCGTAGACTTCGTGCGGATTAGCGATCGAAGGAGCGAGAATGGCAAGTACGACGGCATATGCTGGTGAGCGCCTCCGAATCCAAGGCAAAGACTAGTTCTCGAAAGATCAAATTTGCTGGTGCATTTGCCGGTTGTCCGGTTGGCGATACGAATTGACCACGCGGGTATGACATCTTTCAAGAAGAACAGATTCCTGCATGTAGTGCGACTCTGACTATTTCTACGCGCGTTGCAATTCTCTTTGGCTGGTCACATATAAATTATCGGTTTGCCGGGAAGTCAAAATGGAAGTCCTGGCTTGCCCTCAATCTGCACATAGAAGGAATCAATCTGATGGTGCGCTGCGATGATTTAGTTCTCAGGGTTAGGAATAAAGTTCGACTGCCGTTGCCTATCTTTAGAGTTTTGAACCGCGCTAAGGAATCGTTCGTATGTCCCCTTTGTGACTACGAAGGTCCATTTGCAGATTTGCATTCTTTCGCTGGCGTTCGAAAACATGCGGTATGTCCGAAGTGCGGCGCGCTCGAGAGGCATCGCCTGCAATATTTGGTGGCGATGGATGCTCTCAAAGACATGAATGTCTCGGAAATGAAGATGCTTCACTTTGCCCCGGAGAACTTTTTGAGACCACTGTTTTCCAGTAGATTTGGCAAATATCAGACGGCCGACCCATACGTGAAAGGTGTGGACTACCAGGTGGATATCCGAATCTTGCCTTTCCGGGATGGAAGTTACGATTTTGTTTTTGCCTCCCATGTGCTGGAACAGATTGCCGATGACGAAAGGGCCATCCAAGAAATTCGCAGGATTTTGAAACCGAATGGATTAGCGATCCTGCCGGTGCACGTGGTCTGCGACAAGACAATTGAATATCCGGAAGCTAATCTTCAGGAAGCCGGTCACGTGCGGGCGCCGGGATTGGACTATTTTGAGAGGTTTAAGCAGTATTTCGACAGAGTCGAAGTCCACGCTTCGGATTCGTTGCCGGAAAAATATCAACTGTATGTTTATGAAGACCGGAGCGTGTGGCCGACTGAAAATTGTCCACTGCGGACACCGATGCAGGGCGAGAGACATTCTGAGTTTGTTCCAGTCTGCTATGCATGAGTTCCAAGCTGAGAAAAAGCTCCGACTCGCAATCACCACAACGTTCTAGCCGGATGGCTGATTACCTGTGTCTCTCTCGATCATAAATGGGTCGCGTGGCCTTCCGATTGCCGTCACTTGGGAAGCTTGAGATGCGAGCTATTTAAGGTTAGGAGTACGGTGGGAGAGCCCACCGTACACACTTGTACCATTGGATACTTTTTTTCGCGCTTCACCTTAACTGAGACCCCGAGTGCTACCGTATGATCTGACCAAGAACGTGGGCGGGTCAACTGTTGGTCAAGAAGAGTTCTTTGCAGATTCGCATGACTGACTGAGTTCGAGAACTCGCTCAGCCGCTAGATATGCTGCTTGCACAGCCCGACCTTGAAATAAGGACAGAATTCAGCCAGCCGAGCGTCTTGTTTGAGAGACCCCGCAACTGGTGATGCCGAGGATAATGCACATGAATTTTCATGGTAGAGAGATTCGGATACAGGGAAGACTCTGTCGTATCGCACACCTCGATGCTGACGATTACAAGTTTCTGGACGATCCCGAACCAGTGCTCAGCGAGCTGCGCAAATCCGACATGAGGATTGACCTATTCACATTCATGCAGAGATTGCCCGAGGTCACTCCGAAATACCCCTATCCAATGGAATGGGACAATATGGCTGTCCTGCCGGTTTCCACGTTTGAGCACTGGTGGACAAAGCAGCTTGGGTTCAAAGCACGAAACAAAGCCAAACAAGCGGAAAAAAAGGGGCTTGTGGTCCGGGAAGTCCCGTTTAGCGATGAACTCGCTCGGGGAATCTGGGAGATTTACAACGAGTGCCCGGTTCGTCAGGGAAGGGCATTTCCTCATTACGGGAAAAGCCTCGAGACTGTACGCAAGATGAGCTCGACATTTCTTGATACGAGCATCTATATCGGAGCCTTTGATGCCGACAAGCTGGTCGGTTTCATCAAGCTTACGGCGGACGATACCTGGACTCAAGCCGGGATAATGCACATCGTCTCCATGATCCAGCACAGGGACAAGGCGCCCACAAATGCTCTGGTTGCACAAGCGGTCCGCTCTTGTGCCGATCGACACATTTCTCACTTGGTGTACTCGCAGTTTGCTTATGGAAAAAAAGTTCGGAGCACCCTGAGCGACTTTAAAGAGAGAAATGGGTTCCAGCGCGTTGACATCCCCCGGTATTACGTGCCGCTGACTCGCTGGGGCTCGGCGGCGCTGGCCATGAGGTTGCATCATAAATTAGCCGATCGCCTACCAGAAGCTTTGGCTGGAAAGCTACGCGACCTTCGTACTGCGTGGTACCAAGTCAGATATCAAGTCAGAGGGGAATCTCTCTAGGAGAGCCGGAATTGCCAGGGATAATCGGCATTATCAGCAATCGCCCGAGGGCGAGCGTGGAGAGCGAGTTGCACCAAATGCTGGAATCGCTCCGTCACGAATCATTTTACACCGCCGGCACTTGGAGTGACCCGGCACAGGGTGTTTATGCTGGTTGGGTGGCGAGGGAGGGCTCCTTTGCCCAGGGCATGCCACTGCACAACGAGCGCGGGGACGTCACTCTGATTTTTTCAGGTGAAGAGTACCCGGAACCGGGCATTGTCGAGGCACTCCGAGCGGCGGGGCACGCGGTTGCGCAGGAAGGGCCGTCCTATTTAGTTCATCGGTATGAGGAGGAGCCGGACTTTCCCAAGCAATTGAATGGTCGGTTCCAAGGTCTGGTAGCGGACCGTGCGCGCGGAACGGTGATGCTCTTCAATGACCGGTTTGGTTTGCAGCGAATTTATTACCACGAAGCGAAAGATGCTTTTTACTTTGCAACAGAGGCAAAGGCGATCCTAAAGGTGCGTCCTGAGCTGCGCGGCACTGATCCGCGCGGCATTGGAGAGTTCATCGTTTGTGGTTGCGTACTTGAGAACCGGACCCTCTTTCCGGGTATTCATGTTCTCCCTCCTGGCTCGGCTTGGTCCTTCCGCGGCGGAGTGCTCGAGAAGAAAGCCGTCTACTTCGAGCCGCGGGAATGGGAGGAAGAGGAACCGCTCAAGCCAGAAGAATTTTATGACCGTTTGCGCGATGCTTTCGTGCGCAATCTGCCCCGTTATTTCAATGGGAACGAGCGAGTTGGCGTCTCTCTCACAGGCGGCTTGGACACACGCATCATCATGGCTTGGCGCAAGGCGCCTCCGGGCGCCCTGCCCTGCTACACGTTCGGAAGTATGTACCGGGACAATGAGGACGTCCTTCTGGCGCGCCGCGTCGCAGAGATTTGCGGGCAGCCACACCAGGTTATCCCTGCTGGTAAGGAGTTTCTCTCACGGTTCCCACATTACGCTGAACGCTCGGTTTACCTCACGGACGCGTGCGTGGACCTCAGTCGTTCCCCGGATCTCTACGTGAACGAGAAGGCCCGAGAGATAGCCCCGGTGCGCATGGTTGGAACGTACGGCAGCGAAATCCTTTTGCACGCGGTAATGTTCAAGGCAGTCGAGCCGGTTGCAGGTCTGTACCAGCCGGAGCTCTTGCCACAGATTCACGCGGCCAAAGACACTTACGACGCAATCCGCAAGTGCCATCCGGTCACGTTTGTGGCTTTTCGCCAATCGCCGTGGCACCACTATGGCGTGCTCGGCTTGGAGCAGACCCAAGTAGCCGTTCGCACGCCTTACCTGGACAATGATTTAATCAAGACCGTATACAAGGCGCCGGGCCCGGTTGCGATCAACGAAGGAGTCAGGCTGCGGCTCATTCGAGACGGAGACCCCGCCCTTGCTGATCTTCGCACCGATCGCGGCCTCGGCGGGTCCGATAGCATGTTCGCCCGGGCCGCTCTCGAGTTCTCATTCAAGGCTGAGTACGCCTATGACATGGGCATGCCGCAGTGGCTTGCCCAAGCGGACCACATGTTTGCGGCGCTTCACCTTGAGCGTCTCTGGCTCGGCCGCCACAAGGCTTTCCACTTTCGGGTTTGGTATCGCGACCAGTTAGCAAATTACGTACGCGAGATGCTGCTTGACGCACGCTCTCTCTCGCGTCCGTATCTCGAGTCAGAAGCAGTCCGTAGCATTGTCAACGGCCATCTCAAAGGCAACCGCAACTACACTGACGAAATTCATAGGCTCCTGACGCTGGAACTTACGCACCGGCTCTTTCTCGACTCGTGATGCCTCAAGGCTCTGACTGGATCGACGATCATCTCCACTGTTCTAGCGGACCATAGGTGAGCTTGTCATCAGACAAATTAATAGATGAATTTTCACCGCGGTAAGCTCAAGGGCCGCCACCCAGCCACAAGAGAGCGGCGACATAAAATCAAGGCGATCTCATGAATACACAGTTAGAATCCGAAGTTCGTTCAAGTACAGGATTGGAGAAAAGTCCCCGGCCGACGGAGAAAACTCTGGCGGCCATTTCCCGGTTTATCGAATGGCTCGATCGCTTCGGAGAAGTTTCCTATGATTACCAGAGCTATTTCTCGAGTGATCTAGCGCGAAGCGCCAAGGCCCTCTACTACAGAAAGCCGCTACTGGGAACCATAGCTGTCTCTCCAATGGTATTTAGCGAAGCATTCGTTCCTTCAGCCAGATGGCTTTTCTGGAAACCCCAGCGATTCCCGATAGCCGATGCACACTATGCCATGGGATTCGCTTTCCTCGCGACGGTTTCTGACCAACAACAATTTTATAAGCGGGCAGTCCATTTTCTCGAGGTTCTCCAGGCGACTGCGTGTCCCGGGTATGACAACAGCTGCTGGGGATACCCATTCAACTGGGAAACTCTACGCGGCACAATCAGATCGGGGACGCCGCTAATAACAACGGTTCCTTACGTTTACGAGGCTTTCGAAGAAGTCTATCGGATCGATGGGGATCCAAAGTGGCGTCAGATAATGGAATCGATCGGCCGGCATGCTTTTCTGGACTACAAGGATTTTGAGACGTCCCCTAACGCGTCCGCCTGTTCCTACACACCGTTTCCTGAGCAGTCAGTGGGTGTTGTAAACGCCTGCGCTTATCGAGCGTTTCTTCTGACGAGTGCAGCGCAGGAATTCTCAGAGGAAAAGTACCGAACCGTTGCTGAAAGAAACCTGAATTTTGTCCTTGAGGCCCAAAACCCAGATGGCTCTTGGTACTACGCCAACGATGGGAAGAGAGATTTTGTCGATCATTTTCATACCTGCTTTGTCCTCAAAGCGCTTGCAAAAATCGAGGCGCGTACCGGAAACCCCGATTGTACTAAGGCGATTGAACGCGGGGTCGCCTACTACACCGCGAATTTGTTTGATGAAGGTGGCGTGCCCAAACCTTTCTCCCGTGCCCCCCGCCTTACAGTGTATCGGCGAGAACTGTACGATTATGCTGAGTGCGTCAACCTAGCCGTCTTGCTGAGAGAACGTTTCCAAAGACTGGACGATCTCTTGCTGAGCGTCCTCAATCAGGTCCTAACCCTGTGGCAAAAGCCGGATGGCTCATTCCGAAGTCGTCAACTTCACCTAGGTTGGGACAACACTCCCATGCATCGCTGGGCTCAAGCACAGATGTTTAGAAGTCTTTGTTTCCTTCTCTATCGAAACGCTCAGAACTCAGGACATTCTCGAACTGAGGCGTCAAATTCCTGAAAAGAGACTTGGGCGATCTCATCTTCGGGGCGCGGGGACAGGACGGCTTGGAGAGACAAGCGCCTGCGCTACCTCACACCAGCTCAGGCTCGCCCGGAACTGCTTACACTCGCAGCCGCTGAGTGAGTACGCGTAATTTGTTGGCCAGCGATCCGGCGCTAAATAGTAAAAGTTTTCCCGCACCTCATATCCCGGGCGGGCATTCGTGCTACGCGTAGCTCTTTGGTCAGCTCCTTTGTTACTAACTTACGCGTTTTCAGCTAATTGAGAGATGATTTAGTTTGGTTGGCCTCTCACAGAAGTCCGAATAGTCTGGCGTCCCGCTTGCGGTACCCCGTCTGACCAACGGGCATGCTCGAGGTATTAGCCATGCACAAAGACCATCGCTTAGACCACAAGCCTTATGTCCTCGTCACCCCTGCTCGAAATGAGGAGGCGTTCATCGAGAAGACGATCGTTTCGGTGATAAACCAAACGGTCCTGCCGGTGAAGTGGGTGATTGTGGACGACGGCTCGACAGACAAGACTCCCGAAATCATAAGTCGCTATCTTCCGGAGCATCCCTGGATCGAACTCGTGCAGATGCCACAACGGCGGGATCGAAGCTTTGCCGCCAAAGTGCACTCCTTCAACGCCGGCTATAAAAGGGTTCAAGGCCTCCAATACGAACTCATCGGCAACCTGGATGCCGACATCTCGTTTGAAAAGGACTTTTTCGCATTTCTAGTCGGGAGATTCGCGGAGGACCCCGAATTGGGCGTGGCTGGAACGGTATTCACGGAGGAAGGGTACAGCTCGGAAAAAGACAGCTTTGAAGGACAGAACCACGTCGCAGGTCAATGCCAGTTGTTTCGCAGGGAATGTTTCGAGGAGATCGGTGGCTACATTCCACACCGGGCGGGGGGAATCGACTGGATGGCGGTGATCAGCGCCCGAATGAATGGCTGGAAAACGAAATCATTTCGAGAAAAGTCGTTTTTTCACCATCGGCATTTGGGGACGGCGGAGCGCACGGTTGTCGCCGCGATGTTCTTCTATGGGGCGAAAGACTACTACCTCGGTGGGCATCCCGTGTGGGAACTCTTCCGGGTGGCCTACCAGACCACCAAGCGCCCCTACGTAATTGCAGGTTTGGCTCTAGGGCTGGGTTATTGTTGGACTTTTATATGTCGGAAGCCGCGACCAGTTCCTCGCGAACTGATGAGGTTCCACCGCCACGAGCAGATGCTCAAGCTCAAGGCCATCCTTGGAACCTTGTTGAGGTTCAAGCGCGTGAATAAATTTAGTGTTATGCAGAGCTAGATCTATTTCACTCTGGGCCTCATAAACGAAGCCTTTGCCGAAAAAATCATCACCACGATTGTTCATGCCCATTACGCCGCGGGCTTTGCGCCTCTTGCGTGAACTCTTGGAACACACCAGCATTACCGGCGAGAAGTTCACTTCCATGAGGTTCTACAATGGACGTGCCGGAATTACGAGAAACGTTTCAGCCACTGGAGTCGAAGTCTAAGGACCAACGGTGACCTATGTGCGGCATTTGCGGACAATTTAACTTCGGGAACCTGGCGCCGGTTCAGCGTCAGGACATCGAAGCGATGAACAATACGATCATCCATCGCGGCCCGGATGATGAGGGGTACTACGTCAACGGAGCACTCGGGTTCGGTTTTCGCAGGCTCTCGATCATTGATCTTGCGGGCGGCCATCAGCCCATGTCGGATAGGGAAGAATCCGTTTGGGTGATTTTTAATGGCGAAATCTACAATTTCCATGAACTCAGGCAAGAACTGGAAGGGTTCGGCCACGTTTTCCGCACGAAATCGGATACAGAGGTCATCATCCACGGATACAAGCAGTGGGGCGACGAGGTGCTTAACCGCCTCAATGGGATGTTCGGTCTGGCGATCTGGGATGTGCGACAAAAGCGGCTAGTTCTCGCCCGTGATGCATTCGGAATCAAACTGATCTACTACAGAATTGCTGGAGATAGTTTGTATTTCGGCTCGGAGATGCGTCCGGTGCGTGCCACGATGCCGGAGAGGACTGATATCGACCCGACCTCGCTGAGTCTCTTCCTACGCTTTCGATTTACGCCCTCGCCTTACACGATACTTAAGGACATCCATAAACTCGCCCCGGGAACCAAGCTCGTGGCTCACAACGGCTCTTTCCAGGTAACTCGCTGGTACAACTATAAGCCTGCTCCTTTTGCACCACCAAAGTCGCCCGGAGAAGCTAAAGAAGAATTGCTGGCCCTCTACAAGCAAGCGGTGCGACGCCAGCTCATCAGCGACGTGCCGGTCGGCTTGCTTTTGAGCGGCGGCCTTGATTCCGGGCTACTGCTCGCCTTGATGAATCTCTATGGAAGTTCCTGGCCGACCTATACTGTAGGTTACGGTTCGACCTTTGCCGATGATGAATTGTCGGATGCCGCGGATACCGCTCGCACGCTGGGATCGAAGCACACCTCCGTCACGCTTACGAGATCCATTTTTGAGGAGGCGCTCCCGAAGATTGTTGCATCTTTGGAAGAACCCATTGCGGCTTCCTCGATTGTTCCGATGTATTTCGTTTGCGAGCGAGCCCGCCAGGACGTCAAAGTAGCTCTGGTCGGACAGGGTCCGGACGAACTGTTAGGCGGTTATCGTCGTCATCTCGGCGTCCGCTACGGTGCGATGTGGGCCAGATTGCCGGGCTGGATGCGCAGTCCAATATCCTCGACCGTCGCCGCGCTGCCAAGAAATGAAACTCTGAAGCGAGGCGTTTACTCCTTGGCGATCGCCGACCGGATGCATAGATATCAGCACGTTCTGTCGATCCTGCCGGGAAACCAAGTCGACGAGCTGTTCCAGGACGGCCTGCTGGAGTCTAACTCACAGGACGCCCTGTTGGGATGCTGGGAGGATCTTGCTGACCTCATGCCCGCAACCGACGAACTGGGCGGGCTCCAGTTTCTGGAGGTACGATCCACTTTGCCGGACGAGCTCCTCATGTACGCGGACAAACTCTCTATGGCCCACGGGCTCGAACTCCGCGTACCTTATCTCGACAAGGACATCGTCGAATATGTGGAAAGATTACCTGCAAACTTTAAGGTGAGAAATGGATCCCAGAAATGGCTGCACCGCCAGATATGCCAGAGCTATCTCCCCGATGCGATACTGAAGCGACCAAAACGCGGGTTTGCCGTGAATGTCGTGGACGATTGGTTCCGAGGTGCCATTGATAGCAGGATGTCCGATACCCTTCTTGACGGTGGTTCGAAGATCTATCAATACCTTCGCCCAACGAGCGTTCGGGCACTCTTCGAGCAGCATGCCTCCGGCCGACACGACAATCATAAGATCCTTTTCAGCCTCGTCGTTTTTGAGGAATGGCTTCGGGCGCACGGGGAACCCGTAGCCGCATTGAGCTAGGGAGCAGTCGCGATGACGCGTGTAGTGGCAAATTCTGCGCAACCCTCATGCAGGAGACCGGATCGGCCTTTGGTGAGCACATGAGTTTTTCCGACGGAACCAATTCTCGGCTACAGGCCGCAGGGACCTTGAAGCAGGTCCGGAAGCCCCGCATCTGCATGCCATCAGGCAGAAACTTCAAGAAGAAGACCTTTCTCTGCGGCCATTACGAAGCCCAGGATGTTCTCCGGGAAGTCGATGACGTAGATCTCGTTTGTCTCGAGGCAGAGCGGCACTACGAATTCAAAGAGAGCTGGCAGCGGCGTCTTCTGTACCGTGACGTCTCTCGGAGGCTGATCTTCCAGAGTCCAGGGCTTCGGAAGGTCCAGCTGACAAAAGAATACGATTTGTTTGTGGCGCGGTGTCAAACCCACCATGAATTTCTTCAAATTTATGCCATCCAGGGATGGAAGGACCACTGTAAAACCAGTGTTTGCTGGATCGACGAGATGTGGACGGCCGAGATCCCCCAGTACAAGTATTGGATTCACGCGTTGAAACAGTTCGATCACGTGTTTGTCGGGTGCAAGGGGACGGTTGATGCACTGGCGAAGGCGATTGGCAAGCCTGTTCACTGGCTTTCGGGCGGCGTTGATACGCTGCGCTTTAGCCCGTACCCGAACCCGCCAAGCCGTGTCGTTGATGTGTATAGCATCGGTCGAAGGTACGAGGGGATTCACCGAAGCTTGCTTCGGATGGCCGAGGAAGGATCGATTTTTTACCTTCATGACACTTTTGGAGCGTCCCTCTCGGATGTGTACGACTACAAGGAACATCGGAATCTTTTTTCAAACGTGGCGAAGCGAAGCCGATATTTTGTGGTTGCGCCGGGGAAAGTTGACCTTTCCAATGAGACGGGAGGACAAGTTGAAATCGGTCATCGCTACTATGAGGGGGCAGCGGCAGGCGCTGTGATGATCGGACAAGCTCCGAGTGGTGGCCCATTTGCTGAAATGTTTTCCTGGCCTGACGCCGTCGTTCAAGTTCAGCCGGATGGCTCGGACGTCATCGAGGTCGTAGAGGCGCTCGAAGCGTCCCCGGAGCGCGCTCTTGCAATCAGCCAGCGAAACGCTGCGGAGGCCTTGATGCGCCATGATTGGGCGTATCGGTGGAAGCAGATCCTATTGGCCGCCGGACTGGAGCCCTTGCCGGCCATGGAGACACGCGAACAACGCTTGAAAGAATTAGCCGCGATCGCTCTCAGTTCCGCTGAAAGCAAGAACGTCGCCGGATTGGTTCGTTAACGGATCGTTGGGACTCCTAAGAGAATGAACCGGCCCGGGTTCCGAACAGGACATAGATCTTAACGGCCCAGGACAGAGACTGCAGTTTGGAATGGTAGATCTGCTGGCATCTTTTGTAATCCGATAAGGACGGACCCATGATCATTACTCGAACACCGCTTCGCATCTCATTTTTTGGCGGAGGCACTGATTACCCCGTCTGGTTTCGGGAACGCGGCGGCGCAGTGTTATCGACCGCGATCGACAAGTGCTGCTACATTACGTCCCGATGGCTCCCGCCCTTTTTTGAGTATCAGAGCCGGGTTTCCTACTCCCGAATCGAGAATGTGGATGATAACCACACATTTGAGCACCCTTCCGTGCGTGAGTGCTTGCGCTACCTCAATATCAACGAAGGAGTCGAGATCCACCACGTAGCCGACTTGCCTGCTCGAACCGGGTTGGGAACTAGTTCGGCGTTTACCGTAGGGCTTCTCCTCGGTTTGTATGCTCTCAAGAACCAGATGCGCGACAAACACGCGCTAGCCGCCGATGCCATCCATGTGGAGCAAAACTTGATTCGCGAAGCCGTGGGTTCTCAGGATCAGGTCAGCGCCGCGTACGGCGGCTTCAATCGCATCAACTTCTCTCGGGATGACTCCTTTGAAGTGAAGCGGGTGTTGACCGCGCCCGCCAGGCTCGCCGCACTCGAGCAAAACCTGGCTCTGTACTTTACCGGGTTTTCGAGAACCGCCTCGGAAATCGCTCAGGAGCAATTGAGGGTGACTCCTCAAAAGACAAGGGAGCTGGAAACCATGTTCCAGATGGTGGGCGAGGCAGAAGACATCCTGACCACTCCGCATCGCTCCCTGGATGAATTCGGGCGCTTGCTGCACGAGGGCTGGAAGGTGAAACGGTCGCTGACGCAAAAGATCACCAACTCGAACATCGATGAGATTTATGCAGCAGGGCTCGACGCGGGCGCTCTCGGCGGCAAGCTCTTGGGTGCCGGCGGCGGCGGCTTCATGTTGCTCTACGTGCCCCCCGAACGCCGCGATGCGGTGCGACGAAGATTGAAAAAGCTCTTGTGCGTGCCGTTCGCCTTTTCCAATCGAGGGAGCCAGGTCATTGTGTATGAGCCGGAAGACGAATATGACGAAGGCCTGATGCGCGAACGCCGCGAGGTCTACGCGCAGAGTGAAGGTTCCTAGCCGCAAAGGGCCGTTCGCCGCCCATAGAGGGCCGGTTCGATTGAACTCTCTGCCCGCTTTACTCCATACCTGCCGTGGTATGGAATTAGAATATTGGGACGCACTGGGGGGCGTACCGGGGCAAGGGCCCACTTACTTAACCGCTGCCATCACTCGGATCTGGACATCAGAATCTGCGTTTGGCGACGCAGAAGTGGTTAGCTTGCCCGGAAAACCTGTCCTCATTTCTGGCTCGGCGAACAGCAGTGGCAATCACTGTATTTGCGCAATGGTAGAATTGAAACAACCTCCCAAAGCTTGTTTTAGGCCACGGCGGAGGGACTTGATTGGTCTAGACGCCATCGCGCAGTGGGGCCGAGAACGGCCGAACGAGTTTCATTTTGGCGCGGTGGGACAGACTTACCAACAAGCGGTCACCAGGATACAGGGGTGAATATGAGTTGCATTCGGCCGTTTCGACTTTTTCTTGCTCTGACACTGTTCTCATTGGTTTCGCCTGTGGCACATGCCCAGCAGTGGGCTGGGATTCTTGCCCCGAATCGGGCGACGAATTGGTCGAACGCCGGGGTCGTTGGGGGGATTCCATCCGGTTCGTGGACGCAGTGCGGGGCGACGATTGCGGCGGGCGCGTCCGCAGCGACCATCAACGCCGCCATCGCCGCGTGCGGGCCGAATCAGTACGTGCTCTTGGGCGCGGGAACGTTCAACCTTACGGCAGGCTTGGTGTGGAACGACAAGAGCAACGTCGCGTTGCGCGGAGCGGGTGGTAATCAAACCATACTGATCTTCAGCGGCAATGACGCCTGTCAGGGCGTTGGTGCTGTGATTTGCTTCGAGAGTGCGGATACGAACTATTGGGGAAGTCCCTCGAACTTGGCGAATTGGACCGCAAACTATGCGGCTGGAACGACTTCGATCACGCTCGATAACGTGACGAATTTGCAGGTTGGGTTTCCGGTTACGCTCGATCAGACCGATGACCCTTCCAGCTCCGATACTGGGGCGATTTTTGTCTGCTACACCCCTCAAGGTGTTTGCTCGACGAACGGCGACAACGGCGGAGCGCCGCGAACCGGAAGAAGTCAACAGCAAATCGTCGAGGTTACAAGCATTAGCGGGACAGGGCCGTACACGGTAGGCATCACTCCTGCGATCGTCATGCCGAATTGGATTTCCGCCAAAAAACCGCAGGCTTGGTGGCCGACTGGACCTGTCTTTTACGATGGTGTAGAGAACCTGAGCATCAATGTCGGCACTTCCGGTTCACCTGAAGGAGTCGGAATGTTCAACTGTGTCGACTGCTGGGAATCGGGGGTTGCCAGCATTGGAGCTTGGGGACGCTCGCACACGTCAATCTTTCAAAGTACCCACTGCACTGTCCAAAACAACTACTTCTACCTGACCAACTCCACCGCCTCGACGAACTATGGCGTGGAAGCGATTCCATCCTCGGACTCGCTAATCCAGAACAACATCTTCCAGGGCGTACAGGCCGCTTATTTGGCAAACGGGACCTGCACCGGCTGCGTCTTTTCGTATAACTTCGATGTGAACCTCCTTTTCGCCACTGCTGGTAACACCTGGACCTGGCAGAATCAAAGCGGATTTCCTCATGACGTGGGCGATGAGCATATTCTCTACGAGGGCAATATCGGTGCAGGCGTTTACAGTGACAATTTTCATGGCACTCACCAATTCCAGACCATTTTCAGAAATTACTGGAATGGCTACCAGCAAAACAACGGATTCCTTACAACTGGCGATACGATACCGCTGATTATCAACGCGGACTCCCGCTTCTACAACATCATCGGAAACGTGCTTGGCAATCCGGTAGCGCAAAACGCATACCAGGATACAGTCACCGGCCCGAACCCTGGCAGCGTTCCGATTTACTACATTGGGTATGGGGATGAGATGCCAAACGATCCCAACACCGTAACGACGCTGATGCGATGGGGAAACTACGACATCATCAACAATGCCGCGCGATTTGTACCCAGCGAAGTGCCAAGCGGGCTTAGCGGGGCGCAAGCACCGTTCGCCAACCCGGTCCCGTCTAGCAATTCGCTTCCGCCTTCGTTCTACACCAGTTCGAAACCTTCCTGGTGGACGGCCGGCAAACCATGGCCGTCGGTCGGCCCGGACGTGACAGGCGGAAACGTCATGTATTGTGTCGGTGGCACAAACACGGGAACCTATGTGCTCAGTTCTGGTCAGTGCTCCGGTGGGACCGCTACGACGCTAGCGGCAGGCCACATCATCAGCAATCCAGCGATGGATTGCTACTTAAATAGTATGGCCGGACCGCCCAACGGAACGGGGGGCCCTCTGCAATTCAACGCGAGTGCTTGCTATCCTTCGACCGCGCCGCAGCTTCCCGCGCCGCCGACGAACCTTACCGTGGTGGCCGAGTAGAACCTATCTGAGAAGCTCAACAAGCTTTTAGGCGTCGGCGCCTGTCCTCGAGTGATGCGGCTCCGGTTGAGCACCTCACGATTCAGAAAACTCTCCTCGATAATAGTGTTCCTGCCGAAGAAAGGGCGTGTCAAAATTCCATTTGGACGTGCGCGCGGAATTTCGGGCACGCCCCGGCAGACGAGGCCGATTCTTAAAGCACGTACAAGATGCGGTTCAAGCTTGGAGAGCGATAAGCCGGGTACCCCGTAGGGGTTGGATCATTCCTGGCGGGCCATTCCAGCTTTAGTATCCGCGAGTTGAGAGTCGGTTTTGCAGTTCGAGATCGCTCCGTTCCCATGACTTGAGGACACGGAATTGCCTGCGGTTAGTTTCCGCGTGAATGCCGCGTCCGAATTGCCGGCACGCTTTGCAGCAAAGACTATCAACGCTAGGACAGGAAGAATGCGAAGGAAAATCGCACTCGTAACCGGTGCCGAGGGCTTCATCGGGTCCCACTTGGTGAAGTTCCTCCAGGCAAAGCAATGGAAAGTCGTCGGCGGGTATGGCGTTCACAGCCGGAACTCTGTTCCGGAATTACCCAACCTGACCTTCGTGCATTGCGACCTGCGGAATGGTCAAAGAGTCGCCCAAGTCCTTAACGAGTACGAGCCAACTCATGTCTTCCACCTCGGTGCGCAGAGTTTGCCCACGGTGTCGTGGGCCGATCCTGTCGGGACATTCGAATCGAACGTCATGGGCTCACTGCACCTGTTTGAAGCCGTTCGCTATATGAAACGGCGCCCAGTCGTGGTTTCGGCGTGCTCCAGCGCAGAGTATGGGCATGTCCCGCCGGCCGCCATCCCGGTCTCTGAAGATCAAGCTCTTCAGCCGCTGCACCCTTACGGCATCAGCAAAGTCTGCCTGGACCTGCTGGCCCACGAGTACTTCTTGGATTACAACGTACCCGCTACCAACATTCGGCTGTTCAACACAACTGGCCCGGGTAAGACCAATGATGCGCCTTCGGACTTTGTCCGCCAGTTAGCCCGGATCAAGAAGCGCCTGCAGCCGCCAGTCATAGAAGTCGGCAACCTGACACCTCGCCGGGCCTTTCTGGATGTCCACGATACTATCCGCGGGTTTTACCTCGCGGCACTAAAGGGAAAGCGCGGCGAGGCTTATAACCTCTGCGCAAGCAAGACATTCCGGATGCAGGAATTGCTGGACGCGGCGATTCGGCTTTCGGGCGTAAGGGTAGAAGTCAGACCTGTGTCCCGCTTGATGCGGCCTTCAGATGAAAAGATCATCTTCGGCCGAACAGAAAAGATCCGCAGAGACACCGGTTGGAAGCCCGTGATGTCCCTGGAGCAAACGTTGTCCTCAATGCTGAGGTATTGGGACCAGGCGCTGGATGCAGATAAATAAGGCGGCAGGAAGCTTCCAAAATCCAGCGCGTACAGGAAGCGCTTAGTCTTGGAACGCGCACGATTTCGGGTCAATCATGAATTCGTCAAACAAAGATGTGAAGGCCGTGCTGCTGGTCGGAGGATTGGGGACGCGCTTGCGATCGGTGGTGCCGTCTGCGCCCAAACCCATGGCCGCGGTCGGTGACCGGCCGTTCCTGGAGTTGCTGGTGCGGCAACTATCCTGCCAGGACATCCGCAGACTGGTGCTGTGTACTGGGTATCGCGCCCAACAGATAGAAAGTGCGCTCGGCGACGGCCACGCCTGGGACGCAACCATTGAGTATTCAAGGGAGACGCAACCCCTCGGCACGGCAGGCGCCGTGAAATTTGCTGAACCGCTCCTCCGGGATTGTTCCGACTTTCTAGTGATGAATGGCGATTCGTTTATGGAAATGGATTTTCGCGATCTCCTCCACTTTCATCGTGAATCTGGTGGGATCGCGAGCATGGCCGTTTTTCGAACGAAGAATGAAAAGCGATATGGAACGGTCCAGGCAGGCGCAGACGGGCTTGTGAGCGGCTTTCTGGAAAAGAGTGATGCGGACCAAAACGGGCTTGTGAACGCGGGAGTGTATGCCTTCAGCCGGCGAATTCTGGATTACATTCCAGAAGGCGCGTCCAGTCTGGAAAGGGATATCTTCCCGCGCGTATTGAGCCAGGGAGTCTTTGCGTCGGAGCAGCAGGGCGTATTCATCGACATAGGCACCCCGGACGACTATGCGCGCGCGCAAGGACTTTGCGATCGCCTCTACGATGCCGCTCGCGGAAAGTAGCTCCCAGGTCTGTGCGATGAGAAGCCCTGCTGATTCAAGCTTGCGTGGTATGCAGATCTCCATTCGGTGCTTTGGCGAATTGCTCGGATCTCTCGGGATCATCGGACTCGGCGAAAGAGACAAAGAAGCGGGCTCGGCTCCTAATGGTGCTGAGCCGCGGAGGTTGAATGAAAGAAACATCTGATTTCGAACATCGCGTAACCAAATTGGTGGAAGCTTCGATTGCCGTTAAGCAGAGCATGCTGAGTAACCCCGGCCTGGTGACGATGATCGCGAACGCCAGCGAAATCCTGGCAACCGCACTCAAGCAGGGAAACAAGGTGCTTCTGTTCGGCAACGGCGGCAGCGCGGCGGACGCACAACACATTGCCGCGGAACTCGTCGGACGTTTTGCATTCGACCGGCCCGCACTGCCGGCGCTGGCCCTATCTGTGAATAGTTCCTGCGTTACCGCCATCGGAAACGACTACGGATTTGATCAAGTATTTAGTCGGCAGATTGAAGCCTTGGCCCGCGCCGGGGACGTCGCCATAGGCATCTCGACGAGCGGTAATTCGCCGAACGTGAGTAACGCGATTTTGGCCGCGCGCAATATCGGCTTGAAGACGATTGCGTTGACTGGCGGTACGGGGGGAACTCTCAAGAATTCCGCGGACCTTTGCATTTGTGCTCCATCAAAGGAGACGCCGCGAATTCAGGAGTGCCACATCCTCATCGGCCACATCATCTCGGAATTAGTGGAGAGCGAAATATTCCATGAAGCGAGCAGTATTTCTAGATCGTGACGGCGTCATAAACCGCAGAGCCCGCGAAGACGAATATATAACTCGCTGGGAAGAGGTCCAACTTCTTCCAGGAGTCGCCGAAGCGATCGCAACGCTTGTTCGAGAAGATTTCGCTGTCATCGTCGTAACCAACCAAAGATGCGTGGCGAAAGGCTTGTTGACCGTAAGTGAATTGGAGTCGATCCACAGGCGCATGCGTCAGGAGCTAGCTGCGGCCGGCGCTGTGATCACGGACATATATTTCTGCCCGCACGATTATCAGCCTCCCTGTGACTGCCGCAAGCCAGCGCCCGGCATGCTCTTAACAGCAGCTCGCGCGCATGAAATCGATCTAAACGGATCCTGGATGATCGGCGATTCCGACATCGACGTTGAGGCCGGCAAGAGCGCGGGTTGCAGAACAGCTCGAATCCTGGATGGCGGTGAGATCGCGCATGGCGGCGCGGATGTGTTCGCACAATCTCTGCTCGACGCTGTTCAGCAGATCGTACTCCCGGCGTTTGCCACTAGGAAAACAATCTCCCGATGAAAGACCTAAAGGAAAAAGCAATCCGCGGTGGCTTTGCCAGAGTTTGCGCCCAAACGGCATTCTTCGCGCTCCGTATCGGCGCTCTCATGATATTGGCGAGGTTGCTCGACCCTAAGGATTTTGGATTGGTCGGCATGGTCATGGCCTTCACCGGCGTATTGACCTTGTTCCGGGATTTCGGACTTTCAACCGCGACCGTCCAGCGTGCGGAAGTCAGCGACGAGCAGCTATCTACCCTATTCTGGATCAACATCTTGGTCGGCGTGGTGCTCACCGTATCGTTGTCGGCGATGGCGCCAATTGTTGTTAGGTTTTATCGCGAACCTCGCCTGTTCTGGGTGACGATAGCCTTGTCGACGGGTTTTATAATCAACGCGGCGGGCGTACAACACTCGGCGCTCCTGCAGCGGCAAATGCGTTTCACAGCTCTGGCTGTAATACAAATCATTGCGCTGGTTGTGAGCACCGCGGTCGGGATAGGACTGGCCCTCGTAGGTTATGGCTACTGGGCGCTGGTGGCGATGTCCGTAGGCCTTCCGCTTATCTCCACAATAGCCTTCTGGGTGGCAACCTCGTGGATTCCGGGGAAACCGCGGACCGGAGTCGGGGTTCGCTCCATGATGCATTTCGGCGGTGGGGTAACTATTATTGGCGTGATAGTTTATATAGCTTATAACCTTGACAAAGTCCTCCTCGGTAGATTCTGGGGGGCGGAAGCTCTGGGTATCTACGGAAGATCCTTTCAAATTATTAACATTCCAACGGACAATCTCAATTCAGCAGTCGGCGAGGTCGCGTTCGCGGCGCTATCGCGCGTCCAGGACGATCCAATTCGTCTCAGGAACTACTTTCTGAAGGGATACTCATTGGTTCTGGCGATGACGGTGCCCATGACCTGCGTCATCGCAATTTTCCCCCAGGACCTGATTAGGGTTATCCTCGGGCCGAAATGGAACTCCGCCGCCACAATACTTCAATGCCTGGCGCCGACGATTCTCATTTTCGCAATCATTAATCCTTTGGGATGGTTGCTTTACGCGCTGGGAATGATCAAACGAAGTGTGCAAATTGCATCGGTCCTCGCCCCCGTAGTCATCACCGGATACGCTTTGGGATTGCATTACGGGCCCAAGGGCATTGCACTCGGTTTTTCGATAGCAATGACGTTGTGGGCTCTGCCCCACATTGCCTGGGGCGTTTATGGGACACCGATTTCGTTTGGGGACATAATGAGAGTAATGGTTAAGCCCCTGCTTTCCGGCACTGTGGCTGTGCTATTGGCCCTGGTAGTTCAATTCCTATGCAGCCACTGGATGCCCATCCCCCGACTGTTACTGGGCGTCACGATTCTCTTGGGCGTTTATGTGGGCATGTTATTTTATGGAATGGGGCAGAAGTCGTTTTACGTGGATCTGGTCAGGGGATTGATTAAGCGCCCCTCATTGGAAACGCAGCCCCCTCCAGTAATTCAGGAGGCATAGCTACAGACGAAGAGCAGCAAGCACGGGAAGGCAAATCTGCAGTGGACGCAGTTTAATGCACTAGCCCTAATCAGCTTATCGAACGCCGCCGTTCCGATCATCCACAACTGAATAATCTAGCAGGGGGATAGAGCAGCTCCGCCTTCCGATGAAAGACCTCAGAGAAAAGGCCATCCGTGGTGGTGTCGCCAGAGTCAGCGCCCAGGCGATTTTCTTCGCTCTTCGCATTGGCGCATTGATGATTCTGGCCAGGTTGCTCGGGCCAAAAGATTTCGGTTTGGTCGGCATGGTCACCGCCTTCACCAGCGTATTGAACCTATTTAGGGATTTCGGCCTTTCGTCGGCCACAGTCCAGCGCGAGGATATTACGCGCGAACAGATTTCCACTCTGTTTTGGATCAACATTCTGGTGGGTGCGATTCTGACGTTTGGATTGTCGCTCATGGCCCCGATTGTGGTTCGTTTTTATCATGAGCCGCGATTGTTCTGGGTGACGATCGCTCTAGCCAGCGGGTTCCTGATAAACGCGGCTGGGGTGCAACACTCGGCTCTGTTGCAGCGGCAGATGCGTTTCACCGCCTTGGCCGTAATCCAAATCGTTGCACTGGTTGTGAGCACGGCGCTCGGAATTGGAGTGGCCCTTCTAGGCTATGGATACTGGGCTCTAGTGGTCTTGTCCGTGGCCCTTCCCCTCGTCTCCACCGTAGGCTTCTGGCTGGCGACCCGGTGGATACCGGGGATGCCCAGCAGGAGGGCGGGAATTCCATCAATGATCCGCTTTGGCGGCGTGGTTACTCTGATCAGTGCGATCGTTTATGTGGCTTATAACTTGGACAAGGTGCTGCTGGGCCGGTTCTGGGGAGCGGTAGCTCTGGGCATTTATGGCCGGTCCTTTCAAATTATCAACATTCCGACGGACAATCTCAATTCAGCCGTCGGAGAGGTTGCGTTTGCGGCGCTGTCGAGACTTCAGGGCGATCTCATCCGGCTGAGGAGCTACTTTCTGAAGGGATATTCGTTGGTACTGGCGATGACCGTGCCGATGACCTGCACTATTGCGATTTTCCCTCACGATCTGGTCATGGTGGTCCTGGGGGCGAAATGGGTCGCTGCGGCCGAAATACTTCGATTACTTGCGCCAACCGTGCTCGTCTTTGCAGTCCTTAACCCCTTGGGATGGCTGCTTCTCGCGACAGGGAAGATCCGGGAAAGCTTGAAAAGGGCGTTGGTCCTGGCGCCGGTTGTGATCATAGGCTACTCCTTGGGACTTCGTTACGGTCCTACTGGGGTGGCCATGGGTTTTTCAACGGCAATGATGTTGTGGGTACTTCCCCACATCGCCTGGTGCGTTCGCGGGACGCCGATCTCCTTTGGCGACGTGATGAAGGTTTTGGCCAAACCCTTGTTTTCCGGTGTCATTGCTGTGGCAATGGCCAAAGGATTTCAATTCCTTTGCCCACAATGGTTACCTTTTCCGCGACTCGTCTTTGGAGTTGCCTTACTTCTAAGCGTGTATACGGGTATGCTGCTTTATGTGATGGGGCAGAAGGGCTTTTACGTTGGTCTGTTCCGTCAATTGGGGAGGCGTTCCTCCCTCGAAACCGAATCACTTGCGGCGGCTAACGAGGCGTAAGGCACAGGAGAAATAATTGGGCTGCCTCCATTCTTTGCCACTGGGCCAGCGACTCCACAGGTAGCCGCTTTTTTTGTTTTGAATTCTTTGCATGGATGAAGGGATTGCCCCTTTTGCAGTTGGGAGGACATCAGAGGCTCCGGCTGGGAAGTAAATTTAAATCTGCATGCGAGTCCTTTGACGTTACACCGATCATGGATGACACCCTGGATAAAATGTTCCAATTTAAGCCTTTTGGAAGGTCTCCAGTCGCTGGCTTCTTGCGCTTGAACCTGTGGACTTGGAATCATCTCCCGGCTTCGTCCAAGAATCTCCGCTTGGTTCAATTGTACGGCCATTTTCTCAATACACTTGTCCGCAGCGGGAGCCAGCGGACACAGTATTTCGGCACATTTTTCCTACGCAACCGTCCTCAACTGGAGTTGATCCGCCGGCTATCCTACGAGGTGGAGCACACGTCTACTCTCAACCTCGCTGTACTGGGGTGCAGCAATGGTGCGGAGGTCTATTCGATTCTTGCGACCCTCCGATCGGCACGGCCGGAGTTGAAAGTCGTTTTGAACGCGGTGGACATTTCGCCGGAAGTCCTGGCCCTTGCTCGAAAAGGAATGTATTCGATTGTTTCTCCTGAATTGGTGGGGGAAACCATATTTGAGCGTCTTTCCGAAGCGGAAATACAAATGATGTTTGATAGAGACGCCGATCAAGTAACTGTCCAATCGTGGATTAAGGAAGGCATTCACTGGCAACTTGGCGATGTCCGTGACCCGGAGGTTCTGCAACGAGTGGGCCCGCAGGATATCGTCGTCGCAAACAATTTCCTTTGTCACATGAAGCCGCCCCAAGCGGAGGAATGTCTGCGGGGGATCGCGCCGCTGGTGAGACCTGGTGGATATCTCGTCATATCGGGAATCGACTTGGAAGTTCGCGAAAAGGTCGCTTTGGCCCAGAACTGGAAGCCGGTCCCCGAATTATTGGAAGCCATCCACGATGGCGACACTGCTTTGAGAGAAGATTGGCCCACGAATTATTGGGGATTGGAACCGTTGGACAAGACTCGCGGGAATTGGACTTACCGTTATGCTGCGGTTTTTCAAATCGGTGAACCGGCAAGCCAAAGAACTCGGATTCCCTTGACTGAGACAAGCAATGTGCCGGCTACGCTGCGTCCGGTGCTGCGCTGACGATTGGCAGCAGGAAATAATCCCAATTTGCTGACAACTTGGTCCGGGCGCATGGCGGAAACAATGCATTCGCCGGGGAAGAGACCCTAGTTGTAGGGAACTAATGAAAAGCAACTCGTCGCGGCGCAAAATTTATTTTCTGGGGATTTTTGGTTCAGGTAATTTGGGCAATGAAGCCACATTATCCGCCATTCTATCTAATCTCCGAAGGCTCCTGCCGAACGCGGAGATTGCTTGCATCTGTTCGGGCCCTCGAGAAACAGCCGCAGAACACAAGATTCCCGCGTTTCCAATGAAGGAGAAACCCCTTTCGCCCGTGAGGAACCGGTTCGTAAGGTCGCTAAGGCGAATCTTCGTCGGAATCCCGATGGAATTTTACCGATGGTATAAGGCGATCTCAATCCTTAAGGATGCCGACATGCTGGTCATGACCGGGACCGGAATGCTTGGTGATTTCGGCATTCTTTCCACTAGCTTGCATTATGAAATTGTGAAATGGTCGCTGGCTGCGAAACTTTGTCGGTGCGAACTGTTGTTTGTGAGCGTTGGAGCCGGTCCACTACGCTCCCGATCGAGCCGGATTCTAGTTAAGTTCGCCCTGAGACTGGCCGACTATAGATCGTATCGGGATGCCTTCTCCAAGGAGTATCTGGAAGGAATCAATTTCGATACCCGAAGGGATTTTGTCTTCCCAGACTTGGCATTTAGTCTGCCCAGAACGCTGATCCCCTCCCGCCCGGATCGGGATGGCCGAGGCACCGTGGTCGGCGTTGGAATCATGACATACCACAATAGGCGGGATTCCTCCGAAAGCGACGACAGTGTCTACTCTGGGTATCTCGAGAACTTAGGGGAGTTTCTCGCTTGGCTGATTGAGCGTGGGTACGTCGTGCGCCTACTCATTGGCGACGCAGTGTACGACCAGCCCGTGAGGCGGGATCTGCGACGTTTACTGGAAGGGAAGGGAATCGATTACGGAGTGAGTCGGATCATCGACGAGCCCGCCTCCTCGATGGAGGAAGTGTTGGCGCAGCTCGCAGCAACGGACATTGTGGTTGCGAGCCGGTTCCATAATGTCTTGCTGGCGCTTTATCTCGACAAGCCGGTTGTGGCGATTTCCTACCATGAGAAAGTCGAAGCGCTGATGGCGGGCTTCGGTCTGTCGGAATACTGCCAGGATATTGAAAATATGAACGTCGAACGTCTGGTCGGGCAATTTCAAGCGGCTGAAAAATGCGCGCAGGTCCTTAAGCCGAGGATCGAGGAGAAGACGGAAGTCTGCCGCACGGCCTTGGAGGAACAGTACGCACGTATCTTTGCAAGTACTCCGAGTTGAGCTTCCTCTCTTCCTTTTATAAGGATGGGGCGGAGTCACTATCCAGAATTTAACTAGGACTATCGCATGAATAAAAAAGTTCTCATCATCGTAGAGAATCTTCCTGTTCCCTTCGACACACGGGTGTGGAAGGAGGCCCTCTCGCTGCGCGAGAATGGCTATGACGTCACGGTGTTGTGTCCCCGCGGTAAGGGCTTTACCGCCGGTTACGAGATTCTCGATGGGGTGCATGTCTATCGGCATCCGATGCCGAAAGAAGGCAATGGCCCACTCGGATATCTGCTCGAATTCGGTTGTGCCTTGTTCTGGGAGTTTTTCTATGCCTGGTGGATTTACTTCCGGCACGGATTTGACGTGATCCAGGGTTGCAATCCTCCCGACGATATTTTCCTGGTCGCCCTGCCCTTCAAGCTTTTCGGGGTCCACTATATCTTCGATCATCACGATGCAAACCCGGAGTTGTTCATTTCAAAGTTTGAGAAACAGGGCTTCCTCTACAAGACCCAGGTCTGGCTGGAGAAACTGACTTACCGTTTCAGCGACGTCGTGATGGCCACCAACACCAGTTACCGCGATCTCGCGGTGACCCGGGGCGGCCTCGATCCTCGCGACGTATTCGTTGTTCGCAACGGTCCCGATCTGAAGACATTCAAAGCCGTCTCCCCTAATCCTGCTTTGAAGTACGGGAAGTCTTACTTGGTCGGTTACGTCGGAACGATCAGCATTCAAGAGGGTTTGGACATCCTCCTGGATGTTGCGCTGCATCTGAAGAAGTTGGGGCGCAGCGACATTCATTTCACCTGTGTTGGAGGCGGGCCGGGATTGGCCGGACTCCGGAAGATGCTGCAGGACAAGAATCTCGGTGACATGTTCAATTTCACGGGCAGAGTTTCGAATCAAGAGCTATTGGAGATTCTTTCGACAGCCGACGTCTGCGTCAATCCAGACAAGCCATGCGAAATGAACGATATTTCCACCATGATTAAGATCATGGAATACATGGCGCTGGGCAAACCCATCGTTCAATTCTCTTTGAAGGAAGGTCGGTTCAGCGCCCAAGAAGCGTCACTTTACGCCGACAACCAAGACCAAGTGCCGGATTTTGCCGCCAAAATCCTATGGCTGCTCGAACATCGCGAGGAAAGGGAAAAGATGGGCGAATTCGGGCGCAAAAGGGTTGTGCAGGAGCTTGCTTGGGAGTATTCCGTGCCGAATCTGTTTGCCGCGTACCAACGAGTTTTCAGCAGGCAGGCGAAGAACTCGTCCCTCAGTCATTCCACTGATCTGGAATCCGGACCAACTCTTCGTTAGTGAATGTCGCGCAGGCTTGATTCATAGGTTCCAACATTTGGGAATCAGCTTGAAGCGCATTGCGATTCGTGGAACGCTACATTCGATGGTTGCTGAAGACGAGGGACATTCATCTAGTATCGTTTACCGAATGCGGTATCCCTCGGAGGTGGTCGCGGAAGTGAGTGAAATACTGGAAACTTCGCAATCCCGCCGGGAGCACTTCCTCCCAGCTATCATGGGAGTGACGCTCGCAACCGGTGTAACGATTGGCGCGTGGAAAAGGGAATTGCGCGAAATCTTACATTGCCTGCGTGTTAACAAGATCGGAAAGTCGGCTCGAATCAGAACTGAGTGCCTGACGCAAACGGCAAGTCCTCTGTGGGTTTCCCGACCGTGAAAATCACAAAGCGCTTTTTTGGCCGGGCTGCTCTGGTCGTGTTGATTCTCGTCGTGGGCGTTACGGTCGCGGCGGCCCTGTATTTGAAGTCGCTCGAGTCATCGGGCCAGATTCCGAAAGGGCAGGTCTCGCAATCGGTCTGGTGGCGCGTGCAACTATTCGGCCGTAAAGCGCGTGGCGGCGTCCCGGACTTATCGTGGAACGAGCTCTGGCACATGACCCGCCATCAGGGCGGTTTTGGTCTGGGAAAGTTCGTGGACTCAGGAAATAGTTTGGATGGCAGTGTTTCCAATGGCTACGACACGAACGAGGACCACGAGGCCGGCGAGCGCATCTTTCGCGGACGATGTGCGATGTGCCATGGCAACGATGGAGGAGGGTGGCATGGTGGTCCTCCCTTGAATCACTCGGGACTCAAACATGGCGATAGCGATCTGGCTCTCTACAAAACCATTAGGGACGGTGTTCCGGGAACCGCGATGATTGCTCAAACGCTCTCGTTCGAGCAGCGCTGGCAACTCGTGGGCTATGTCAGACAATTGCAAATGCACGGGATTGGGTTGGGCGCCGATAGAACCCCGCTAAATATCCTGGTAAGCACCCAGAAGATTCTCACGAATGGAGCCAAGCCGGACGAGTGGCTGACATATTCGGGCTCCATTGATGGGCACCGTTACACGCCGCTGGCCCAGATCACGCCTGCTAATGTCTCGCAACTTCGGATTCGCTGGATTCGGCAGTTTGACAGCGCCGAACCCACAATTGAGTCGACCCCGATCGTTGTTGGCGGCGTGATTTTCTACACCACGCCACCTTCCAATGCGGTTGCCCTGGACGCCAGGACCGGCGATGTCCTTTGGAAATATACCCGTCCTGTTTCCGCCGACGTCCCGACGTGCTGCGGCAGGGTGAACAGAGGTCTAGCTGTTCTCAACAATGACGTGTTTCTCGCCACTCTGGACGGATATTTGGTTTGCATCAACGCGAACAATGGGAGAGTGACTTGGCAGACCCAAGTCGTGGATCCGGCCAATGGTTACTCAATGACCATGGCCCCGCTGATTGTAAATGACTCCGTAGTTGTCGGCGTCTCGGGCGGCGAGTATGGAATTCGCGGGTTCCTCGCCGCTTATGATCCAGATACTGGCAAGCAGCTCTGGCAGTTCAACACGATCCCTGGCCCCGGAGAGCCTGGCCATGAGACATGGCAAAACGATGCATGGAAGACTGGTGGAGGTCCGACTTGGGCCACGGGAGACTACGACCCTTCCCTCGATCTCATTTATTGGGGCGTCGGCAATCCCTCGCCTGATTTTTCAGGTGACCCCCGACCCGGCGACAACTTGTACACCAACTCTGTCATCGCTTTGCATGGGAGCACCGGGAAGTTGGCCTGGTACTTTCAATTTACCCCCCATGACGAACATGACTGGGACTCGGCTCAGACCCCCATTCTCGCCGACATCTTAATCAACGGCCAGAAACAAAAAGTAATCTGCTGGGCCAATCGAAATGGTTTCTATTATGTTCTGGATAGAACGACTGGAAAATTCCTCGCGGGAACTCCGTTCGTCACACTGAATTGGGCCAAGGGCCTGGACTCGGCGGGGCGCCCAATTCTGGCAGACGCGAACGAAGTGTCGAGCTCTGGGCGCGTCACCAAACCGGGTGTCGGGGGCGGCACGAACTTTGAAAATCCCGCTTATGATCAGTCAAAAGGTTTGTTCTTCGTGCCGGCGTCGGAAGGGGCCTCTGTGTTCACTAAGGCCGAAGACGTTCGCCGCGGAGACCAGGGATATTACGGCGGAAGTGGGGGCTCATTCATCGAGCCGCCGACTCCGGTCGTCCGAGCGCTTGACGTTGCCACCGGGAAGAAAGTTTGGGAGTACTACTCCCCGCCGTTGAAGGACAGCGGTTATTACTTCAGTGGTCTGCTCGCGACCGGTGGTGGCCTCGTTTTTGGGGCTTCGGGAGGTTCCGTGTTTGCCGTGGATTCATCGACTGGACGCGAAGTTTGGCGCGTGTTTCTCGGAGGCGACACGCGTGCCGCCCCGATATCATTTACCATCGACGGAAAGCAAGTGATCGCCGTGTCGGCCGGCCGTTCATTGTTCCTCTTCGGTTTCTAGTCCGTAGCAACAGTCGGCGTGAACTCTGCCCGCAGTGACGGAACGCCAGTCCTTGCCCACGAGCGGGTTTTATATTCGTAGCCGCTGGATCAAATCTGATTTGAAAGGGTGTTCCATGCGAATTCTTTTGACCGGTCATAAAGGGTACATCGGTGCGGTAGCGGTGGGAATCTTCCAATCCGCCGGACACGAAGTCGTCGGGCTGGACGCTGACCTCTTTGCCGGTTGTGATTTCGGAAAAGAGGGCCGGGAAATTCCGGGAATCCGGAAGGACCTTCGTGACCTGAAGCTGTCGGATCTATCCGGTTTCGATGCGGTTGTCCACTTGGCGGCTCTCTCGAACGACCCGCTGGGAAACCTCGATCCGAGTCTCACCTACGATATCAACCACCACGCGTCGGTGCGCCTGGCGGAATTGGCGAAGGCCGCGGGTGTGAAGCGCTTCGTCTTTTCATCCTCCTGCAGCACTTATGGCGCGTCGGGCGATGAGCTTCTAGATGAGACAGCCGCGCTCAATCCTGTTACGCCTTATGGCGAGTCCAAGGTGCTCGTCGAGCGCGACGTCGCTCCCCTCGCCGACGACAAATTCTCCCCCACCTTCATGCGGAATGCCACCGCATACGGCGCATCCTCTCGACTGCGGCTGGATATTGCACTGAACGATCTGGTTGCCGCGGCGTACACGGGCGGCAAGGTCCACATTAAGAGCGACGGCACACCGTGGCGTCCAATCGTGCACATCCGCGACATTATTGGCGCGATGGTAGCCGTTCTGGATGCGCCTCGGGAGACCGTCCACAATCAGATCTTCAATGTCGGCCTGACTTCGGAAAACTATCGCATCAGCGAAATCGCCGATATCGTCGCCAAGACCGTACCCGGAAGCACTGTGGAATATGCTCCCGGCGGTGGACCGGACAAACGGTGCTACCGCGTCAGCTGCGAAAAAATTCGCCGCGTGTTGCCTGGTTTCAAACCGCAATGGAATGCCCCTAAGGGCGCTCAGGAACTTTATGACGCGTACCGTGCGGTCGGACTCACCGCCGAAGATCACACTCTCGGCCGTTACACTCGCATGGTTCAGATTCAGCGCTTGTTGGACTCGAAGCAGTTGGATGCTTCTCTTCGTTGGAGCACCACAAAGTCGGCAGTGAAAGATCCGGCGCCGGCGCCAGTTCGCTGAAGCTAACAAACTAGGAGAAAGGGAGCCACATTTCTATGATTTTCACGGAAACTAAATTGAAGGGCTCGTTTGTCCTCGATATCGAGAGGCGGGAAGACTCCCGCGGCTTCTTCGCGAGGACCTTCTGCCAGCATGAACTCGAGGAGCATGGTCTAAATCCGATCATCGCCCAGGCCAACACCGCATTCAATCTTAAGAAGGGCACGCTGCGCGGCATGCACTTTCAATTTCCGCCCGCTGCGGAAACGAAGTTGGTGCGCTGCACTCGCGGCGCGATCCTGGATATCATCGTGGACTTGCGTCCGGAAAGTCCCACCTACATGCAACACGTCGCCGTCGAACTATCCGAAGACAATTACCGCGCTCTGTTCGTGCCTACGCGCTTTGCCCACGGCTATCAAGTATTGCGGGATAAAACGGAAACCAGCTACCAGGTGGGGGAGTTTTACACTCCCGGGTGCGAAGGCGGGCTGCTGCACAACGATCCCCGCTTGGGCCTTCAGTGGCCCCTCCCGGTGGCCGTGGTTTCCGATAAAGACCAGGCCTGGAAACCGTTGGCGGAACAAGAAGTTGAGCTCAAGCAAAGAATGAGCCTGGTGCAGGTCGGATCCTGAAAGTAATCCACCTAGCTGCAAAAAAAGATACTTCCGATTGGAGAGATTCCCATGATTATCGTCGACAAGGCGTTGGAAGCGCGCGAAAAGGAAGGCCGGCCCGTTCGGGTCGCATTGATCGGGGCCGGGTTCATGTCGCACGGACTCGCCAACCACATCGTAAACACCACTCCGGGTATGCGCCTGGTCGGGGTTTACAACCGCACTCCGAAACGTGCGTTTGACCTTTGCCGTTACGCGGGACTGCCGGATGCCGTGTCCCCGTCGTCGCAGGCGGAGGTTGACCTGGCCATTCGCGAAGGCAAGGTAGTTGCAACCGGTGATGCCTTCCTACTGGCGGGTTCGTCTGAGGTAGACGTCGTTGTCGACGTCACGGGCTCGGTTGAATTCGGCGCCCGTGTCGCCTTAGAGGCATTCCGTCACGGTAAGGACGTCATTCTTCTCAATGCCGAAATTGACGCCACGATCGGCCCCATCCTCCAGGTTTACGCGGAGAAGTATGGCGTGATCCTCTCAGCGTGCGATGGTGACGAGCCTGGCGTGCAAATCAACTTGTACCGTTGGGTCAAGGGGCTTGGGCTCACGCCGCGGGTCATCGGCAACATAAAGGGACTGCAGGATCCCTACCGCAATCCGACCACCCAGAAGGCATTCGCCGAGAAGTGGGGACAGAACCCGGCCATGGTAACGAGTTTTGCGGATGGCTCGAAGATCAGTTTCGAACAAGCAATCGTTGCCAACGCGACTGGGTTCGTGGTCAGTTCGCGCGGCATGTCGCGGGGAATGGAATACAAGGATGATGTCATGAAGATTGGCAAGCTCTACGACATTGACACCGTCCGCAAATTGGGCGGGATCGTTGACTATGTGGTGGGCACTCCGCTGACAAAAGTCTATGTTCTTGCGGAGCACCCCGATCCGAAGCAGCAGCACTACCTGAATCTCTATAAGATGGGTGATGGCCCGTTGTACTCCTTCTTCGTGCCCTACCATCTGGTCCACTTTGAAGTGCCCACTGCGATCGCGCGGGTTGCATTACTTCGCGATTCGGTTGCGAAGCCGCTGGGAGGGCCTGTGGTGGAAGTTTGTGCCGTTGCCAAGCGAGATCTCAAGGCAGGTGAAGTTCTCGACGACTATGGCATGTATATGACGTACGGGGAGGCCGTCAACGCAGACGAGATGAGCCGTAACCGGTATCTGCCTGAAGGACTGGTGGAGGGCTGCATCTTGAATCGGGACATCGCCAAAGATTCAGTCATCTCCTACGACGACATCACGATCCCTTCCAACCGCTTGGCTGACCAGCTACGGGCAGAACAGTACAGGGTTTTTCGCGGTGAGACCTGGCTCGAGGAGCTTATCGCGGCCCGAGCTTAGTGGTCCGGTGGGGAGATAGAGATATAGCGGCACCCATCTGGACTTACCACAATTTGGAACTGTTGTTACCTATTTGTGGAAAAGTCTTACCTGCCTACGACCAAGCCTCGAGCAATGAACCAGGGCCTTCGAGGTTGTCAGATCATTAAGATCTTATTTGTGAGTCACTTACAAACCGAGTCCGGGATTGAACCGGCCTGAGTTTGTCGCAGCTTTGGAACATGCTTTGCGGGATGGCTATAAGGTAGGCCGCTAGACCGCCCCTGACTATGGGTGTAGCTTGTCAGCGGCTCAGGATAGAGTGTTTGGCACTTCTCGTGGTTTGGCTTCAGCGGGTGCCCGGCGATGCAACCAGCCCCATGTGCGATTGCACTACTGGTTCCCGGATTCCTGGTGTGAAGAGCAGGGAGGAGACACATGAAGGTTGTTCTCTTTTGTGGTGGAGCCGGTATGCGGCTCAGAGGGTACGCCGACGACGTCCCCAAGCCAATGGTGAAAATTGGCTCGCGTCCGATTCTTTGGCACCTCATGAAGTATTACGCCCACTTCGGGCATAAGGACTTCGTTCTCTGCCTCGGCCACATGGGCAACGTGATCAAGGACTACTTCCTGCATTACGACGAAGCCGCCTCGAACGATTTTGTGTGGTCCAACGGTGGCCGGAACATTCAGTTCGCCAACCGCGACATTGACGATTGGACGATCAGTTTCGTCGAAACCGGCCCCAACTCTAATATCGGAATGCGCTTGAAGGCCGTCGAGTCCCACCTGGAAGGCGAGGAAATGTTCTTGGCCAACTACGCTGACGGTCTAAGTGACGTCAATCTGCCGGCCATGATCCAAACGTTTCGGGAGAGCAACGCCGTAGCCTCCCTGTTGCTCGTTCAGCCGACCGCCAGTTTCGACTTTGTTAAAATGGGCGCTGGAAGCGCCGTGCAAAGCATCGTTCCTCTCACCCAATCCGACCTGTGGATCAACGGCGGGTTTTTTGTGATGCGCAATGAGATCTTCAGCTATCTCAAACCGGGTGAGGAGATGGTGCGCGAACCATTCCAACGTCTCATCGAAAAGAAAGCCCTGCTGGCTTATAAGTGCAGCGGCTTCTGGCAGTGCATGGATACTTTCAAGGACAAACAATCGCTCGAAGAGTTGAATAAAGGCGCGGCGCCGTGGAAAGTCTGGAATAACGCGACTCCGTCCTCGGGCGATCCCCAACTCATCTCAACTGGCAAATGATCCAGCTAAACCTAAACGTAGAGAAAACCGGGCCGCTAAATGTCCTGTGCCTTGGATGTCATTCCGATGACATCGAAATCGGATGCGGAGGCACAATCCTGCGGCTCGCCGAAGAATACCCCGGAGCCGTGTTTCACTGGGTTGTCTTCAGCGCCACTGGCGCTCGGCGCGAAGAAGCCCAGCACGCGGCCAATCTTTTCGTAGGCGCGAGTCGCTTGAAAGGCCCTCACCTGCATGCGTTTAAGGACGGATTCATGCCGTTCGTAGGCGCCGAGGTGAAAGCGGTCTTTGAAGAGCTGAAACAGTCCGTCTCCCCGGACCTCATCTTCACCCAGAACCGCAAGGACTTTCATCAAGACCACCGGCTCATCGGGGAATTAACCTGGAACACGTTTCGGAACCACTTCATTCTGGAATATGAGATCCCCAAGTACGATGGCGATTTGGGGCAGCCCACTGTATTCGCCCCGCTCGAGCTAAGTGTCTGTCAGAAGAAAGTCCAGTACCTCCTCGAAGCCTTCCAATCCCAGCGCTCCAAGCGGTGGTTTCAAGAAGATACGTTTCTCTCCCTCATGAGGCTCCGCGGCATGGAGTGCAATGCGCCGAGCGGCTACGCGGAAGCGTTCTACTGCCACAAGCTCGTCCTCTAACAAGTTCGCCCGCCTTGAGCTGATCTCCTCCTCCGTTCTTCCTCCCGTCATAATTTGCGACTCCCGATCCGTCGCCAGAGATCCTTCATCTGGACTCCCGCCTCTGTTTTCTACAGCGCCCCTGCGATCTGCCCTCCACCCAGCCGGCTCTTGTAGGTGACACTTCTCCTCTCGTAGTTTCATACCCGGAAAAGCTAACTCTTGGCTCGACAAAATTTGGGGGAGCAGGTCACCAGTCGAAACACGAGGAGCGACACGGTGTCCGAATATACCAGGTAAGTAAAATTCAATTTATAAACTCAAGGGCGTTAACGTATACCGCACGGATAGACATGCTGAGGAAATAAAGCTTACCAGGGGGTATAAAATCTAGGGTGATATTCCCTTCGACTTTAGCCACGTCTATATCTCAGCGCATTCGCAGCGGTGAAGAACTGTTCGAGATGCGGACGCGTTCTTCGGCGATTGAGCAAATTGGAAATCCAGCATGAATGAACTGCTTCAAGCAATTCGCAGCATCGACCTGAGAATATACAATTTCTTCGGACTTTTCGCTGGGAACCGGCTGCTGGATCGTCTGGCGACTCATGAAGAAGGAAACAACCTGTTCAAGGGCGGAGTATTTTTCGCCATGTACTGGTATGTGTGGTTTCGTGCCGGCCCCGATCTAGCTAAACGGCGCAAAGCCATCATTGCAATAATGATTGGGTCCATGCTGGCGATAATCGTAGCCCGCACGATTGCATTTGTCGCCCCATTTCGCTTCCGGCCAATTTACGATCCGACAATCGCACATCTTTCGTACTGTGTTCCTGTAACCGCCAATTTGGAGAACTGGTCTTCATTTCCGAGCGACACGGCTGCATATTTCTTTGCATTGGCGTTCGGACTCGCGTACCTCCTGCGTCGCCTTGCTGTCCCAATCATGCTGTACACAGCGGTATGGGTCTGCCTCCCTCGAATGTATCTCGGGCTTCACTATGCATCGGACATCGTTGTGGGCATCGGTATAGGGATCACGATGGCCTGGCTATCGCTTAGGAATGATTGGCTTGAGTCGAGGATCGCGCAGCCCGCCCTGACGGCGATGGAAACGGGGCCGCAGTGGTTTTATGCCTTGGCATTTCTCCTTTCTTTTGAGATGGCAACTATCTTTGACGGCCTTCGACGGGTTGGGCACGATATGTTGATTGGTACTCTAATTGCCCTTCATCTCGGGCACGAGCACTCTGGCGCCAGCCGGCCGATTGATGAATGGGGAGGACTCCTGGCGACGATTGGTTTTCTAGTGACCGCCGGCTACGTCGTGCATGTGTTGTACAGCAAGTTCCACGGCGTGCGAGTAGCCAAGAGGCCGTGACTCCCTGCGGTCTCGCTTTCCATCAGGCGCCCCATCTTGGCGTCCAATTGGGGCCAGGGTCCAAATAAGACAAATTGTGGCGTGAAGCAGAATTGAATCAGCGGACTAACATCATCGTCGAGCCAAAGTTGCTGGTCGGCGCTTTCACGCGTTGAATTCTTAAATTTGGAAGCCTATCGGTGATGGAAGGTAACTGTTCGGAGAACGTTTCTGCCCCGCTCGCGATTCAACTGAGAGTTTCCGCGACCATGGGCGCCACGTGGCTTGCGATCGTCAGACAGGAGGTCAAGCCCGGGGATTCGATGCCAACCAGGTGAACTGCCCGCGGAACCCCGGCATCGCGCGCGATCACAAAATCGGCGAATCCATTCGTGCCCGGAGCCACCAATTTGGGGCGAATCCCCGAAAACGCCAGCTTTAAGTCTTCCACTTCCAATTCGGGCAACATGGATTTGGCGCTTCGCGCGAACTCCTCCACGGGCAGCCGATTGCGCTCGTAATCGTTTTTGTCATCCACGTAATCCGCCGTTGGCCCCAGCAGCACAGTGCCCCACAGCGTCTTCGTCAGATGCACGCCCAGTCCGAGACCGTGTTTGTGCGGGAGGGGATAAACGAGATTGTTCACCAGATAAGATTTGGCGCGGACCAGCTCACAGTATTCGCCGCGCACGGGGAAAATACGGTAGCTGCGATTCCCGAGCATCGCGGCCACTTCATCCGCGTAGAGTCCCGCGCAGTTGATCACGCAATTCGATTCCACCGTCTCCTCGATGGCATGGGCGGGATCGTCCGGATCTCCAATTTGCAGCGTCACCGCTATGAAATCCTTGCCCGGCTCCATTCGCACGACACGGGCATGCGTCAGAATGTTGGCGCCCTGATCGGTAGAAAGCCGCGCCAGGGTTTTCACCAGATCTTCAGCGGAGAGGATGCCCGTCGAAGGGACGTCCAGGGCCGCCGCAGCCTCGATGTGTGGCTCTCGCTCTCGCACTGCTTTGCGCTCCAATAGCCGCAGCCCCGCCACGCCATTCTTCCGGCCATTTTCGTCCAGCTTTTCGAGTTCCCCCAGCTGCTGGTCGTTGTCGGCAATCACCAGCTTCCCGCAGTTCCGGTGCGGAACGTGATTTTCCGCGCAGAAGGAGTACAGCTGCCGATTGCCCTCCACGCACAGCCGCGCTTTCAGGGTGTCCTGCGGATAATAAATGCCGGAATGGATCACGCCGCTGTTTCGGGAACTGGTGGCCATTCCCAGATTCGGCGACTGTTCAACCAGGAAGACGTCCGTCCAACGCCGCGATAGTTCCCGCGCTACGGCGCAGCCGACAACTCCCCCGCCGATGATCACTACGTTGGCGCGTTCCATTACTTAAGAAGATAAACAGTGGCGGAATTTCTTGCTTCCGTTTTTGCGCGAGGCGTTCTCATGTTGCTAACGCCTTGTCTCGTCAGCATGCCATCGCTCTCAATTGGTTTGCGGGTTACGAGGGCCCCGCACATCGTTCTTGGGGGTCACAGCGCGATTGTGCCGTTCCGAGGCATAGTTGCTTATTTCGATACATAGTACCTTTTTTTAGCCATTTCTCCTTGCTCCACACCCCACGAGTCTCTAGTCTAGTTAAGTGCGTGGGAGCCATCTGCCAACTCTTGGTAAACGGAGAACTGGCCTTGTACCAGCTTCGCTTTCCGTCTCGAGTCGTACGATCTAGAGCGCATGGCCTATCCCATATAAGTTGTTGATTTAATTGGCCCTGATTGCGGTTGGGCGCAAGCTTCCAGCAATTCTGAGGGTGCAAATAAGTTGAGTCGATAGGCTCTGGCATCTTCATACGGATGATTTTTGGCGGCTTTTTTCGCAAATTTTCTGGTCGAGGACGATGATGAAAATGAAACCGAATCGCTCGCATCAATCCCGGTGGTTGCTGGCCGTCTTGGGGGTTCTTCTCGCCGCGACAGCGACAGCGGCAACCTTCTCAACACGGGTTGTTGTTCCAGAGTCCGCCCAGCCCGTTCATTTGACGACGGACTGGAGCCATCGCAACATGGTCTTCTCCGCGCCCAAGACGCTGAGGCAGGCCCTCGAGCTCTCTCTGAATCCTCGATACCGGCAGCAGTTGTATCGCCGCAATTTCAACCGGAGAATCGCCTATCAAGCGCCGCCGCACCGCGACGCCACCCTAAAGGGCGATTGGAGCACGTGGCTCGGCGCCAACGCCACTCAAGGCGCGGGCATGTATCCAGCCAAATTTGACTTCGATATAAACAACGCGAACTGCGCAAATGACTTCGTCGTTTATGGAACGAGCACTACCGGTTCAGCGACGCCCGTGTACGCAGAAGACCAGCTACTAGCCACAGGCATAGTCACCGCGGGTACGTACTTTACCATTACGGATCCTCACCTTGCCCAGACGCTGACTTTGACGTCCGCCGGCGCCGCTGCGCACACGGGTGTCGGAACCGGAACCTTTGCACAGGACATTGATCCGACCAATCAGGCCGCGGACATCGCCGCTGCGATCAATATTGCCGGAAACGGCAATTATGTCGAAATTACGGCAACTTCCAACGGCCCCATACTGATCATGACCGTCACTTACGCCCCCGGTACGGTTGGAGACGGCTGGGAGATTGGTGTGGGAACTGCAATTGATTCTGGCAACGGATTGTCAGCTACGTACTCCGGCGCTTCCTACTTCGCGAATGGCGCCAATGCTACAGCGAGCCTCGTGGGCATCAACAATTTGTATAGCGGCTGCCCCGTGGACCCGACTCCCAATCCCATGTTTGCGTACAACACGGGCGGGAACATTCACACCTCTGTGGTGCTTTCCAACGATGGGTCGCAGATAGCGTTCGTTCAAACGATTGCCGGGGTCGCGAACTTGTCGGTCCTCAAGTGGGCCACCGGCCCTGGCGGCGGACTTGGGGCTACTGGGACCAATATGGGTGCACCGGTAAACGTGACACCCGTGGCGGCTGCCGCGTTTCGCGCCTGTGTGCCGACCGAGGCAGTGCCTTGCCAGGTTAACATTCCGTTTGGCAACGGCGATGACGACGCCAATTCATCGCCCTATTACGATTATGTGCCGGGCGCGGACCTGATATACGTGGGTGACAATGGGGGCAACCTGCATAAGTTCACCGGGATATTCGCCGGAACGCCCGCCGAGGTCACGACTGCACCATGGCCCGTCTATTTGGGCACCGGACTGCCGACCACGGGGCCAGTCTTTGACGCAATTTCCGGGAATATCTTCATTGCCGACGGCGACTACGTCGCAACCGATGACGGGGGCTACCTCCACGCCGTGACGGCGACGACAGGGGCTGTGGCCACATCGGAATTTCTGGCGCTCGGTGCCGGCATCGTGGATAGCCCAATCGTGGATTCGACTACGGGAACAGTATACGTCGCTTATGCGGACGACTCCACTGGCACTTTTACCGTTATCAATCAATTCTGTACAACCGCAGCCTGTACCGATGGCTTGGACCCCATCGGCGGGAACCCCGGCACGCCCATCCATCTCGGTGCGGAGAATCCCGGCTCTGCCAACTATCTCCAGTACGCTAGCTATCTGGGTGACTTTGACAACGCCTTCTATTCGGGAGGCGCAGGGCACATGTACGCGTGCGGCAATGACGCGGTCAACGGAACGAACCCTACGCTTTATCAGATTCCCGTTTCCGCCGCGGGAGTCTTGGGCGCTCCCACCGCGGGGCCTGCATTGACCACCAACGCTTCAGCTTTCGCTCCAGTAATCTGTTCCCCGGTGACTGAGGTCTACAACCCCAATGCTACGGGTGGCGCGAAGGATTGGGTCTTCCTGAGCGTCCAGAACCTGGGCGTAACCGGGGGCGTAATCGGTTGCCCGGTAAACCTCGTCGGAGTGCAAGACGGATGCATCATGTCGTTTGACGTCACTTCTGGGGCGGGCATTACCGGAACTACGCCCACCGCTGCCTCGGCCGAGGTACCTGGCGGGACCAGCGGAATCATTATTGACAACGTCGTGTCACCTGCAGGAGCTCTCGCCGGAACTTCACAGGTCTACTACACCCCATTGAGCGCGAATGGAGTTGGATCAGTTTGCCCGGCTTACATACCTGGGTTCGGTGGTTGCGCGATCCAAGCGTCACAGGCCGCCTTACGATGATGTTCGAAGCGGCCAGCTAATCTGCCCGGATCCTGGGGCGCGACTCGACATGCCCTGTCGCGCCCCAGGAGCCCGGCATGCAAGACATAAAAGCGTCGTCGAGCTTATAGAACGCTGTAAAGGGCTGCCTCTCTCGCTCCTCTCCCCGACTACAGTCCCTTGGGCAGGTAATCCGTCAAGCGCGTATCGTATAATGAACAAAGGGAGATATCCGCCAGAAGGCTAGAGCCATGAGAATGCTAATCCTCCTGTTGCTCGGCCTCCTGCTCACCGGTTGTGGAGGTTCGTCTGGCGCATCGGCTTCTCCTCCTACGCTGGAATCGATCGCCGTGACGCCTGCGACTCCGACAATCACGCAGGGCTTAAAGCAACAGTTCAAGGCGATGGGAACGTATTCTGACAGCAGCACTGCGGACCTCACCAATCAGGCGACGTGGGCCTCGGCGACGATGACTGTCGCGACTATCGCGCCGGGGGGCCTGGCGTCGGGTGTGGGAGTGGGGACCTCACTGATCACGGCGGCGCTGGATGGGGTGACGAGCGCCCCGGCGGCCACACTGACCGTTCAGGCGCCCTCACCCTCAACGCCGACGCTCGTGCATTCCTTGAGCGATGCTGCGGCAAATGCGGGGATCGCAACCCAAGCAGGCAATGCGTTCAACATTGAGTTCACAGGATCGATGGGCACCGGGACGCTGGCGGGCAATCTGCTAGTCCTGAAAATCACGTATCCAAGCGGTTCGACCGTCTCCTCCGTCACGGACAACAAGTCCAGCACCTACACGCTCGGCCCGACCGTCACCAGCAACACTGGGGGCAACAACTGGATTACTAGCCTCTATTACACGCCCGGAGTAGCGGCAGGGGCCGACCTTATCACCGTCACCTTTGCCGCCAATGTGAGCGAGTTTCATTTCTCAGCCCAGGAATACTCAGGCGTAGCGACCAGCTCGCCTGCGGACGGATCCTGCACTGGCACAGGCATCGAGCCGATTTCGTGTAGCGCCGCCATTACCACCACATCCAACGGGGACCTCATTATTTCGGCAGCGGTTGACGCTGAGAACAACACGAACCTCTGCGGCGATACGAGCACGGCCATCACGCCCGGCGGCACCTTTGTGCTGGACGCAGCCGATCCCTATTGCAGCTACGGGGACGCCGAGTTCGTCCAGCCGACATCCGGCACCATCACGCCGTCGTTTACGTTCGGCTCCAATGCCGACGACTTCAACATCGTGGCGATGGCGTTCAAGGCAGCGACCGCGGGGACAAACCCCACGGGCATGAACATCCGCCATCTGGAAAAGGTGCTCGTGCCTGCGGGCGTGACCAGCCAACCCTTCTACTTCGTTTCAACGGGCAACCTGATTGTGGTTTCAAACGACGTGGGAGACGATAGTATATCGCTCGGATCGTGCTCACCCGGAGTGGCGAGCCCGTGGACGACAGTGGTGCCGACATCGGGAACGACTTCGGATCAGGCCGAAATTTTATATGATCCGAATGCGACAACCTCCACAAACCTAGAATGCACGATGACGAGTTCGGGCGGGAACACCGCCATGCTGGCCATCTACGACGTGTTTGGAGCCGCGGCATCTCCGTTTGACGCGAAAAGCCCAGGATTCTCGAACAGCGGGGCAACCTTGACCGACGCCCCAACGATTACGCCAGTATCCGGTCCGGGCATCGCCTTCGCCGTAGAGAACACCGGAACCGGACCGACGCTAGGCGCTCCAGGCGGGCTATTTGACAACACTCCATTCACTGGCGAGCTTGATGCGGGTGGGCTGAACAATGGCGATGGCTGGCAGCACGTTTTTTACACGAGCACAAGCTCGATAAATTTCTCATGGACGCAGGCGAATGCCGGCTCGACGTGCCAAGCGTTCGCCATCACCTTCAAGGCCGCGACTGCTCCTTAGCTCGGATCCTCCCGCGCGCTGCCCTTGTGCTTTTGCGCCCGGCTTGTTGTTAAATCCTGCCCGCCGAATTTCCACAGATTCTACACGGTGCCGTGTACGTACACGGTGGTATCCTCTCGCCGGTGGACGCAGTCCGCAGACCACCGCGAACGGATGCGTGGCCAAGTTGCAAATTGCATTCGGAGCGTTTTCGCACGCCCACGTTTGGAGTGCTGAAATTGAAATTATTTTCCGCGGTTCTCGCAGCTCTTGCTGCCACACTCGTCGCCAGTGCGCTCCTTGCCCAGGTCGAGGACCATCCGATTCCCCGCATTGTGCAAAAGGACGGACGCTTCGCTCTGTTTGTCGACAATGCTCCGTATCTGATCCTGGGAATTGAGGACCTGACGATGGGCGACTGGCCCACACGTCCTGGGGTGTGGCCCGCTTTGGAATACATGAATGTCAACACGGTCGAAATACCGGTCTACTGGCAGGATTTCGAACCGCAGCCCGGACAGTACGACTATGGGGTGATCGACAGGCTCCTGACAGAGGCCCGCGAGCATCACGTTCGTCTCGT
>Ga0181538_10000635_pt1 | contig 41669 bp, 42 predicted proteins | sample PEATcosm2014_Bin_40_FD_119773 | JGI IMG/M metagenome (GOLD analysis project Ga0181538, IMG submission 119773) | Peatland microbial communities from MTU Mesocosm Facility, Houghton, MI, USA - PEATcosm2014_Bin23_30_metaG | ecosystem: Environmental > Terrestrial > Soil > Wetlands > Peat | place... | reverse complement strand
TGACGTTCGACCAAGCCGTGGCACTGAGCGCGAAGACGACGGGCACAAAACACTCTTCGGTTTGGAGTCTGGGCCCGCCGTACGACAGCACCGCGCCTTCAATCGTTTACGATCAGGAAAGCCAGGTGTGGGATCTGGAGTTCAGCCTGACGATTGAAGGAACCGGACCGACGCCGATGGCTCTCGTCGTCGTCGGACACACGTCGGGAGGGTAGGCTTCAGGCGGCCGACGGAATCGTTTTGCGCGCCTTCCAAATCACCGCTGACTGAGCCTCATCCCGAATCCCAATCATGTTCACCTGCCACGAGTGCGAAAACGAGATCAACGCAGCGACGGAACTTTGTCCGCACTGTGGCGCGGACTTGACGCTCGCCGCTTCGGAAGCCGACAAACTGAAACCGCCGCCCAGCACAGCGAAGGTTCTCGTGCGCTGGGGCGTGGTGCTGGCGATCCTGCTCGCGTCCATCTGGACTTTCATGTGGTTCGTGGTTTCGCCGCGAACGGGCAATCCCACCCTGCGCGCAGAGGAACAGGCGGTGGCGGCCATCAGCGAAGTGCATACGGTACTCATCGCCTACGCGCAAGTGCAGGGCGGCGCGTATCCACCCACGCTTGAGCCATTGGGCGAACCGGTGCGCGCGGCGGCGCAACTCGCGCAAAGCCAGGGCTATCAGCTTCAGTATTTGGCGGGCGCCACGGCCCCCGATGGCGTGATTCGCAGTTTTTCTCTGCAAGCCCGCGCGGGCAATTACGGCTACCGGAGTTTTTATTCCGACGAGTCAGGAGTGATACGCGCCACGCGCGAGGATCGAGCCGCCACCATCTCCGACCCGCCGCTGCGCTAGCTATTTCGTCCCAGATGGCCAGCGTTGATCAACCGCGCGACACCTGCCGAGAGAAGATGGCCGCGGGGCGAAAGCCGGTGCTATACTTGCGCCGAAGCAGAACCGCTCGCTGTTGCTGAACACCACGGAGAGGTGGCCGAGCGGCTGAAGGCGGCGGTTTGCTAAACCGTTGTAGGGGCTAAAACTCCTACCGGGGGTTCGAATCCCCCCCTCTCCGCCATCCAGTCTGCCCAATCTGTTTCTCCGCCAAATCGAGCGTACGAATGCGTCAAGTTGGCCGAACCTGCGTAATGCTGCGCGGAACCGGACGAGCGAGAATCGACGTTCTCCGTGATCAGACCAAAATGCGGTGAGCTTTCTCCGAGATGTTGTCCTGCAGTCCGGTTTCAAGACTGCGGGAGCTGTGGGCTCTGCCACGGCCGTACGTTCCAATTTGCCCCAACTCCCTTCTTTCCCTAGGCCAGCGTCGACCCTGGCAAGAGCTTGATGGTTTGATCGTGTCGCTTCATACCAGTAGAGCAAGATTCCCGATCACGCTGGAATTTCAGCCCCTGTACTAAGGCCCTCAGAAGACTAGGGTTTGGCTGAGACAACCTAACCACCGCCAAATATCCGAGCTGCTGTGAAATGAGCGTCATCAACGATTTGGGAACCGGAACATACAGGGAGTTTGGCCCGACTCAGAGGACAACACTAAATCCGTTCGCCTTGCGGCATCCAACGTCAGAATCACCCAGCAAGCTGTCAAGACCGACCCTCCGGACCGCATTATGTCAGATTGTCTGAAGATGCTTTGGCCTCCGGACTAAAGCGAGGTATAGCGTTCAAACGCTCCAAGCACTCTACGTAGTGACGAAGCATTTCTACAGCATCGCCATAAAGCTCAGTGAACACATATTCCGCGGCTCCGTGCCCTAGGCTGATGGTCCTTGTCCAGCCCTTGGGACTGCCCGCTTCATCGGCTATCGGTTTCCAGTCGCGAGATTCTAGGTGGGTGTAAAGGTCAGGTCGATCCACGGATGGCGTGCGTCTGTGAACTACTTTGTTTCTATAAGCTCGAATTCTCGTTCCGTTTTCAGTCATCAGGAAGTCATCGAAGATTGCTTGCATCTTTTTGTATTCGTCATCCGGAATCGCCGCCAAATACGAATTTCCTGTCTTGTGGGCCAGGCCTTTCTTAATATTTGTCCACGTGAGATCACGTTCCCAATTCGGTTTCGTCTTGTCGAGATTCGGAATCAATGACGCACCGAGCCTTTCAAAAACCAACCTTGCCGCCAGCTCGTTAACCTTCCCAAGCATGATTACGGCTAGTTCAAAACGTTCGATCTTGTCTAGGTGTAGATGCCAACGGACGCTCTCCTCTTCAAGGTTCCCGTTCAAGGATGGTTCCAACTCCTGATCGTGGTACGCCCTGGATGTTGCGAGTAACACTCGCAGTCGTAAAAGCACATGGCATATTTCGATCCACATCTCCCGGGTGTTAAACCGATCTACATAGCCGCCAGAAAAAAAGTCCTCCGGCTTGAACTTCTGAGTTGTCTCGCGCATGAAATTATTCACATTCGGGAGCGCAAGCAAATAGGCATTCCAACGGGACTCCATCGCTGAAATCGACAGCAAATATTGTGCGATGAATTCCTTGCCGCCGGGTTCACGAATGTCGGTGAACTCTAGGCGCTTCTCAAACACGGTGGTCTCGCCGGATTCCGATTCAAAGGTAATTCGAAAGTTTGCAAAAGCCACGTGGCCTCCATAAAACGCCTGGCCCGAGCTTCAATGAAAATGAAGTGGAGTACCTCGTCCACTATCCTCCAGGCCAGTCTTCAGGTAAGTCAAAAACCGAGTGCACAGATTCGCCGTCGCTGAAATCCATTGTGTTTGCGTTACCCGGAACCGCGCGATTCAGTCTGTCCAGCTCACCATCGTACGGGCGAGTCGCCCAAGGGTTGTGATACAAGCACGGAGCTGTGTGGCAGATACTTGACTGTGAGAGATTGGGGAATATTAGGGCGGCGCTGACTCTCGTGTTTTGAATGCCCGCCGGGCCAAACCAGGCACCGTTATGTGCCCTGCCCTCCTGCGGTTCTTGGGACACTCCCGCGGCAATTGTGTACCGGATCGTTTCGGAGCCGAAGAGGGCTTCCATCGCATCGGTGCGGTCAACGTGGTCGGAGAGAACGTTCGCAGCGATCACGTATGGCTGATCGAGTCCGCCATAGCAGCCGGATTTTTCGACTATGGCATCTCGTATCGCGTCTCTCGTTGTTAGAAACTTCCCCTGCTCAAACAGAACCCCGATAGGCCGCACGCCGCCTCGCCCACGAGCTGCGTCCGATTTGGGAATGGGATAGAAATCTATAGTCCAACCTTCATGTTGATACTGCCATTGCGGAACAGCGTCGAATCCGCCCACATGAAACTGTCGCGCGACCTCGTCAAAATCCAGGTGAGCCAGCCTTCTAGATAGGAATTGTCTAATGCGCCTGGCGGAAGGCGGAGTCGCGGGTGCGCCTCTCAGCTTCATGCCTAAAAAAAAGTCAGGAGAGTCGAGCCTGTTGAGGGCGTCGTAAACCTGGTTCATTCTGGCTTTTGCCGCCGATTCTTCCCTGGTTTCATCTGACGCAAGAGTCGCTTCGAGGTAGAAGACTGTACCGTTTCGCGACCCCGCACGAAAATCGGGATGCCGGGGATTACCTGCGATTAACGGATGGACCTCCACAGAACAGCCGAGTCGAAGCAGCAATTCATGCAAGAAAAGTTCAAAAAACGCAGACCTGTGCTGATCGTTATCGTCGGACCTCAGGCGTCCCCGAAGCTCGACGCCATGGCCCTCTGGATATCGGAGAAACCAGCTCTCGATAGCCTCGCGAATCGCCTGCACGCCATCCCGAGCAGACCTATTCAAGTAACTGAAATCCGGCTCGGCATAAGGCCTCGGTCCCTGATCGTCGCGTTCGACGTTGTCAAAAATGCACATCGATAGCTCGCACCTAAACCATCAGATTAATCTACCAGACACTTCGGCGTAATTCCCGCTATCTGTCGATAGTCTATTTGAAGGTTCGGTCCGCTTGAGCTAGCCTACTCCTGATGACTCTGCCCCTATCACTGACGGGCAAATATCAACTCGTAGTTCTGGCCTCCGAAGGCGATTCGCAACTTATTGACCGCGTTGCTCGCCTTGACCGTGCCCTTAATATCTCCTTCAGCCTGCTCGGTGTGAACCTGAACAAATTTCTCGTTCGCGTGATCGCTGGGACGAGTGGCGCAAGCTTAGATCGGGGGATGCCGACCGTCGCCGTATTCTTTGGATCGATCTCGCCGCCACGACTGTCGACGCAAGACGTTGCAACGCTCGACCAGCTTTTGGCAGATGGATCCTTGATTATTCCAATTGTGGCCGACGCAACGAAATTCACTACTTTGGTGCCGCCGCAGATCGCCGCTCTGAACGGCATCTCCCTCTCAGACTGTGGTGCAGAATTTGAACGGCTTGCATCTCGCGTCCTGGAAGGTTTCGGTCTGCTTCGGGAGAAACGCCGACTGTTCATTAGCTATCGTCGGGTCGAGACGAGCGGCGTTGCCGCTCAGTTGTATGAGGCCCTTGACGCGGCCGGCTTCGATGTATTTTTGGATACGCACGGAGGGTTGCGCCCTGGAGAGCCTTTCCAAGACGTTCTTTGGCATCGGCTGGCTGATACTGACGTGGCGCTCTTGCTCGACTCCCCCGGCTTTCTGGCGAGCCGCTGGACCGAGGAGGAGCTGGCGCGGGCCAATACATCAAACATTCAGATTCTGCAACTTCTGTGGCCAGGGCAAACCGAAGGAGCGACGGCCGCTTTCAGCACATTCTATCCCCTGACGGCGGACGAGTTCGCCGGAAAGGACACACTGGGTCCATCTGCACAACTGCTCGACCCTAACATTGCCAGGATCGTCGATGCGGTGGAGGGTCTGCGTGCCAGGGCAATTGGCGCTCGCCTCGCTTTTTTGGTGCGCGAATTTGTAATCGAAGCTCGCAAGGCTGGGCTATCCGTGCACACAACGTTAGAGCGCGCATTGGTTGTTTCAGTTCCTGGCGGTCAGAGGGTATTGGTCCTACCTGCTATTGGTGTACCGGACGCCGAGCGCTATGAAAGCCTTGTACAGCTGCAGGACCGAGAATTGACGACGGGGCGCGCGTACGTTCTTCCCCCTATCCTCCTGTATGACCAGACTGGAATCCGAACACGGTGGTTGCAACATCTGAGTTGGCTTAACAACAATCTTGCGTGTGCGCGTAGTGTCAGCCTTGTTGACGCCAAACGTTGGTTAAGCGCGCTGGCTGTGAAAGGTAAAATATGAACCAGATGACCGGTCCGAGGGTTTTTTTGTCAGCCAGCGTGCCCCTGCCTTCGCGCAACCCCGCATATTTCAAAACTGTGAACGTAATTGCCATTCGAGATGCGGTCCGGGCGCTCACGATCGTTGTTTCTGAGAAACACATCAAGCTGGTTTTCGGTGGGCATCCGGCGATCAGTCCGATGATTCGTTTGCAGATCGCACAGACAGGTAATCGCGTCGGAGATCACGTAGTGATGTTCCAGAGCCGTTTTTTCGAGCGGCAGTTCCCAGACGACAATGCCGCGTTTGAAAAGGTCGAATTGGTGGATGCAGTGCAAAATGACAGAGAAAAGAGCCTGCTGTACATGCGAAGAACCATGTTGGCCAAGCCGTTCGATGCAGGCGTGTTCATTGGCGGTATGGAGGGCGTCGAACAAGAGTTCGATATGTTTCGACACCTGCAACCGGGCATTCCAGTCTTTCCAATAGCCTCAACGGGTGCCGCCGCGGCTATCCTTTACGATCGCGATGCCGACCTTCAGCATCAGCATCCAGAGCTTCGCGATGAAATCAGCTATCTAACATTGATGCGGGATTTGATTGCGCCAAACTGATTGCCTGAGAGCGAGTACGCAGAGGGTCGCTCGTTAACGACGTTGACGGGATGGATTGGAAGGGAGCGAATGCGTGGCGCGTCGTACCTTTTTTTCGTTCCATTACAAACCTGACGTGACACGCGCGTGGGTTGTTCGCAATTCCTGGGTGACGAAGCTCGCACAAGGGGACCGCGATGATGCCGGGTTCTTCGACAGCTCAGTTTTTGAAGCTGCGCAGCGCGAGAGTGATGAAGTCCTGAAACGTTTTCTCAGAGATGGACTAAAGAATACGACCGTAACTTGTGTTCTTGTCGGAAGCGAAACTGCTCTCCGCCGATGGGTCCGCTACGAAATCTTCCAGAGTTTCATGCACGGGAATGGGTTACTAGCGATCCGAGTCCATTCCATCCCAGGATTCAATAAATTGCTGAGCGCTGCTGGGTTCAATCCCTTTGACTCCGTAGCGTTTGCGGTAGACGGCGATCAAATCCGTTTCAAGGAATACATGACTACGGGATGGCAATTCGCACGCGACGTGGGGTCAATGCCGCTAAAGGATGCCGCCTACAACCTTGGCGGCCGTACAAATCACACGCTATCAAACCTGTTTCCAATCTACGAGTGGAACAACGGAGATGGATACAAGAATCTCGGTGAATGGATTGAAGCTGCAGCGACACAGGCAGGGTGGGAGTGATGGGGAACAGGTGAATCGAGATTGCTGTCTCAGCCGAGCAAGCAAGACTGCCGGTGCTGCTTTTCATAGACCGTCACCTCAACGAGCCAAGCCTCCTCGCGGACTGATTCTGCTTTTTGTATTTAGCGTTTCCGCTATCATCTAGCTTCGCGTTTGTACGCCCGGGTACGCCGTAACTGTGTTTCGATGCCGGTTACATTGCAACGAAAGCGGAGCATCGCCGGACTTACGCCATACTCTGTGCACACATCGTCGTCGGAACCTCCTCTCCGCCTAATTCCAATCAAAGCCTCCCGCGGTAGCAGCAGACACCCTCCCAGCCAGTTTGCCTCCTCTTCTTGCTCCTCGTTGTAAGTGCGAAGCGCCATCCCGCCAGTTGAACTCATGAACATCATGGACGGTTCGTGCCCTAAGATGATGTGCGCAATTTCGTGGGCGAGACTGCTGTTCAGGCGACTCTTCGCGTGGGAAGAGTTAACCACAATAAGATGGCAGCTCCCGTCGCTTACCGTGATCGCGGACCAGCAATCACTGTGAACACTTGCAAGGCGTAGCCGAACCTCCTCTCCCAAATCCGGCAAGTCATTGGGTTGCAACACAAAGACACCTAGAAGCTCAGCGAGTCGCAGCGGGTCCAGTGGGGAACTTGCCGAAAGCTTGAGCTTCTGCCGTGCCCGAAGGGCCGTCTGTTCGCTCCACGTCTTAAAGCCACGGTGAAACATCGACTCGACGCTTCTGCGCGCGGCGCGCCAATTCGCGGTGTGCCACAACGATCAAATTCGCCAAGTCAGTAGCCGCACCCTCGGGCAAAGTCTGATCGGCGCGGAGATGAACGGCAGCCGCTAATGTGTCCGCCGAGTTGGGACTGATCGCAATTGAAATGTCTAGAATTTCGGCTGGATTGACTTTCAACCAGGAACAGATTTTCTGGAAGGTTGCGATATCCGGGAGTCGCCCGCCCTCTACACGGGTCACGGTTGCGGGGCTGATACCAATTTCTTGCGCCACTTCTCGAATTCCACTGCCACCTCTTCGATCTCTAAGCATTGCCCCCAGGCGAAGAAGGGTCATTCTTGCACCTCCGTTTCACAAGTGAGTTCCAGTTTGACATAGGCAAGAACGCTGAGGTAAAATGCCTCATCACCAGTGAGGATAGGTCCTCACTAGTGAAAATAGCAAGGAATATGCAATAAAAAGTTCCTGCAGGTAGCCTTCGGCGAGGAGCAGGGACTGGGCCTCATCCTCGCCAACTCTAATCTGTGGGTAGCTGCATCTGCGCTATCTGAGTTTCAACTGCGAGAAATGAAGACACTTTCTCGCAGTTCCTAACCCTGGCAGCCTTCAGCAATTCACAGCAAAAATGTGGAGTGGGGGGCTTTGTGTCTCGAAAAATTTTCTTCAGCTTTCACTATGAACGTGACGCCTGGCGTGCAGGTCAAGTCAGAAACTCGAACGTGGTTGCAAGCGAGGATGAGTATGGCTTTCTCGATGCCACGGACTGGGAGTCCATCAAGAAAAAGGGCAAAGCTGCAATTGAACGCTGGATTGACGACCAACTTAAGAATACCAGTGTGACCGTCGTTCTGATCGGCGCGGAAACCGCGAGCCGTGAATGGATTCAGTATGAAATCCTCAAAAGCTGGAATCGTGGCAATGGAGTGGTGGGCGTAAGAATCCACAACATCAAAGACCAGGACCAGAAAACCGATGTTGCGGGCCGCAACCCCTTCGATGACTTCAAACTGCCCGATGGCACGCTCTTGTCTTCTGTTTGCAAGACATATGATTGGGTAGCTGACGACGGCAGAAAAAACATGGGGGCATGGGCTGACGAAGCGGCGAATATACGCGCGAATTATGGCACCGACGACAAAATCGTCGGCACAAGCGGAGATAGTCGCAACAGCAAGGTCCAGAGTGTGCCGAGAGCGACAACAGCCAGCGGTTTCGCCCCAAGGGCACCATGGTGCCCCGACTATGTTGACGGCAAGCGATGAGGAATGGCTGCGCCACAACTATTCTGGTCTGCAACCGAGCGAGGGTGCCGTTTCAGGCACCATCACTTTCACGGCGAGCTATGATCGTGACACGAACAAATTCTATATCTTGTCTGACGAGATTCCTGATGGGGCAACCTCTATCGTCCTGTCAGGAAGTTTTCAGATACGAATCGAAGAGCGAACGGATAAATCCACGTCACAGCTGCCGGCGCTCTATGTACAGGGAATAAACCCAATTCCCGAGAGACACTTTGGACAAGCGGACAAGAGTGCGTGTGTTTGCAGTCCCTTCGACGAGCAAGACTTTCTTAAACCCGAACTTCAGTTCAGGGCGTTCTTGGAACAACTCGTCATCCCGTTTTTGTATGGCCAGCTCTTTTACTCCTCCGAAAACCGTTGGCCATGGCCAGAATTCTCTCACGGGGCTACGGGGATCCTTGAAGCCTATTCGAAAATCAGCAATGCGAGCCGCGCAACAGATTGTCTTCGGCTATTGGCTCAAGACAAGAATTGGAGAAACATATGCTCGGCGCTCCAGCAAAAGCCCCACATTAAGGGACATATCCTTTGTTTCTGCGAGAAACCGGATCAAATCCGGCGGTGCCATCCTGATGCATTGGAGGGTGCTCGTCGTTTGCAGCAAGACCTCCGCGCCTTGGGAATTCCCATACATCAACTTGGAGAATCAAATGTTCCGCTCCACTAGAGACGACACCCTAATCAAGACAGTCGAAGACCGCTACGGCATAGATCTTCATGCACGTGGGGACACAAAGTTGGGCAATCTTTTGGAAAATCGGGGGTTCGAGTCGATCACGCAACTTCTAAAAGCGTACCGGGGCCAGTTGACCCACCATGCATGCAAGCGCCGCATCTACCTCAGCTTTCATGTCGAAGATCTGGCGCAAGTGAGAGGATTTCGACTCATGGCGCGGGCGCCGAATCTGGAGATTGATTTTTATGATGGCAGCCTTCGGGAAGAAATAGGTAGCGTGCGAGGCTCTTATATCAAGCAGCAAATTCGATCAATCATTCAGAGGAATTCCGTCGTCGTTTGCCTAATTGGAAATGGCACAGCTTGGCGCAAGTGGGTCGACTGGGAACTTAACACTGCTTTTGCACTTGGGAAAGGAATTTGCGGCATTCGTTTGAAAGATTCCCGCGGGCGGGCACCTCAACTATTAACAGACGTAGACGCCCCAGTAGCACGGTGGGGTGATGTACAAGACCTCGTCGCCGTAATCGAGTGCGCAGCGGCGCGTCGCTGCTAAGCTTCGATTCGCGACCGCTTGTCTCTACAGCGTGGCAGGCCCAGAAAACCGCTAACTTTATCAAATGCAAAACACCCGTGTTTCGAGAGGCCGAATCACGCGCTGCTTAGGCTGGGGATGCATGTCCTCCACAATGACAATGCATCCCAACACAGTCCCCCTGTGGGCCAAAAGTCTTTCAACGACCTTGCAGAATCCTCGTTCAGTTCCAGCTTCCCTATGAATTGGGAGCCCCGCCAAACAAGAAGACTGCCGAGCACCTACCAAACCCGACCGCCGCATGCGCGCGATGAGTGGAATCATTCAGCAGAAAAGCTAAGCAGCTCACGCTGCGCATCCCACTCCATCGGTAAATGAGTTCTAAAGTTTTCGAGTGTCATTCGGGCAGGCTGCCGACCATCCAGGATGTTTTCCACGATGTCGGGGGCCAGGAACGCAAATTGAAAAATGCGGTTGACGTAACGCTCGTCCAGACCGGTTGCCTTGGCAATTGACCGGCTCCCAGTTAGTTCGCCGCGAATAATCCGGCGGTACCAATCGTGCGCACGCACAACAGCTTTGATCAAGGACTGGGCGGGGCGGCTGGGGATCTCGCCACGCGAGTTCGCCGGAAGCACCAATCGCATTTCTCGACCGCAGCGTCTCAGGCGTGCGTTTAGTTTGAGGGTAAAGAAACCATTGCTTAGGCCAGCTCTAAGGGACATATTGGAGTGGCCTGCGCCGAGGAGTGCGCTCTGCAGCGCTTGCTTATCAAGTCGCACATCGACTTTCGCTGTTTGGACGACGATGCGTGAAATTAAGCTACGGACAAACGGCCGCGTTTCACTGGCGGCCGCAGAGGCTAATCGTTTCGACCATGCCTCCGCCGCTACAAGGATGCTTTGAGTGGTCGGATCATTTCTTCTTTGCAGCATCAGCGCATCTGCTACTTCGTTGGGTGAACCCAAGAACGATCGCAGCTTGGAACAAACCAGGCTCTCAATTTCGCCGGCCGGGATTCGGATAGAACCTCGATGACTGATTCCAGGGTTTTTGATAGCAGCTTGAGAGACGTAGTAGCGATACCGTTTGCCATTCTTGACCGCATGGGCAGGCGTAAACCTGTTGCCGCGCTCATCATAAAGCAGACCTGCGAGCAGGCTCGGCATGGCCGCCCGCAAGCCGTTCTGTTGAGCGTGGTTGTTAGCTCGCAAGCGAGCCTGCACTCGCTCCCAGAGTTCACGCGGGACGATCCCTTCATGCTCACCGGGATAGACCTGCCCACGATGCTCGATCTCCCCGAGATAGATTCGGTTTTGGAGAATGCAGTAAAGTGCACCGCGAGAGTATGAAACGCCGCCCGTCTTGCGTCCTGATTGGCTGGTCCTTTTCTTGCTGCCGATGCCCTTGCGTTTTAAATCGACCTTGAGCTTGGATACGCAGTCCAGCTTGAGGTATTGGCGGTAGATCTCGCGCACGCGTTCTGCTTCTTTGGGGTTGATCGTGAGTTTGCGACTTTTCAGATCATAGCCGAGCGGCACCGTGCCACCCATCCACATGCCTTTGCGTTTGGAGGCGGCGATCTTGTCCCGGATGCGTTCGCCCGTGACCTCTCGCTCAAATTGCGCGAAGGACAGGAGGACATTCAAGGTCAGCCGCCCCATAGATGTGGTGGTATTGAACTGCTGTGTCACGGAGACGAAAGACGCCCCACGCTTGTCGAAAATCTCGATGATCTTGGCAAAGTCAGCGAGGCTTCGAGTGAGTCGATCAACTTTATATACCACCACGGTGTCGACCTTGCCGGCGCTGATGTCTTCGAGCAGGCGCTTTAGACCGGGCCGCTCCATGGTGCCGCCCGAGTACCCACCGTCGGAGTACTGCGTCGAAATGGGGCGCCAGCCCTCACTCCTTTGGCTTTCAATGTAGGCGCGGCACGCCTCGCGTTGGGCGTCCAGCGAGTTGAATGATTGCTCCAGACCTTCCTCAGAGGACTTGCGAGTATAGATCGCACAGCGGATGGTCGGTCTAGCTTCGTTGGGCATCTTTGTGCTCTCGCGCTCGATTGTTTCTAAGCCCGAAAAACAGCGGTCCCGACCAGCGCGTCCCGGTGATCAATCGGGCGATCTGGGAGAGACTGGAATAGCGTTTACTGGCGTACTCGAAGCCGTCCTCAATGACCGTCACTGCGTGGGATTTCCCTTTCCATTCGCGAACCAGGCGCGTGCCTGATTTTAGTGCCGGTGAATCTGAAATCGGTGCCCGAGGGTGGGCTGCGCGAGCCTTGGCGATTTGCTGGAGCCGCTTGCAAGTAGCAGCCTTCAACTCGCCAAACTGCACCTCCTGAATCCGGTAGGCAAGCACCCTAACCATCAAATCCTTCCGCAGGGCATCGTGGGCAGGTCGCCCAAATAGTCGATGCCATTCGGAGCGGAGTTCGGCTTTGCCGAGGTTCGGCAGCGCACTGAGCCGGCTTGTGATCTGCACATTGATGGGCATATATCTGGGACTGGTACATTGCCGCTCTGTATGGGCGAACAGTCAAGCGAACTGTGGGCTTGAGAGCAGAAAAGCTGATGATCAAAAGGATCGGAAAATCCCGAGAGTCCCGTGCCGCCTAAACCTTGAAACCCTGCACAAAGTCGGTTCAAGACCTAGAAGACTGACTCTCTTGCCAGGAACCGAAGGCGAACTGTTGGCACTCCGGCCTACGCCCAGAGCCTCTCCCAGACAAAAAGTGACCGCTTAGTTTTCAAGTGTTCGAGCGCTTGCGTCGTTGAGTCCACCTGGTCATCGAATTTGGTGCCCGGAAAGGTCGTTAACTCGCGTACGTATTCCCCAAGCCAAGGCGCCGAACGTGGCAGCCGCACGCGTCCGCTCTCAAATTCAGCCGTCTGGGAATAAAGACGTAATGTCTTGTCCGCGCCGGGAGGGGGATCGAACGCTTCGATGCCATACATCCCTTCAGCCTTCAGATCCTGGATGAGCTGCGTTCCCGAGGCCTTGTCCTCAATCAAGACAATATCCGCATGGTGTTCGCGGGCCTTCTCGCGAACTGCGCGCTTAAGATCTGGGTAATTGAGGCGTTGACGGAAGACTGAGAGCAAGTAGTAGGAATCATAAGTGGCCCCCCATGTCGTGCACACACTGTAATCGTTGAGCTCGCCGCTCTTGTTCGCAGTATCCCAACTCTGAAGTATGCAGCTGAATCTTGCGGGGAGATCGCCGGGCTCGTAGTGCCTGAGCCACTCGGTTCTTACGATAGCGCCGCCAACGGGCATCGGATCTTGCTGGTATTGGCTAGCAAAATTGTATTCTCCGATCGTCTGACGAATCCCCTTGAGCGTTAGCAGAGATTCTCGCTCCGGTTGTAGGACTTCTCCGGCCTTGCGCTCGAATCGTCGCCGGCCCAACGGACTTTCAATGAGATGAACCTCGTCCTCTTCAGCAATTGCCTTGAACGATTGCACTTCCCAGTCTTGCTGGCCCATTACATGCCCAACAAGATCGTCCTGGTGTAGCCTTTGCATGACGATGATGATTGCCCCTGTTTCTTTAGAATTCAGTCGGCTCAGCAGGGTGTTGTCATACCACTCGTTGACGCTATTTCGTCTGGTTTCGGACAGGGCATCATCTGGTTTCAGTGGGTCATCGATAATGATCAGATCCGCTCCTCGGCCAGTCAGGACCCCGCCTACGGAGGTAGACAGTCTGAAACCCTGGGCCGTAGTCATGAATTCACTGACGGATTGCTTTTCGGTCGACAGCCGGGTTCTCGGAAAGAGCCTGCGATAAAAGGAACTCGACATCAACGTTCGACAATCTCGGGCATGCTTGTCGGCGAGTTCTTGGCCGTAGCTAGCACAAATGATCTGCATCGTCGGATTGTGACCAAGCAGCCATGCGGGAAACGCAACGCTCACAGCATGCGACTTCAGGGAACGCGGTGGTTGATTGACGATGAGGCGCTTGATATCGCCTCGGCGGCAGGCTTCAAGCCTGGACGCCATCACTTCGATGTGGGGGCTCTTTGAGAAATTGATTTGTGGATTGAGTTCGTAGAATGAGCGTTCGACAAAACTCATCAAGTCCCGTCGTAAGATGAAGTCATATTCGGCGAACGAAAGTGGCATCTCAACTCTCCTTACCCATGACGGCTTCCGCCACGGTATCAGTTAGATTGTTCGGCGCTTGGTCATCGGACTGCCGGATCCGTTCCAGGATGCTCGTCATCACTGTGCTATCACTTTCTTGTAGGACATCCGGTGAAGGTCTGGTTTGTTCGGAATCCTCCAACGATTTAATCCAGCATAGGAGCTCGCGTATGGCCTTGAGGTCACCGGAGGCGGCCTTGTTCACCAGCTGCAGCATGCTGGCTTCAAACTTGGTGATCTGGCGGGTTCGACCATTCATGGTTACCGTCACGCGCTCGCGACCCGCCTTAGCTAGAATCGTGGAGAAGTTTTGCGAACCCCGAGGCCTGCCCTTTGGGTTGCCCGATTGGCCCTTACGGAACTGGTTGCGCCGGGGCGGCTTCCCAAATCCAACTTCGTACGTCGCTTCGCTATGGTCGGACATCGATGGCCTCCTTCTCGCGCTGGGCAAATGTCTGGCCAGTCATCTGGTGAACAGCCACAAGGCCAGTGAACTTCTGCCAGCGACGCAGGGCCGTGTCGACATAAGCCGGATCGAGGTCCATCCCATAACAAATCCGGCCGGTTCGTTCCGCAGCGATGACGGTGGTTCCACTTCCAAGGAATGGGTCAAGCACAATGTCGTTCCGCGCAGTGCAGTCCAGAATGGCGTCCGCAACCATCGCCACAGGTTTGATCGTCGGATGAAGCCCCGACAGTTGTTCCTCACCGTTCTTGGCAAGGGATTTCACGCGGGGATACTCCCAAACATTAGTGCGGTAACGCCCGTATTGACCGAGCTGGACATTATTCCGGTGCCTTTCCTTGCCGCTCTTGAAGACGCAGACCAGTTCATGCCGGCTGCGATAGAGCGAACCCTGGCCACCAGACTCCTTGATCCAGACGCATAGGTTCTTGAACTCGGTATATACGCGTCGAGAAGCCGCCAGTAGCTCGGGCAGGTGCCGCCAATCAAGGCACACAAAATGAAGCGATCCATTCTTGCTATTTCGTTCCAAGTTCCGGAACGTCTTGAAGAGAAACTCAGTGAACTCAGTCTCGCTCATCTCGCCCGAGGCCATGGCGAACTCACGATGGTGAACCTTGCCAAATCCAGCGACGTACCCATCGATCGGATCGTTGTAGGGCGGATCGGCAAAGACCGCCGCAGCGCGGCGCCCCTGCATCAATAACGAGTAGCTGCCCTCGTTCAGCGCATCCCCACAAAGGATGCGGTGCTTGCCGAGCTGCCAAATGTCGCCGGATTGCGTAACGGTCTGGCTCGTCTCATCAACATCGAAAACATCGTCTTCGTCTTGTTTTCCGGCTACTTGCTTGAGAATCAAATCGATTTCAGGAACCTCGAAGCCAGTGAGAGTGACATCTAGGCCGCCATCGATTGTCAGCAGGTGTTGGAGTTCGATGGCGAGAATGGATTCGTCCCAACCGGCTTTTTCGGCAAGCCGATTGTCGGCAATGAGGTACGCTCGAATTTGATCCTGTGTGAGATTTTCAAGTCGAATCGTGGGTACCTGGCTCATGCCAAGCAGTCTTGCTGCCGCCACCCGACCATGCCCGGCAATGACGATATTGGTACGATCGATCAAAACAGGGTTGGTAAAACCAAACGATTCAATGCTGGCGGCAATCTGGCGTACTTGTTGCCTTGAATGCGTTCGAGCGTTATTGGGGTGTGCGGTGAGACTTTCGATCGGCAGATAGTTGACCTTCAGTTCGGATGAGCCGTCTCTTTTCATGCTGACTCCCGTCGTTGGATTCAACAATCCGCGGATACTTTTCCGCAGCCGGTGCAATACACTTAGTCCAGCGTCGCACATATATCCGCCCAAATGTTGATAATTGACTTGCGCTAATCTGTAGTTCGTACTAACAATAATAAATGCAACGAACCACAAGACCGCCCAACTTAGAAGCCTTCAAAGCCGGCGAACTGAAATCTGTCCTGCTCGGCCAACCTGGGGATTTGGAAGGCGCCTGTTTTCTCCTGAATAGTCAGAAACCGCTAGAACTTTGCGCAGAATTTCGCAGATTGGTGGCGGCCTGGCAGGAATCAGGCCCGAACCTAGCCAATATGCTTGAGAAAGATAAGGTTCTGGCGGACCGCGTTCGGCATGGGAGGACACTTCTTGTCCCGACGCGATCGGGCAGAGGGTATCTGCTCTGGCTGCCAAACCCGCCCGGCTTCAATGCGCGTGAGTGGAAGGATCACGCACTAACTCACTTCATGGACTTAATCGTGAATCCACAGTGGCACAAATTGGGTGGGCCTTGCCATCGCTGCGGGAAATACTACATCAAGAAAACAGCTCGGCAGAAAGCGTATTGCTCGCGAAGATGCGGTTCCGTAGCTACTGCCCTAGCCACCACAAGGAGGAAGAGGAGGGAGGAACGCGCTCACAAATTGCGCAAGGCAGAGGAAGCTATCGGAAGGTTGGCTACTGTTCGCATACGACTTCCCTGGAAAAAGTGGGTTTCGGCGGAAACGAAGATCACCGAAAAATGGTTAACCCGTGCGGTCAACCTGGGCGACCTTGGGGAACCAGCAAAGCGCTGAGGATAATAATCTCATGGTGTGGATTGTCATAATAGATGCCCTTACCCACCTTATGTCCCTTGATTTGTGCCCATCTGACCGTGGTTTTGCGTCCCAATTGCGCCAAATTTTGAGTTGTGAAGAAACGCCTTGGGGCTTGGCGGGGAACCAGAGCCGCCAGTTGTTGCTTTCGCGTGGCGTGTTCGCAACGGGGCATGCGAGAGGTGCGGGTAGTTTGTCAGTCCAGTCAGATATATTCGAATGATCGGCTACGGGTCGGCCACTGGCGACACCTTGCCGTTCTGGACATCGATTGTGAATTTGAGAGATTTGGCTGGAATTCAGGCGGTGATAACTAGGAATTATTCATGCTGTCGACAGCACTCGTAATTTTCTTCAACTGCTTTCGTTCACTAAGTGTAGGTATGTCAGACGGTACGCGGCACTCGACTCCTCAATTGTGATTCCCCCCAGGCCGAATGATCCATCGAGGGTTTAAACGCTTGGGCACCTGTCCTACATCTGCTCCACTGACCAGTCGAGGTGCATACGCCGAGCGCCCATACTGACTGCCATGAGTTCACAGGGCTTAAATGTATGTCAGTCCGACAATTCCGTCATCCTGTCGGACGGGTGCCGGGGCCGGATTGGGCGTAAACCGAGCGGGGTCTTGCTCTTCGTCGCGCTCTTATTGGCATCCGTCACACAGTTAGGATGCGTAGATTTGATTGGTAGAAGTTTACGAAATCGAGCGCCGTCGATCACCACTGAACCTGACAGCCAATCTGTAATTGCCGGCCAAGCGGCCACCTTCTCGGTTACGGCCTCGGGGTCGACTCCGCTTAACTATCAGTGGGAAAGGAACGGTACGACCATCAAGGGGGCGACATCGTCTACCTACACCATCTCCACTACCGCAAATTCCGACAGCGGAACGCTATTCACCGTGGTCGTCAGCAACAGCCGCGGCAGCGCAACTAGCAACGCTGCCACCCTTACCGTCACAGCCACTCCTGTGGCGATCACCGTGAGCCCAAACAGTGCGACAATCACGGTGGGAAGCGCCCAGCAATTCCTAGGGAACGTAACTGGGACGTCGAATACAGCAGTAACCTGGACTGTGACTGGTGTTGGCTGCGATGGCCCGGCGTGTGGCACAATTTCAGCCAACGGGCTGTATGCTCCGCCGGCGAATGTACCTTCCCCGGCTGTGGCCACAGTGACGGCAACTAGCGTGGCGGACCCCACAAAATCAGCTTCAGCTAAAGTAGCAATTATTGCGGCTCTTGTGGTCCTAATAAGTATCAGTCCGACGAGTGCTGCAGTTCCTACCATCGGTACCCAACTATTTACAGCAAGCGTGACGGGGACTGCGAACTCGGCAGTAGGCTGGAGCTTGAGTGGCGCGGCCTGTAGCGGCTCCGCCTGCGGGACGCTATCCTCGAGCCTGTTATCGGCCGTATATTCGCCGCCGCTCGTGGTACCTTCGCCGGCGACCGTAAGCGTTATTGCAATTAGCAGCGCGGATCCGACCAAGTCCGCCCCCGCCTTGGTAACAATTGTTCCGGAGGTACTCGTCGGAGTGGCACCCGTTAGCGCATCCGTTCCAGCGGGATCGACACAACAATTCAATGCGGACGTTACGGGCACATCAAACACAGGTGTAGCGTGGAGTGTTTCGGGGGAGGGTTGCAGTGGTCAGACTTGCGGAACTGTTAGCAGCAGCGGTCTATTCACGGCGCCCATATCGGTGTCCACGCCGACCACAGTCACGGTAACCGCGTCCAGTGTCGAAGATCCGACCAAATCTGCTTCAGCGGAGGTAGCAATCCTGCCCACTGTTGCTGCCGTAACTCCAATCGGGATCAACGTGAGCGAGGCCGAGTATTCTTGGGGGAGCTTTGCCGGGGTAAGCGATCTTGCTTATCTCAAGAGCAACAATATTTCTTTGATTCGCCTGCCCATCGCTTGGGAGAGGGCGCAGCCTGTGCTTCTCGGACCTCTCGATTCAACTTACATTTCAGAATTGACTGCGTTCATTAGTGCTGCCGGGGCCCAGGGCATGCAGGTGATCGTCGATGTTCACGACTATGGGCGCTACAACGTCAACTGGGCAAAAGACCTGGCTGCTAATGGGGTTGCCTCGCCAGGGACTGGAAGTGACGAAGAAATTATCGGATCAGCTGCCGTTCCAATATCCGCGTTTGCCGATTTCTGGGCCAAGCTTGCAGGAGCACTGAAAGGGACTACGGGGCTCGCCTACTATGACATTATGAACGAACCCTACGACATGGGTAGCGCGACCGTTTGGCCCTCCGCCGCTCAGGCTGCAGTCAGCGCCATCCGCTCGGTGGACTCGAACACGTCCATCTTGGTAGAGGGCACTCAATGGGCCAGCGCTTATTGTTGGCCTTCGGACAACGGCAGTCTGCACGTCGTCGATCCAGCAAACAAGCTTCTATACGAAGCCCATTTGTACTTCGATGCGAACGGAAGTGGAACATACTCGGAGACTTATACCCAACAGGGGGCATATCCCAATATCGGCGTCGACAGACTTCAGCCGTTCCTAACTTGGCTAACACAAAACAATGCGAAAGGCTTTTTGGGCGAGTTCGGCGTCCCAGGCAATGATCCACTTTGGCTGCCTGTGCTCGACAATTTCCTGACTGCGTTACAAGGCGCTGGACAATCGGGAACCTATTGGAACTACACGTTCCATTCACCAACCGACCCATCGTGGTGGCCAGCGAATGATCCACTGAGCATTAGAATCGATAATGGCCAAGCAAATCCGCAGATGACCATACTCTTAAAGCGCAACGCGGGACCGCAATAGTAAAGCTGCCGTACGAGTTTGCCTTCGAAGCTGATGAAATTGCGTGAGAAAGCAATCGGGCGCGGCCTGCATAATGGTGGACGCCTCCCCGGGCCTCTGGCCTTCCTTGGAGTTCGAATCCTCTATCTGGTCCCGTTGTTTTCTGAGCCCACTCGCTCTACGAATTGAGTGCTTGGAGATTGGGCCGAAACAGTTTTCTCATACCACATAATGGTTTGCTTTAATCCATCGCGCAGAGCAACTTTAGCTTTGAAGTCAAATTCCCACTCAGCTCGCGTCGTGTCGAGACACCGGCGGGGCTGCCCCTCTGGTTTGGAGCTATCCCACTCGATCTCGCCAGGGAACTCGGTAAGCTCGCGAATCAGACGGGAGAGGTCACGTACAGTAATTTCCTGGCCAAATCCCAAATTGACGGGATCAGGCTTGTCATAGTGTTCCGCCGCGAGCAATATCCCGCGGACGGCATCGTCGACATAAAGGAACTCTCGCGATGCGTTGCCCGCCCCCCATAGCACTATTTTGTTTTCCCGTCGATTCCGGGCCTCCATACACCTCCGAATCATTGCAGGGATGACGTGAGAGGTTTCAAGATCAAAATTATCGCGCGGTCCGTAGAGGTTGACCGGAATCAAGTAGATGCCATTGAAGCCGTATTCTTGACGGTAAGATTGCAGCTGGACCAACAACATTTTCTTTGCCAAGCCGTAGGGAGCATTGGTTTCTTCCGGATAGCCCGCCCACAGATTTTCTTCACTGAATGGTACGGGCGTAAATTTTGGATAGGAGCAGACCGTACCGACACAGACGAATTTGCTTACCCCAAGTAGTCGCGCACCTTCTATCATTTGAATGCCCATGATTGCGTTGTCATAAAAGAACCGTCCAGGATGCTTCCGATTGGCTCCGATTCCGCCGACCGTCGCTGCCAGGTGGATGATGATATCCGGCCGACTTTCCTCTAGAAGCCTAACCACCGATTCCTTCTCTCGGAGATCCCATTCGCGACTCCGTGGAATGACAATCGACGAACAACCCCGTTCGCGAATTCGTTCGACCAAGTGGGAGCCCAAGAACCCGTTGCCACCGGTTACCAAAACGCGCTTGTTTTTCCAGAAGCTCATGCGTGCCTCTTTCTGTGACTCTTAGGTTGTGGCCATTCCTTGCTGCGCGCATAACAGATCAGAGACGGCACTCTTCCATTGATGCCAGCTGGCCAGTTTCGTTCTTAGGATACGCTGGCCGTCTCCGAATGGCCTGAGACCAACCGTCTCCATATCTGAATCGACCATAATTCGAACGAGGTTCTTGAAGCTCACAGAAGGAGCCCACGAGAGTGCTCTTCTTGCCTTGCCACAGTCCGCTACCAAATAATCCACCTCTGCAGGGCGCAAATATCTCGCGTCGACCTGGACGAACTGTTGCCAATCGAGTCCAGCATAAGCAAATGCCTCCTCGACGAATTCTTTGACGGAGTGTACATCTCCAGTTCCCAGGACAAAATCACTCGGGCTTTCCTGCTGCAGCATTAGGTGCATCGCTTGGACATATTCGGGAGCATAGCCCCAGTCGCGCTTGGCATCTAAATTGCCGAGGTAAAGCTTCTTTTGTTTCCCAGCAAGAATGTGGGCAATTCCGCGAGTGATTTTACGTGTTACGAAGGTCTCGCCGCGACGAGGACTTTCGTGGTTGAAAAGAATTCCGTTACTTGCAAATAGTTGATAGGCCTCCCGGTAGTTCACCGTCATCCAGTAGGCATAAGTCTTAGCCGCTCCGTAAGGGCTGCGGGGATGGAACGGAGTTGTTTCGCTTTGAGGTGGGGGAGAGCTTCCGAACATTTCCGAAGAACTGGCCTGGTAGAAACGAGTCTGGATTCCGCTGCGGCGAATAGCTTCCAGCAGTCGAACGGAGCCCAAGGCTGTGGTATCCCCAGTGTACTCGGGCATCTCGAAACTGACCTTGACGTGACTTTGTGCTCCAAGATTATAGATTTCGTCCGGTTTCACGTTGTAGACAAGGTTGCTGAGCTGCTCGCCACTCGTCAAATCACCATAGTGGAGAAGCAAGCGTGCCTCGGGATTGTGCGGATCGTCGTAAATGTGGTCCAGCCGTTGAGTATTGAACGTGCTGGCTCGCCGGATGATCCCATGTACCTCATATCCGATCGAAAGCAGGTACTCGGTGAGGTACGAACCATCCTGGCCCGTAATGCCAGTGATCAGCGCGCGCTTTGTCATTCCACACCTCTCAGCGTTGCGAAGAGGAATTCAGAGCTTCTTGAAGCAGGGCAAAAATAAACTTCGTATTGCAAATGAGGTAACGGCGCCAAAGGCGTCGGGGTTCCTGACAAAACCGAAAGAACCATTCCAGCCCGTTCTTTCGCATCCAAAGGGGTGCCCGGTTTGTCTCTCCGGCGTGAATATCGAAAGCCTGGCCCACACCAACAACGACCGGAATCCGAAGATCATCGCGGTGCTCGCGCATCCATCGCTCTTGTTTGGGGCATCCAAGTCCGACCCAGAGGACATCGGGCGCAGCGCGATTGATTTGTTCCGTAATCTCCTCGTCCTCCGCCTTTGTCAATTTTCGAAAGGGCGGCGAACAGACACCAGCAACCCGAACACCTGGGAAGCGGCGCTGTAACTCATTTACGAGCTTTTTCGCAATATTAGGCTGCCCCCCAAGGAAGAAATGTGCGTACTTAGCGTCTTGCGTGGTGCGGCAGAAATCAATCAACAGGTCGGGACCGCAGGTAGGCCTGTGAAGTGCGTACCCGCGCCGGCGCCCTATCCAAACCAACGGCATGCCATCTGGAATGCATAAGTCGGCCGATCGCAAGACTTCCTCGAAGGATCGGTCCTTTCGACCTTCCATAATGACGTGCACATTGGTGACGCAGATGTAATGGGTCCGGTCTCGGTTCGCAATCCACGATTCCATCTGTGCGACGACATCCGGGAGTTGAACTGCAGCTATCGGCACACCGAGGACTTGAAATGAGGCTGCCTGTTTCATCGTGGGGAGTTCTTTCCCGACTCCTCAAAATTTGCGGAATACAGCACTTGTACTGTGAAGACGACTGAGGCAGAGCGAACTATTCACCGGGGAGACGACGGCAATTCAGTGTTCGCGACCTGCGTGTGGCGCTGCGATGATTGGACATGCGTGTTTCGCCACGTTTGGAAGCAATTCTCTGCATTGCATTTGGTTCGTGGCGACAGGCGCGTCAAACTCGCATTTATTTGCTACCCCGCTGTGAAGACGGCCCGAGTTCGATTGCTTCCGCGTAAGTCACCCGCGAGTTCTGCATACAAGTACATGAGCTTCGTCATATAGCCGTCGACACTAAAGCGGTTAGCGGTGTTTCGCCCTTCGCTGCCCAAACGCAGCCGAAATTGCAGATTCCGTGCCAAGGTGCACAAGGCCGTCGCAATTTCGTGAATTGCACCTGGTTTGACCAAGATGCAGTTTAGATCCGAAACTAGGAACTCGTCCGCACCTCCGCTTCCAGTGGTCACGACGGCAAGACCCCAGGCCATAGCTTCGAGGAGCGCCATTGACATGCCCTCTCCGTGGCTTGGCAGCAGAAAAACGTCCGCCTCTCCCAACAACCGGTCCACTTCCTGCCTACTGACCCAACCGGGGGTGGACGTTTGCGGTGAGCAACCCAAATGGTCAGCCAGGTTGCGCGCTTCCTCTATCGCACCATCTCCTGCGAGAGTCAGACGTGCTCGCATCCTTATGTCATCGGGAAGAGCCGCGAACGCCCGAATGGCTTCGAAAGCCCCCTTACGCTCGCCGACTCGTCCCAGGAACAGAATGTTGAGCCCTTCTCTGTTCGTTCGGTCTGGCAGGGACGCTGGCAAAACGGTCGGATTCGGCAATTGCAGCAACTTGTCGGCGGGCAGGCGCATTGCGGTAACGTAGTGGTCGCCCCAAGATCGTGTCAGAGTAATGAAGTAGTCCGCGCCTCGAATCCCCCACAAAAGAGCCCGCCTCACAAACTGTGGAACCCAGCTCTGAAACAAAGGATCTTCGGCTCCGTGAGCGTGCACCACATAGCGACATCGAAGAGAGCGAAGCACGACGCAGATCAGGCCTTTCCGCAGCAAGCTTCCTCTCATCGAGCTATGCACGTGGAAAACCGTCTTCCGAGAGAAGATGCCAACCAGCAAAACGCGCAAAAAAGCCCTGATAAAAACTGCTGCTTGAACGAGCCAATTTCCGCGTTCAGGATGATCGCTCCCCAAATAGTTCGAAATTGTCGCAAAAATGCGGAACTGAATATGGTCAGGAACGCGAACCCTGATCGTCTCGACGAGGCTGGCAATGCCGCCACGGACGGTTTGTCCTGGCGCGACGCAAATTACTTTGATTTTTCTTGGTTCAGCGTTTCTGGTACTCATATTTGAGGACGGCCGATGTGGTCTTATCGAATTCGACTATAGCAGCGATCTACGAAATCACACCATGAACGCGGCACCATTCGGCGGACTGCCGCAACCCCTCGTCGAGCGACACCGACGGACTGAAACCAATAATGTGCGCCGCCCGCCACCAGGAACATCGCACTTTCTGACGCAAGAGGCGGAGCTCGTCAGGTGTTGGATAGAGATTCACGGCGGACTGCGCTTTTCCGATCAGAGCCGGTGCACTTTGCAATCGGCGTGACATTCCCTTGCGCTTTACCCAACCACCCGTTTTTCGCACGCTGTGAACGACCGCTGAAGTCAGCCTGAAGCGAAGAGGATTCATTCCCACGCGACCACCAACTTTTAGTGCATCACCGAAACGGTCGATATATTCATTCCATGTGACCATTTGCGGTCCATTGATGTTCAGAACGTGTGATTTCGCGTCAGGCTGCACTTGCCCCGCTAATACCACTGCCTTCGCGACATCGTGGGCGTGCACGAGATTGCACGTTCCTTCGCCGGCCCACCCCAAGGACCGCCAGCGGCCATTGGCGATGCGGCGGGCGTAGCGCACGGTCCAAGTTTCCGAAAATGGCCCGTAAACAATGGTAGGACGCAGAATGAAAAGCTGTGGCCCTGATCGCGCGGCCGCATGGAGCAGGCGGTTCTCCATTTCGGTCTTACCACGTCCGTACTCGCCGGAAGGAGTTGGCGGGTTGTCCTCGTCGACGTCCCCGGTTTGACCGCCATAAACGGCCATCGAGCTGAACTGGATGAATTTTAGCACTCCAGCCGCGGCGCATGCGGAGTACAAGCGAAAAGCTAGCTCGGGTTCCCGCTCCGGTAACGGAGCCGATACGTTTACGACAACATCCGCGCCGGCAATCGCAGCCATGTCTTCGGTTACCGCGTCGAGATCAGCCTGGACGACGTTGAGTCCGCGCCGGGCCACCCGCACCGCTGAGGACCATCGGCGCACGCAAGCGACAAGTTCGATGTCTTTGCGATTCGCCAATTCCTCGCAAAGCCAACCGCCTATGAATCCTCCAGCGCCGAATACGACGAATTTCATGTTTACTTAGACAGTTCCAAGAGTTTCGGGATACCGATTCGCGCACCTGTAAATTTCGTCGAGAAGGTCGATTACTGGAAGCGAGGATGTCGCTTCGCAAACGGCCTTTTCTCGACCCATTGCTGCGGCGACGAAATTCCGAAGTATCTTCACGGGAAGAAATGCGGAGTCCGCTTGGTGTGACTCAACGACTAACCGGCGACTCCTGCCGCCCGAATTGGCGGCAATGGAGTATACCTTCGGTTGAAAAATGCCAATATGCACCTGGGCATCATCGAAATATAGATGCGCAATGTTTTCTTGCTTTTGATACCGGCTAAGTCTGATCGACACCAGTGCATCATTTGCCTTGAGGCGGAGCTCTGCCAACCCTTCCGGCCCGTTGAAGCCGTCGTGAATGGCGGATTCGAACGTCCACGTCGGGTTTAGTAGATACTCGTAAAAATCGAGAACGTGAACGCCGAAATCCATAATGACGCCAGTGCGTTCCGCGTCCCGGGCGAAACTCGCTCCGGATGAGAACGGCCAGTCCAACTTTACTCCCTCATAATGCACAACCTTCTTCAGTGCCCCGAAATCGCCCGCGCAGATGCGCCTTCGGAGCTCTTGTGCGTGGGGAAAGAAGCGGCGCGTTTGGTTAACGGCGATGACTCGCCGATGCGCTGTCGCGAGCCGGATGAGCTCACGTCCCTCGTCGGGCCAGATCACAAATGGTTTTTCGATCAAGACGTGAGCACCTCGGGACAATGCATCCCGCGCCGCTGAATAGTGATGCATGTTCGGTGAGGCGACGATCACAAACTGCAGTTCATCTGGAACATCGGCGAGTGTCGCGCTCTGCTCCGTCTCGAGAATGGAGCTAGCTATTTCCCGCGCCTTATCGTTCGGATCGATGAGCCAGACTTTGTCGAATTCGTGACGCAGGTTTGCGAGCGCGGTCAGGTGGTATTGCTGGGCTATTGCACCACACCCGACCAGGGCAATGTTTCGGGACATTTACTTTCCCTTGCGCTGTTTTGTTTCTTGTCCTTCTCGAGGCCCTTGTAAACAATCTCCAGTTGCTGGTCATACCGCTAGGGCGAAAATCTGCGGTCCGGTTGCCCGGCGATATCGAGATTGTCCAAATACTCTTTCTCATTTAAGAGTTGCGTTGACACGACACGAGCGGGTACGCCGACCGCAGTCGAGTTGTCGGGGACGTCGCTCAAAACCACCGCGTTGGCACCTATGCGGACGTTATTACCAATGCGGATCCTGCCGATGACAACTGCCCCTACCCCGAATTCCACGTTGTCGCCAATACTTGGAGCGTCGTCGCTCCCATACCGAGTCCCGATGCACACGTTCTGCCTCAGCGTGCAGTTGCTGCCAATGATTGCGCTGTGGCTAACCACGATTCCGCCGAAATGATATATGTGCAATCCAGGTCCGATGCATGCTCCTCTGGGGAGATGGATACCGAGACTCAGGGTAATGAAACAGTGCAGAACGACGTGCGCCGCCCTTAAGACTGGCCCAATTACGGGTGCCCGAATCCCGCTGCACCATTGGCCCAGTCGGTATGAAAGAACGGCCGCCAGAGAGGGCTCCAGAAGAGCCCGTCTGCTGCCCTCGGCATACCGATCATAGTCTTTGCGAAAATCAGACAACATGGTTCACACAATCGGGCGGTGCAGACAGGCTGACGCGGGATTATGGCGGTCTCGCCGCTGCGTCTGAGTACCCTTATTAGTCGTTGTATTCGAGTGCAAAGCGTGGCGCGTCCGACGGACCCTGAAGCGCACGCTGACGGACTTCTCGGGCAAATACTCCAATTCGAATAAGCGTGGTTATGGCGCTGCTCGCAAACAAGGCGGCGGCGGCTCCAAGAGCCCCATAGTATTTCACCGCCGCGATTCCTACGACAAACAGCAGTGCCACCGCGATGAAGTTAACCAGCATATCGGCTTTTGCGCATTCCAGACTGAAGAGTCCCCGCGAATAAGGGTACGTCAAAGCGGACATCAACATGTTCAACGCGAGAAGAGTAACGATGCTGGAGCTGCCTGCATAGACCTTCCCATAAACAAGAGTAACAATGAGCCCTCCGCCTCCCGCTAGGACGAGCACGACGGGTGAGAGCAGCGCCGCAAACAATAGGCTGGAACGGCTGACGCACCGCCGCATTTGTTCTGTGCCTTCTGCGGCGTAGACGTTGTGGATTTGCGGTCCGATGTGATTGCTGAGCCCCAACACAACTGGGTTGCCCAGAGCGACAACGGCGCAACAGGCTGCCCAGATTCCCGTAGCCGCAGTTCCGTGGAAAACTGCCAACAACCATGGATAAAGGTATATTCCCAGGGCCGCAACGATCCAACTGCCAAGCACCCACTTCGCGAAACGCCAGTTCCGTTTGAAATCTCTCTCGCAAAGCTTTGCCTTGAACTGGAATATCTCCCAGTGGAAGGCCAGCCAACCGCCGGCAACCAATGCAGATGAAATGCCAGCTACAGCATAGGTTCGGGAGGCGGTCAGCGCACCGAAGTGCAACAACAGCAATACGCCTCCCACCTGACCAAGACACACGATAAGGTCGATCAAGAAAGCCAAACCAACTTTCAGTTCGGCAAAGCTTACGCGCCGCGCGAATTCACGCAGGCCAATGAACATAATCGCCCAACCCATAGTCTCAATGACACTCGAGAGACTGTGTGGCAAGAGCCATTGCCACGAGCCAAGAACGGCCCCCACAACCATGACCAAGGCAAAGGCCGCCGACAGCAGCAGCTGGTGGACGACAATGCTTCCCAAGTACGCGGTCCGCTGGTCCCGACTCAATTGGGGGCCAAAGACGGTATACGGGGTCATCGTTAGTGTTGCGGAAGTCTCTGTCGCCAAAGTCATGAGCGTCCAGGCGAGCGCGTATGCTCCGAGTTCCGCCTTGCCGCAGACGCGTCCGATGACCACCCCCATTGCGAAGTTGGTGGCGCTGACGAGGCCTTGATCGGCGAGCGCGATGGTCTTCTTCAGCATCGAACACGTCCAATGAACTTTTTTGAGACAGAGTTTCCAGCGGGCGCTCTACGCGTCGCTTCTAGAGGAGCGGCCGCTGCTCACAGCTAATTGGTAGACGGCCAGGGTGTCACGCGCAACGACATCGGGATTGCACTCAGAAGTGATCTTTCGCTTGCCGTTGGCGCCGAGCTGATGCCGAAGATCTCGGTTGCGCAAGAGTCGCACGATTGCCTCAGCGAGAGCACGCTCATCACGAGGAGGTACAAGATAACCGGTCTCTCCGTCATCAACTTGGGCAGGAAGGCCTCCGACTGCCGTCGCAACCACAGGTTTGCCGAAACTACACGCAACCGGGATCACGCCACTTTGAGTCGCTTCAATATAGGGTAGAACTACCACGCTGGCACGACGAAACAACTCAGCCCGCTTCTCATTCGACACATACTCGTTGTGAACGATAAACCGCTCAGGGTTCGTCATCATGCGGCGATATCGACCAAACTCCTCGCCCGTCCCGGCGATGACAATTCTTGCTTGTGGCACCTGATCCGTGATTAGGGGTTCCGCGCGAATCAAGTACTCCAGTCCCTTATATTCTGACATTCGCCCAAAAAACAGGACTAGATGCTCCTCGTCCTGGATGCGTGGCTGCGCTGCATCGTCGCCACAGAGCACATGTGGAATCACGTGGACCCGGCCGCTTGGCATGTGTAGCCTCCTGATAAAAAGCTCCTTCATCTGAGGAACATGAACGATGATCTGACCAGCTCGATTACAGCCCCAGTCGAAAATTTGCTGAGGAGTTTTTTCACCGGCATGCGTAATCGGGTCATGACTTGTTACTACCAGTGGATAGCGACCCAGCAGCGGCAGCGCAAAATTGAACCACATATGACCTTGCTGAAGATGAATGACATCCGGCTTGAATTGTCTAACACCCCTGACAATGCCCTCGACCATCAGCATTTGATGAAGAGGTTGCCGCAGCCTGGGCTTCTTGAACATCCGCAATACCACTGAACTACTGAGGAGGTGCGCATAGGGTTCGGCTTCATGCTCGGGAAGAAAAAGGAAAATGTTCGTGTTCTGCGCAACGGCGCTGGCCAACCGAACGCAGTACTCTCCGAAGTCGAATGAGACAAATGCCACTTTCACGCGACTACGCCTTCACGATCATTGTCTATGAGTGGCCGAGTTCCAATGGAGCTGTCGTCCCACTTGCGCCTACTCTGGCTTGTGAGACCAACCGATGACTTGCGCTGATGCCGCCCATTGCAGTGACCAGCCCCCCGAAGAGCCAAACCAGATCCACCGCGGAGCCTGACCTAAAAGGATCAAAATTCATCTGGACCATGAAACCCATTACAGCGGCAGCGCAACCGAGTGCCAGTGGGGCAAATAGGGGGTCTCGCAGCCGCCAACATGCGCATCCTTGACGCACAATCGCAATGAGGAGCCAGACGAATGCGATCAGCCCGCCAATGCCAGTCTCCGCCCAGAAAAGAAGATAGGTGTTATGAACGGTATACAGAAAGTCTCCGGAAAAGTTGCGTGCGAGGTACAGTTGCATCGCCAAAGAAAAATTATTCGCGCCAATACCCAGCAAGGGGTGGTCCGCAATCATGGCAGCTGCGAGCTCGTTCAGAGGCATCCTAGCTGCTGCTGATCCGCTATCGTCGCCATACAATCGCTCTGCCAGGACACCCCTAAGAGGAATGGCCAAGAGAACAAGCAAAACAACGACGGCCCCGACCGTTCTCCAGGGGACCCGGCGCCTGCCGAAGAATATTATGGCCGCGAGACCCACCAAGAACGAGATCCATCCGCCCCGGGACAAAGTGAAGATCAAGCAGGGGGCGCCCAATGCTAAGCCCGTGCCTGCCAGGCATTTGTCGAATCGGCGCACCTTTGCGAGCATCACAGCGAGAGCCATTATCGTCATAATCGCGAGATACGCTGCTGCGGGATTAGGTGATCCAATTGTGCCGGAGACGCGACTATCTCCAGCGAATTCTGCCTGGGCCTTAATTCCATAGAATTGGAAACCTCCAACCAGGCCTCCCGCCTGGGCAAGCATAAGGAGGCATTGGAGAACGAGACCGATTAAGAGAACGCGGACAACGAAAAGCACGTCTTCACGAGAAGTTGTTGTCTGGGCGACGTACAGATACAACGCGAAGAGTACGAGAGCGCTCCATACCTGAAAGACGCCGACCACTGCATCTCCAGCAACAAGAAGTGAGATTGCATTAAACAGCAGAAACAACGCAGCGGGCAGAATCACCTTGTTTGGAATCCGCCGATGCTGTGCAGATGTTCGTGACCGGGTTGCGACGCTCACGAGCCATGCGACGTACAGGCCCACCAACGCAATGTTTGTCAGGGAGACTTGTAATCCGCCCAGGGAACCGAGGTCCGCGACGTCCTCACGTAGGAAAAAGTGCTTCTGAATCTGTAACGGGATATTGAATACTGCAATTGCAAGGAGGACTTTCTGCACCTTTCGGGATGCCAATATACTTAAAACGGGAAGGGCAAATGGGACAATAAATAGAGAGACCGCAGTAGTACACAGCCGCTCCATCGCACGGGCAAGGCCAAAGCCTGAGGATATTCGGAGTGGAGGAGGGCCGCAACGCTCATCCGCCATGCGCCCGTTGATAGAAAGGAGTGCAACTGATTCGCTTTTTCCGCTCGGAACGGACGTCACTGCTATTACCTCTTACTCTTTATCGAGAATGTCAAACATTCCTATCCAACCCCCCAGCTACTGGTGTGCCAACATGACGATTATGGTCATTCAACGCGCAGCTTGGTGAATGGGCCCAAGAGCTGCAACAGAGGGTACGTCCGAGATCAAACGGCGCCAGATCCGCGCAACACTGCGGGGATTGTCCTAGCCAAAATTTGCAAGTCCAACCAGAAGGACCAGTTATCGACGTAGTGGATGTCGAACCGCATCCATTCCTGGAAGGAAACCAAACTTCTGCCGTTAACCTGCCAGAGGCAAGTAATTCCGGGACGAACGCTGAACCGCCGACGTAGCCAGTCCTCGTCTAGGCCATTGTAATCGCGCACGTTTAGGGGGCGTGGGCCGACCAGGCTCATCTCGCCCTTCAAAACATTCAGCAACTGGGGCAGTTCGTCAATGCTAGTCTTGCGGAGAAACCTACCGACGCGCGTGACCCGCGGATCGTCCTTAATCTTGAAAATCGGACCGTCGGCCTCGTTCAATCCTTCCAGTTGGACTTGTTTCTCCTCGGCGTCCAGCAACATAGTGCGAAACTTATACATTCGGAATTTTCGCTTGTTTAGGCCCACCCGATCCTGAATAAACCAACTTGGACCGGGCGAATCGATTTTTACCAGGATGGCGATGATGAGAAACATTGGCACGAGAAGTACAAGTAAAATCGAGGAGACAACGATGTCCATCAGGCGCTTGAACACAAGCGGCCAGCCCTCTAACGCGCTGCTGCCGAATGTCGCTACGGCCACTTCGTCAAGCAATCTGGCATTCTTCCGTTCGGGCGGATGATCAAATATGGTGGTGAGGACACGCACAACAACTCCATGCTCTTGGCACGTGGCGACCATGCAGGCCGCCTTGGAGTAGAACGATTTCATCGGAAGTGCGATCACAACTTCATCTACAATGCGTTCGCGCAAAAAACTGGGAAAATGGTTCAGATCGCTGACAATTGCGTTCCCACTGCTTCCGAATTCCTGAGCCCCCGGCCACTCTTCATCCACAAAACCGATCAGGTGATAACCCAATTCAGGTTTGCCCTCGATCGCATGAGCAAATTCAACGGCGCGGGGATTGGTGCCGACGATTAGGACCTGACGCGAGTTGCGTCCATGAGTCCGCATCCAACGCAGGAACTTTCGCATTATCGATCGGCAAAAAAAGACCATCGAACTAGCCACAACCAAGAACACTGCGATGAATTCGGGAGTGATCATGCGGACTCGGAAGAGGACTGCAGCAACTCCGAGCACAATGGTCGCTACCGATGTGGCCTTCAGAATGTTCGCGGCTTCTTGTTTGCGATCGCCGATGCGCATGGATCGATACAATCCGAAAGCGGAAAAAATCACATGCCACGTATAAAATAGCCCCAGAAACAAGACGATGTTCACAATCTTGACCCGCAAAGAAATGAACGAGGCGAACGAACTGAATTCAGTTAGGTGCCAAATTCGGATTGCCGCTATAAGGAACGAAGCGGCAAGTATTCCGGGATCAAGGAACATGAACGCCTTGTTCAGCACCTGTCGGCGAAAGTTTGTCATGGGAGTCTTGCGCCCAAGAAATTTGCCTGGCAGCGAACCAGAGATGTAATCTTTAAAAAACTCAGTGTGAATCGCGGGATCATTGAAAGCGCTGGCGCGGAACTCTGGGTTTGCTAAAGCCTTCGGTACAAGACCTCGGGAATTGGGAACGTGCGCTGGTCTAGAACCGCGCCCAAGACCGACACTTTTGCACTGTCCAATCGCTCTTTGGACCAGCGCAGGGCTTCGCGTCTGCTCAGATTCGCTTCAACGATCAGGACCATTCCATCGGCCAACTGTCCAACAAAGGTCGCCTCAGATTCGCGGGCGAGTGAAGGTGCGCTGATCAAGATGTAGTTGAATTCTTCTCTAATCTCGGCAAACCGCGCTCGCCAACGCTCGACTCGCGCAAAGAGATCAGGTCGCGCCGAACCTGCAGGTATCAGCCAGAAATTCCCGCCTGAGAGTGGCGTCGCAAAGCTCCGGATCGAACCCTCGGAATTCAGCGAACCCGCCAGCCCAGTCGAATTCCCTACCCCAAACTGAGTATGCAGTTGCGGCGACCAAAAGTTTGCGTCCACGACGCACACCGATGTATCGGCTTGAGAAGCCAGCGACTCACCCGCGCGCGCGCAAATCCAACTGCTGCGATCGTCACGCGCAATCCCTGATAATGAGACGATTTTGGGTCCGTCCGCATGATCCCTGTGCAAGAAGAGACGCTGAACTAGTTTTGTGATCTCTTCGTTCGCCGGCACTCTTGTCGCTGTGGAGGGCGGCATTGCCTGCTCCACGGAAGTCGGCATCCCTGGAGGGGCAAACAACTCCACTTTCTCTGCCCGTTGCATGAGTTCAAAGTTCTTGCTCATATGTGCCCTTTCGCCTTTAGTTCGTGCCTGCCGGATTCGTCGCGTTACCCGAGGGCGAAACATCGCGGCGGGCGGAAACACCTGGGAGCCTAATCTCTTGGCCAGCTTCGATGTGGTTCGAATCGGCTATGGCTGGATTGAGCTCGCGAATTTGGCCGACTATCGCATCGTTGAATTGCCCCACCGTCCTTAGGGCAATTTGACGCAGGGTTTCTCCCGGTCGCACAATTACGATGGTCGTTGCGATTTCGCTGCTTGACGACGCAGGTTGTATCAGAACAGGATCTGGATATCCCGCGGCTTTCTCGTCAGGAGAGACCATGAGGCCCGATTCGGTCGTGCTCCCCGCGAAGGTCTTAGTGGATGAAACATCGCTCCGGATTGAGGCTGAAAGCTCCGTTATCTTGTGCAGGAACCTGCCGACTTTGCTTGAGGAAGAGGGCAAAATCACAGCACCGGCCGCGATGAAAACTGCTGCACAAGCAGTGCCGACCGCCAATCTTCGAATCCATCTCCTGGGCGCTGGGCGGCGATAGGAAAGGACCGTTCCGGTCATCGCTGGCGCGGGTGTGGCGCGGGGCAGCGCAATTGGCTTGCTCAAAGACTCCACGTCCATGTCCGCAACTACCTCGCGCACGATCTCGGTATCAATTCGTTTCCGGCCAGTCGCGCAACCGATAGAAAGGGCGTTGAAGCACAAGGCGTTTATGTTTCGCGGGATTCCTTGCGAGCGGTCCTGGATGATCCCCATCGCCCCGGGGGTGAAGAGCGGACCTCCGCTGTACCCCGCGACCTGCAATCGGTGGGCGATGTACCGAGCCGTCTCCTCAACCCCAAATGGCTCCAGCCTCGCCAACACCGAAACCCGTTGTTGAAGTTGCACAAGAGCGGGGCTGGCCAGCTTGCGGGCGAGTTGCGGCTGTCCGATGAGGAGGATTTGGAGAAGCTTGGCGCGAGGCGTCTCGAAATTCGAGAGTAGCCGAATCGTTTCCAGTACCTCAGCGCCGAGATTCTGAGCTTCATCGATGGCGAGAACGAAACGGCGGCCGGCAAGCATCTCCCGGGAGAGAATCACGTTCAATTTGTTGTGCATTGTCACGATGTCCATGCCTGCTGTGTCGACGCCTAAATCGTTCAGCAAGTATTGGAGGAGTTCACGCGAGTTGCACTGCGTCTGGAACAAGAACACCGTGCGCGCGGCTCGCTGGAGCTTTTCGAGAAGTTGGAAGGTCAATGTCGTTTTGCCGAGGCCCGGCGGGGCGATCAATGCCACGAAGCCGCGATCCGCTTCTATGCCATAGAAAAGCGATGCCAGTGCTTCTCGATGGTTCTTCCCAAGATAGAGAAAGCGGTGATCGGGCGTAACGCCGAACGGCTGCTCCCGCAGATTGTAAAAATCGAGAAACATGTGTCCTACCTTTCCGACTTTGGTAGAGCGGCTAGCACGGGGACTTGCAAAACCTCTCGAACCTCGTCTGGTGTCCGCAGCGATGGATCAAAATAGTCAACGGCGAAGGCAAGTCCTGGGCTGACGAGGCTGGCAAATAACGTCCCTAGCAGCAGAGTCAAGGCCCAGTGCGGGTGAACGGGGAGGGCCGGTACAGTAGGGGTCTCCGCGATTGCCACGTTCACAATCCTCTCGCGATCCAGTGCGTCTCCGATCCGCGCCTCTTCTCCCTTTTGCACGTACAACAGGTAATTGCCTTCCGCTTCCTTGACGTCGCGGACCAGATTTTCTTGCGTCGCGCCGTTCACAACGATCGCGCTGAGTTGATCCCGGTATTCGTGAATCACACTTGAAGTTTCGGCGGCCCGTGCATGCAGGGTGGCTAGATCCGCATTGGACTTAACCAATTCCGAACGGAGCCAATCGTAAGAGGGGTTTCGGTCCGTAGTTTGATCTCGGTCTGGGGAATCTTGTGCTTTCGCGATCGAGTCGAGCGTTTGCTGAATCTCTTGCTGGACCTCCTGCACTGGTCTGTAGTCAGGTTCGAAATTCTCCAAGAGCGCAGTGCGCTTCAATTCGAGATTCAGCAAGGTCGTCTTCAGCTGCTGCATGAGGTACGGATTTTCTGAAGTGTGTACCTGCGACAGCGTTTGCTCGGGCGTCGACGCTAGTTGTTCTTCCACCGCCTGGGCCCTCTTTTCCGTTTCCTTTATTGCCACTTCCGTGGCGCTGAGGTTGCCCTCAAACTCGGCAAGCTTTTGAAGCGTAATCTGTTTCTCAAGATCAGGATCGGCTACGCCGCTGTCGCGGTCGAATTCGGTCAGATGCGTTTCGGCGGTGTGGAGTTCTCGGTCGTAGTGCTGAGATTCCGATTGGAAGAACTCAGATGCGCCGGGGGAGCCATGCACCGCTACGGTCTTTTCCAAATAGAGATTGCCGAGTAGCCCAAGGACGCGCGCGGCCAGCTGTGGATCTGGCGAGTCATACGTCACCTCGATCAAATCGGTCTTTTTGACCGGTTCGACCTGCAGTTTATTTTCAAGGGATACCACAGCCTCGGAAATATCCTTAGGGTCGCCTGCATCGGCACCAGTCCCATTAGCCGCGGCCGTGGGAAAAAACCGGCTCCACAAAGGGCCGGCGTGCGACCCTTGAAGATTGCACGAAACAACTACCTTCTCCAGAAGGTCCCGGCTTTGCAAAAGTTCAACCTCGGAATTTATCTCCTCTTCTGTGACATCTCCAGGGTTTGCAAGCGCGTCATCTCGCCCAGGAGAGACGGCAGTGTCCACCCGCTCGCGTTTGACAAGGATTTCCATCTTGGCTTGGTAATCCTTCGGCAGCAGAACGATTCCAAGGATCGTCCCCAACACGAGAATCACGAAGGTCAAGAGGACGAGCTTGCGATGACGGAAGATCGGCGTAACGATGTCTCTCAGAGTTGGCAAGCGCTCGGGTTCAAATTCATTCGGGTGAAGGTCTTGTGTGTCCATGGACATAATTCCTCAGTCGTTTGCTAGATCTAGCTAAAAGGTGGCGGGGTTGTAATAGGCGCCCACACTGCTTGTCGGAAGGAAAGGCTTAATTTTCGAGAGCGCGTTCTTGGGAATAAACAGCATGTCTCCGGGCTGGAGGACTGGGTCTTCCTCAAGATTCCGTGAGCTCATCATTTTCTTCACATTTATAATCCTGGCTTCGGTCCACTGATCGGAAACACGTCGGAAGAGAAGCACTTGTGAGTGTTTGGCCGCATCTGTGAAACCGCCGGCCATTGCGATCGCCTGTGTGAGGGTTACTTCCCCCCGCCAATCATACTTTCCAGGTTTTCCAACCTCGCCCCCTACGACGAAGTACGGTTTCTCAAAGTCTTTCGGGTCAACAGAAATCACTGGGTCATGAAGGATCTTGGAGTAAGCGGTCTTGATGGACGCAGTGAGTTCAGGAAGGGTCTGCCCTGCGGCGGAAATATCCCCAACATAACGGAGGGTGATATAGCCGTCCGGCTGAACGGTCACTGTCTGATTAAAATCTGGCGTCAGCATAAAACTCAGCTCCAGCGTGTCGCTCGGATGTATGGTGTAACGCCAGTTTCGGCTGTGAAGTGTAGAACCGTTTTCATCAGGTGCTTCACGCGGCGCCGTGGCCGACGCACGAGGTTGTCCAGCGTCATTCGAGTTCGCTGCCACAATTCCTTGACCTTTAACGGTATTTGCAGCAAGAAACACAAACAAAGCGAAAGCAAAATTACTGAGAACTCTGCGTCTCATTTTCATTTCGATCCTCCTATCATGGAGGCTTCAAAAGCCTGAAATTTAGGGACTGCTCTGACTGAGAAACATCTAAACCAATTCGAGGTCATAGCCTTTGACCCGCAGCGAAATAGATCGTCGAAGCAGTTCCACTGATAGGACGACACTTTGCACTCCGCCCTGATTTGTAAGGATTCCCTCGATGCCGTCCAGGGATCCCCCGCGAATGCGAACCCGCTGGCCAGCGCTAATGAATGGATGTGTGGCGCATGGAATCTTTCCGTTGATCGCTGTCCGGAGATTCTCGATCTCTTCCTCGGGAATGGGAGTTCCACGCCGCTCACTGCCTACGAATCCGAGCACCCCCGAAGTTCGTAATACCTTCAACCTCTCTTCGCTCTTTTGCGAGACGCGAACGAAGGCATAACAGCTAAACATCGGAACTTCCACTTTGCTCCGCCGGTCGCTCCACTGACGGATTTGTTGAAGAAGTGGAAGGAAGGTGAAGATGTTGCTCTCCCGCAATTGTTCGACAACCCTCTTTTCATGCCGGGCCATGGTATGAATTGCGTACCAGTTCGATTCCTTCGGCGAGAGACCCGGGGGGGACAGAAGTAATGCGGATTCGAAATGTATCTGCGCGCTAGACACAGCTTCGCCCCCTCAGTCCCATTTTTGGACTTGAATCCAAACTACCGAACTTTCTGTGCAGCGGCGACCCAATTGAACCGCCGCAGGAATCACATGCAAACGCAGCAGATCACTCCATCGATGGAAGTGAGGCGATCATTCAACGCCACATTTCGCACGGCCAATTCGAGTTCAATTCGGCTGCGCGACTTGCATGCACAAAATCGAGACGCCCTGTTTCCAATCCGTAGACGGCGGCGAGGCCGGTCCAGTGGACTAGGTAGCGTGATATTACTCACTTCAATTTCCTCCAATCTTCTTTGGGGCATCTTTGGTCGCAGCGGATGATTGTTTCGAGATAGAGTGCTCGGAAAACTCTCTGCCGATTCGTATAGCTGAGAATCCGCTTCGCCCGTCGCCCGCGATATCAGGCTCGACCCGCAACACCTTCATCCTTGCTTTGATCCTTGTGGTGGAGTCAGTGCGGAAGGGAAGGATAATTTCCATTTGCAAGGTTGTATTGCCAGGAGGACATGAAGAGGTAAGGACATATACGCCGGCGCGGCTCACGTCCCGTGTCGTTCCCTCGCCTTGGAAGCGAGCGCTCCCAGCTTTCGTCCAATGGAAAATAGCTTGCGCCTTCATTCGAAATCGAATGGCCTTCCTTCGTTCGCGTGAAAATTCGACAGTCTTCGTAATTGTTTTTCCTTCACAACTCACGGGCAACGCACGCGTGCCGAAAGTTCGCTTAGAGTAGGGAAACCAGCAATCGTCCACAAGTGGCGTTATGTCTCCTAAAATAATCCTGGATTTGATAGAGCCGACGGGCTCGTTTCAACGGCGCGCAAATTCTCATTGCAGAGTCGACATATTCCATTTTCTTAGTGCCGACGTTTCGATCGTACTGGGTGCCGAACACTTGAGTGAGTCTATGGACACGAGGGAGACAAATGTCCACTCCGAGAGGATTTCAAATGCGGAAACGACTCTGCAGTTTTGGCGTCAGGCGGACTTTGCGAGAACGTTCAGGCGGCTAAAACGGGACTTCACTGTATGAACGAATTAGTTTTCAAGCACCTACAAGCGCCGATTATGCGCGGCTATTAGTGTATAGTGATTGTCATTTATTGACTCTTGCATTTTGAAGTATGGGAAATACTTGTGCATCTGAATGAACATTAAAGCAGTATCATCTTGGGCGAGACCAATTAATGCTAGGTTTATATTGCGCCGAACCACGACACATGAAAGCGCTTTAAAATACCGCCGTGACGAAGTGGTGGTTCCGATCAGGTTAAAAGAATTTGAGTAATCAGCGATCCATTTGATGGCAATATCGAAGTGGAGAATTGAGAGTAGTAACAAAACTGGACTTGTGGTAGTTTACGGCTCAGGAACGTCGGATTGGCAATCTAACCGACTAAGAGAACCCTGGTTCGGTGTCCCCCGAACAGCTGGTCTTAAAGAGATGGAGGCAGTCGGGTGCTTCAGTCTCGACACACTCGGAAAGATCTTATTCGTGTCCTCATCATCACGGCCGATAACATGACCGGCGAGCTGTTGCGGAAAGCCTTCTCCCGTGGACGAAAATGTTTCGCGATCGAGACGTTGACTGGAACTTCTCAAAAGGTGATCGGTAAGCTTGAAGACCACAAGCCCCATGTGGCACTGATTTGTGAACAGCTTCAGGACGGTCCTCGCGCCGGCCTCAAAGTACTTCAGAAGCTGCGAACATCTCACTGCACACCTGCCATCATGCTCTTGGAATGTTCCAAACCTGAGTGTGTGGTGGATGCTTTTCGCAGCGGAGCGCGGGGTATTTTCTATCGTTCTCACTCCTTGAAGGCACTCTCAAAATGCATCCAGACTGTCCACAAGGGACAAATCTGGGCTAGTAACGAAGATATTGAACATGTTCTGGACGCTCTAATCCATGCCAAGTCCCTTCAGTTCAACAATGCCGACGGGGTGAGGCTATTGACGCGTCGCGAGGAAGACGTAGCCCGACTGGTCGCCGATGGCTTGAAGAATCGCGAAATAGCTCAAAAACTCAAAGTTAAGGAGCACTCGATAAGGAACTACCTGTATCGGATTTTCGAAAAGCTTGGTGTCTCGACTCGCGTTGAACTGATCCTTTATGCGTTCAGCCGGCGGGAACATAGCAATTAGGTTGACTAATCCCCATAGACTGTCTCGACCGCGAGCCAGCAGTCCTTTACTTGGACGGTCGCCGCCACCTCGGGCTCGCTTCCCACCCCATTCAACGCGCTGGCCATGGCATTCAAAGCTGCGTCGTCTCCATAGCACCTCGGCGTCTCGCACTCCGGGCTTTTGCTTTTGCGCGGCTCATAGTGGGCTCTGAACTCTTCTGCGCGAACCCTCTTGGCGTACGACGCCTGTTGATTTCCGCTGGCCCGTAGCTCGGTGGGTGAGAGCGTTGGACTCATATTGCGCTCGTCAACCTTGGGGCTCGTTTGTTTTCAACGCTTTATTGGCCATAAGCAAACCTCAGATGGATTCATTCGTGCGTCTGCTGCGCGAACTTATGCAAAGATTTGCGCACATGCTTCCGCAGCCGCTTTCCCCTGAGTAATCCCACCCGTCCTGCATCGCTTCCCTACCTGTTCCCGGTCAAGAAAGCTACGAGGGCGAAGCCCGCTTTCAAGTACAGCGACTTCTCCGCGTGATGCGGACCAATTTTCCGCGTCTGCTACGTCGTCAATATCGTTGACAAGTACGAGGTACGGCTGTCTTACTTAATGTCTTTCTAACTATTTTGTTGACATGATGAGTGCTCTACTGCGAATATCCCGGCGCCCACTTGCCCCGGCTCCCCGCCTGAGAAGCAAGTTGGGTAAGCGCTCTCCCATTCCTGAACTAGGGCGATTCGACGCACCGTCGTGCAAAGGTATTTGTGATGCGTATCAACAAGAATACGAGGGTACGGTTGTTTCTCCTCGTGTTACTGCTGGTCATGTCGTCGGGGCGGGTCCCGGCATACGCCCAAACTACAGGTACAGCGCCAGCAATCACCAGCGCAAACAGCACGACATTCAAAGTGAGCAGTTCAGGGACGTTTACGGTGACGGCTACTGGTGTGCCGCAGCCGACACTCAGTGAAAGCGGTGCGCTGCCCAGCGGGGTCACATTCACGGCGTCGTCGGGAGTGCTGAAAGGAACTCCGGCAGCGGGGACGGCGGGGATCTATCCGATCACCTTCACGGCGCAGAACGAGGTGACACCGAATGCGGTGCAGTCATTCACGCTGACCGTGAGCCAGGCACCGAAGATCACGAGCGCAAATAACACGACATTTTCGGTTGGAAATGCAGGGACGTTCACAGTGACGGCCACGGGCGTGCCAGCGCCGACGTTTAGTGAGAGTGGAACTTTGCCCAGCGGGGTGACGCTCACGCCGACGGGTGTGCTGAGCGGGACGCCGGCAGCGGGTACAGGCGGAAGTTACAAAATCACGATTACGGCGGCGAACACGGTGACACCAAACGCGACGCAGACGTTCACACTGACCGTGGACCAGGCACCGGCGATCACGAGCGCAAACGCAACGACATTCAAAGTAGGAAGCGCGGGGACGTTCACGGTGACGGCGACTGGTGACCCGAAGCCGACCCTCAGTGACAGCGGTACGCTGCCTAAGGGAGTGACTTTCACGGCTTCGTCGGGAGTGCTGAAAGGAACTCCGGCGGCAGGGACGGGGGAATCTTATCCGATCACTTTCACGGCTACGAGTGCGGTGACACCCAGCGCGACGCAGGCGTTCACACTGACAGTGGATCAAGCGCCGGCGATCACGAGCGCAAACGCGACGACTTTCACAGCAGGAAGCGCGGAGACGTTCACAGTGACGGCCACGGGCGTGCCAGCGCCGACGTTTAGTGAGGGTGGAGCTCTGCCCAGCGGGGTGACGCTCACGCCGACGGGTGTGCTGAGCGGGACGCCGGCAACGGGTACAGGCGGAAGTTACAAAATCACGATTACGGCGGCGAACACGGTGACACCAAACGCGACGCAGACGTTCACACTGACCGTGGACCAGGCGCCGGCGGTCACGAGCGCGAGCGCGGCGACATTCTCGGTGGGAAGCACGGGGTCATTTACAGTGACGGCAACGGGCGCGCCGCAGCCGACACTCAGTGAGAGCGGCGCTCTGCCCAGCGGGGTGACATTCACGGCGTCATCGGGAGTGCTGACAGGGACTCCCGCGGCGGGGACCGCAGGCAGTTATCCGATCACCTTCACGGCACAGAACGGAGTAACCCCAAATGCGGTGCAGGCGTTCACGCTGACCGTGATCCAGGCGCCGGCGATCACCAGCGCGACCACAGCAAATGGAATGGTGGGAAGCGCGTTCTCGTACCAGATCACGGCGACGTATTCGCCGACCAGTTATGCGGCGAGTGGGTTGCCAGCTGGGTTGTCGCTCAATACGGGGACGGGATTGATTTCGGGGACACCAACG
>Ga0181538_10000633_pt1 | contig 41682 bp, 45 predicted proteins | sample PEATcosm2014_Bin_40_FD_119773 | JGI IMG/M metagenome (GOLD analysis project Ga0181538, IMG submission 119773) | Peatland microbial communities from MTU Mesocosm Facility, Houghton, MI, USA - PEATcosm2014_Bin23_30_metaG | ecosystem: Environmental > Terrestrial > Soil > Wetlands > Peat | place... | reverse complement strand
TATGAAAAGGGCGTCAAGATCACCGACCGGCAACTCGCTGCCCTGCCCCTCGTTCCCGACAAGTTCCACGGCGAATGGAACTACACGCTCAATGCGCAATCAGATCCGGCGTGAGCCCTAAGCTACCCAGACGTGCAATGAGCCAATTCATCCACCAACACCACGCTCGGGTGGCGGGTCAGGATCGCATCGACGTCGAGCTCCTCGAAAGTCGCCCCCCGATAATGGACCTGGCGCGTTGCCACGCGTTCCAACGAGTCCAACATGGCGTCGGTATCGGCTCATCCATGAGTCTCTGCGAGTCCGACGACAACGTCGCGCCCACTTTCGGCGAGGCGTCGTCCCTCGTCGAGCATCGAGAAGGTCTTGCCCGCCCCCGGTGCGATGCCAAGGAGGACGTGCAGACGTCCCGATGAGCGATGGGGGGATACCGACTCGGTTGGCAATTCCCGTCCCGGTTCTCGGGTCCCCGGTCCAGGCGTCACAGCATCCTCATCTCAGGATCACGTTTCACCGTGTGGGTCCGAGAGGTCTGCTCGTAGATCTCTCGCATCCTCAGGCATTCCGGTCCAACCCGATCCTCTGGTTGGCCACTGATAGGCGGTGTCTCACCTCCGCATCCGCTTCCTCAATTTCGCCCTTCGGAACAAACCAGCGTATGACGCCGCCGATTACATCAGGCCCGCTGCCTTTGACCCACTGGATCGAACCCTTGCGTTCGGACGGACCCGCGAGTTGAAAGATCTCTGCCCACTCGAGCTCGGGCGTGGCGTTCAACTGCCATTCGACCTCGTTACGGTCATCCAGCTCTTCAACAGTGGTTCTGCCGACGATCGTGATGTCCTGCCGATTCGATCCAGCCATGACCTGCACCATCCCTTCTGTGTGTGTGATCGTGCCATCGCCGAAGCGTAGTGAGACCGTCCTATCGAGACCGGGCTGCCCTCTATCGCCGCCTTGGGGTCGGGCTCTTGTCTCGTCGATCCCGGACTGCCCACTCGGCCCGAGGACCACTCGAGGTCCCGACCTGCTTGCAACCGTTGCCCCAGCCTGGGAGCGGCCCCATGGGGATAATCCGTTGTGGCCCATCGGAAGCTGGATTCCGTTCCTCGCCAAGAGGCTTTCGGCACGTTAGGGCACTGTCATCGACCCGATGAAGGGTGCCGGATCGAGGATGGTCCCGGATGAGGAGACATGCGATAACGCCTGAGTGGGATGGATGGTTTGGATGGCGTAGGCCGGGATGGCCGGAGCCATCCCGGCCTACCGTGTGCTACGGCTTCGCCCGGTGTGCCGTCTTTGCAGGCTTGGTCGGCTTAGCCTTCACGACCTTGGCCTTGTTGGCTGGCGGCTTGCGTACTTGGGTCTTCGCCATGGCAGTCGGTCCCTCCTTTCTGTGTGTGCATTGGTGGTAATGGATCTGCTGGGTGTGCATTGGTGGTAATGGATCTGCTGGGGTGCTGTCTGAGCGCCGCCGCGCGCCGCCTACGAGGCGCGCAGGAATGGAGGCGCGCGCAAAGGGGTTATGGCCACGCAGAACGCGCTGACCTGAAAGGAAGAGACGTCCAGCCAGGCCCACCCCAGGACACTGATAAGAGCGCCGGGACCGAGCCCTTACGGTCGTCTGAGACCGTTCAGGCGGTGGACGTCAATCGAGCAAGTGTCGCTCGCAGGAAGGGCGCGACTACCGGTGCGAAGAACGCATGCGGGTCGTCGGCGCGCGGAGACGGCAGCTCAGTTGACATCGATCTCTTGTCAACGTCCTCTCCCAACCCATCGACGCACACCTCTTCACTACGCCTTGTCGCGTGACGAGCATATCCCGTCCTTGGCGCGAGGCATAGGGCAAGGCCCTCGTGCCGCGCCCACCGCGGCCGCAATCGGCCTTGGGTTAGCATCACGGTGGAGCGCCGGGAAGCCTGGTCGGCATCAACCAATGAGTAGAGGATTGGTGCGCAGATGCCTGGTCGGCCCGATGGTGGTGCCTCAGTGGACCGGTCACCGGTCATATGGAGGTGCAGCGCGTGTGGGGCGCTGGTCAATGTGTCAGATGCGAAAAGCCCTGCCACGTGGTGCTCGCGGTGCGATCGGATTGTGCGAGCGCGCCGCGACGGTGGGGGCGACGCATAGGTCATCCCACTGACCCAAACTCATTCACCCTGAACTAAGACGGGATTGTCGACAAGTCGGGGACGATGATCGACGTGACGTTCGATGATGCAGAGTCTCGCCTCAGCCAGACTCTCGAACTCGCCCGAGCTCAGAAGTCCAGTCGCCTCCGGCTGTTCAGCTCCTTCGTCCGTGGAGAGTCCGGACCGAAGTGTGACGTGGACTTCTTGGTGGACTTTGAAGCTGTCGCATCGGCCTTTCGCCTAGATCGGGCTGGTTCGTGGCCTCAATGACAAAACGACCGGAGAGGCGTATCATGCTGGTTAGGTGAGCCGGGAAGACTGGTCGGCATGCTGTATTGGCCACGTCAGGGGAGGATCGGCACCTTCGGTGTTCGGCTATTTGCGTCTCCAACAGCTGCCGCCCATTTCGGATGGTGCGTCTCACAATCCGGGGTTCCTCTCTTGCGTAACTCTGAGCAATGGAGGCACACCATGTCGAAGAGTGATACCGACACCAGGACTGACGCCGCTTGTACGACAGGCGGCATCTACCGGAGTGACTGCGCAGACCAGGAACGGGTCACGTTGGCCGTCGGAGATACATTCCCCCGGTGTCCCAGTTGCAGGGAAGCCGTGGGCTGGAACTTAGCCGTGGGCACGTAGACCTACCTGGCCATAGCCCGCCTCCGCGCGAATTCATGCGAGCAACGGCTACCGGCCTGCCCGGGATCACATGCATATCGCTTCACCTGCTGAAACGAGCCGCCCTGCGACTTGCCGGGTCCAGCCGATCCACCGTCGAGTCGCCTCGTAATGCGCAGGTCAGGAACTCGATTGGCCTCTCGGGCTCCGCCCGTGCTTCCGCGTGCCCTCGGACGGACGTGCCCGGCGCCGGGTTCATCCCCCCGAATCGGGGGCAATCGCTTCTTCGTGAGCTTCTTCGTGCCCGAAAAGGGCCGATATCTACCCCCGACGGCTGTCCCGGGAGCGGAGTGAGGAGCAAGATGCGAAGTCCGATCGGACGCGCCGGTAACGGTGCCGCGGTGCTGTTCCTCCTGGGAGCCTCACTGGCGGTTCCCCAGATCCTCGCCGCGGCGGGGCCCGCGGCGGCGGCCGCACACGTGGCCGTCAGCCCGAGCGCGACGCCCGCGTTCATTCCGAACGCGGGCTGCGGCACCGGCAACCCGGCCTACAACTACGAGGGGAGCGGCGACGCGGCGGACCCCCAGGTCGTCTATTCCGCCGGCACGTACTACGCGTTCACGACGGGCAACGCGCTCGGGAACCACATCGCGGCACTGGTGTCGTCGTCCCCCAATTCGGGCTACGGCCCCTACACACACGGCTGCTATGGATCGACGGCGTTGCCGAATCCCTCGCCCTGGGAACAAGCGAACACCCAGACGTCGCCGGGAGTCTTTCAATACGGTGGCCACTGGGTGATGTTCTACGACGCGGCCCAGTCGGGGCACTCGTCGGACAGCGGGAACGACTGCCTGGCCGTGGCGACCGCGGCCTCCATCTCCCCCACGGACCCACAGTTCGGCGACGTGTCGAACGGCCCCATCGAATGTCAGCCCACCGGGTCCATCGATCCCGAGCCGTACGTCGACCCCAGCACGGGCGTCGCCTACCTCGTGTGGAAGCAGAACGACGGTGGGTCGTCCGCGCCGGCGTACATCTGGGCCCAGCAGCTCAATTCGGCCGGAACCGGCTTCGCCCCTGGTTCGGCGCCGAGCCTCCTGCTCACGAACAACACCGTGTCGTATCCCTGGGAGACCACCGTGGAAGACCCGTCGATGGAAGCAGCGGGCGGTGGCTTCTACCTGGCGTTCTCGGCGGGCGTCTACACGAGCACCGGCTACTCCGAAGGGATCACCGCCTGTAGCGGGCCGCTCGGCCCGTGCGGACCGCAGAGCCAGGTGCTCACCACGTACGGCTCGGTGCTCGGTCCGGGCGGCGGGTCGCTCTTCTCCGACGCCGCGGGGAACTGGTGGCTCGACTACGCGGCGTGGCAGGGCGGGTCGCCCGGGTGCACCAGCTACGCCTGTGGCGCCGCCAGGCAGCTCTTCGTCGCCCCGATCAACCTGCCCAGTGGCACCGGGCAGGTTCCCTGCAACGCGCCGGCGTCGGCGTACGGGTACTACATGGTCGCCTCGGACGGCGGCATCTTCGACTACGGCAATCTCCCGTTCTGCGGGTCCGAAGGGGGGCGGCTCCTCAACGAGCCCGTGGTGGGGATGGCTGCCACCCGTGACGGCGGTGGGTACTGGCTGGTGGCCTCCGACGGCGGCATCTTCAACTACGGCGACGCCGGGTTCTACGGCTCGACCGGCAGCATCACCCTCAACGAGCCCATCGTGGGCATGGCGGCCACCCCCGACGGCAGGGGCTACTGGCTGGTGGCCAGCGACGGGGGCATCTTCAACTACGGCGACGCCGGGTTCTACGGGTCGGCCGGCTCCATCCACCTCAACAAGCCCATCGTCGGGATGGCACCGACCCCCGACGGCAAGGGCTACTGGCTGGTGGCCTCCGACGGCGGCATCTTCGACTACGGCGACGCGACGTTCCACGGCTCCGCCGGCTCGCTCCCTCTCAACAAGCCTGTGGTGGGCATGGCCGCCACCCACGACGGCGGTGGCTACTGGTTGGCCGCCTCCGACGGAGGCATCTTCAATTACGGCGACGCGACGTTCCATGGCTCGGCCGGATCACTGCGTCTCAACAAGCCGGTTGTGGGCATGGACCCCACCAGTGACGGTGGGGGGTACTGGCTGGTGGCGACGGACGGCGGCATCTTCGACTACGGCGACGCGCCGTTCGACGGTTCGGCCGGCTCCATTGCCCTCGCCCAGCCCGTCGTGGGGATGTCGGCTCCCTGACCCTCGTGTGGTGACCAGCGGGCTCCAGGTGATCAGCCTGCTGCAGGCTCGGGGACCAGGTCCACGTGTAGGGGTTCGTCCAATGTCGCCCGAGCCGGTGCCTTGCCCCCTCGGGTCCACGAGCAGGCCGCCCCGAGCAGGCACATCACGATGGCGAAGTTGAATGCGGTGTGCAGGCCGTCCTTGAACGAATTCGTGATGAGGCTCGGGAAGAAGCGCCCGCCGGTGACCGTGGCGCGCTGGGAGGGGGTCAGCTGGGACAGCACGTGGGGGCCGAGCAGATGGCCGGCGGGGTTGTAGCCGAGAAACGCCGCGAAGAGCGTGGAGACCGGTGGCAGGTGTGAGATCGACTCCGCCGTCGGCAGCGGGACGCCGTGGGCGGTCAGGCCGCCGACCAGCGCGGCCGGGAGATGATCGGAGAGCCCGACGATGATCAGGGTGAAGAAGATGCCGATGGAGAGCACCTGGGCCGAGTTCTGGAAGGTCGTGTTCATGCCCGACCCGGCGCCGCGGTCGGAGGCGGGCAGGCTGTTCATCACCCCGGTGCGGTTGGAGGCGCCGAAGGACGCCATCACGAGCCCCATGAAGAAGAGCAGGATCGCGAAGGGGACATAGCGGAAGTCCACCGGGACCTGCTCCAGGAGGAAGAACCCCACCGCAGTGCCGAGCATGCCGCCGGTGGCGAAGGGCCGCGAGCCGTAGCGGTCCGTGAGGATGCCCGAGAGCGGGCCGCCGATCAGGAAGCCGGTCGTGAGGGGGACCAGGGCGATGCCGGCCCACAGGGGGGTCACGGCGAAGGTGTAGCCGTGGCGCGGCAGCCAGATCCCCTGCAGCCAGATGATGAGCATGAACATCAGGCCGCCGCGCCCGAGCGCCCCGAGGAAGCTGGCGAAGGCGCCGGCCGTAAAGGCGCGGATCCGGAAGAGCTGGAGGCGGAACATGGGCTGCTCGGTGTGGAGCTCAATGAACGCGAAGAGCACCAGGAAGGCCAGGCCCGTCCCGAGCTCGGCCAGCACGGTCGGGTTGGTCCAGCCCATGGTCGAGCCCCCGTAGGGCTCGATCCCGTAGGTGATCCCGACCATGATCAGGACGAGCCCGATGGCGAAGGTGGCGTTGCCGGCCCAGTCGATACGCGCCCGCGAGCCGCGCGCCACCTCTTCCAGCGAGAAGTAGCCCCACACGGTGGCGAAGAGGCCGATGGGCACCGAGACGAGGAAGATCAGGCGCCAGTTGATGGGGGCGAGCAGGCCGCCGAGGAGTAGCCCGATGAAGGTGCCGCTGATGGCGGCGGCCTGGTTGACGCCGAGGGCGAAGCCGCGGCGGTGGAGGGGGAAGGCGTCCGTGAGGATCGCCGCCGAGTTGGCCAGGAGCATGGCCGCCCCCACGCCCTGGAAGATGCGCATGACGATGAGCCAGATGCCGCCGGCGGTGCCGGTCATCCAGGTGATGCTGAGCAGCAGCGAGAAGAAGGTGAAGACGGCGAAGCCCAGGTTGTACATGCGGACGCGCCCGTAGAGGTCGCCCAGGCGCCCCAGGCTGACCACCAGCACGCTGGTCACGATGAGGAAGCCCAGGATCATCCAGAGCAGGAAGAAGGTGTTCGACGGCAGGAGGGGATCGAGGTGGATGCCGCGGAAGATGTCCGGCAGCGCGATCAGGACGATGGAGCCGTCGATCGTCGCCATGAGCACGCCGAGGGTCGTGATGAAGAGCGCCGCCCACTGGTGCCGGTCGTTGGCCGAGACGGACGTGTCGTTGGCCGAGACGGGCGGGACTGTGGCCGCGGTGTCGAGATCGGTCATCGCTGCGCTCCGGCCCATCGGAGCGTGTCCGTCGGTGTCAGCTCGTCCTCCCTTCCGCCGCCGCCTTCCCCGGGGAACGACCCATTCCGCTTTGCTAGCATAACCGGAACGCTTCATTCCGTCTCAGGGGACTTCCTGGACCATGGCCCGCACGCACACCGACTACCGCGTCACCTTCGTCGTCCTCGCCACGGCGGCCTTGGCCTTCAGCCTGTTGCAGTGTCTGGTCATCCCTGCCATCCCCCAGCTCGAGCACACGTTGCACACGTCGGAGAGCGGGGCCAGCTGGCTGCTCACCGCGTACCTCCTGAGCGCCGCCATCGCGACGCCAATCCTGGGTCGCGTGGGCGACATGGCCGGCAAGGAGCGCGTCATCGTCGCCGTCCTGATCGCCCTCTCGGTCGGGTCGCTGATCAGCGCCCTGGCGACCACGCTGCCCGTGATGCTGACCGGTCGGGTGGTGCAAGGCGCCGGCGGGGCCATCTTCCCGCTCGCCTTCGGGATCATCCGCGACGAGTTCCCTGCCGAGCGGGTGGCAGGCGCGATCGGTGTCATGTCGGCCATCCTCGGTGTGGGAGCGGGTGCCGGGATCGTGCTGGCCGGTCCGATCCTGGTGCACCTGAACTACCACTGGCTCTTCTGGATCCCCCTGATCATGTCGCTCGCCGCGACGATCGCCACCTTCGTCTTCGTACCCGAATCGCCGGTGCGCTCCCCGGGTCGCGTCAACTGGCTCGGCGCTGTGCTCATGTCGAGCTGGTTGGTGACCGGGCTGCTCGCCGTCTCCTACGCGCCGACGTGGGGATGGGGCAGCACCTCGGTTGTCGTGTTGGGCGCCGCCACCGCGGTCCTGATCGTGGCGTGGGTCGTCTCGGAGAACCGCTCCGCCTCGCCGCTGGTCGACATGAAGATGATGCGCATCCCGGCCGTGTGGAGCACGAACCTCGCCGCGCTGCTCTTCGGGTTCGGCATGTTCGCCATGTTCATCGTGCTGCCCCAGTTCACCCAGACACCCACCCACGTGGGCTACGGCTTCGGGGCCTCGGTCACCCAGTCCGGTCTCTACCTGCTGCCCTTCGCCGTGGCCATGGTGATCGTGGCCCCGATGACCGGGCGGCTCTCGGTGCTCGTCGGCTCGAAGATGGTGCTGGTGGTCGGCTCGCTCTTCGCCGCGTCGAGCTACCTCGTCCTGGTCGTGGCCCACAGCCAGCAATGGACGATGTATTTCGCCACGGGGCTGCTCGGCATCGGGATCGCCTTGGGCTTCGCCAGCATGGCCAATCTCATCATCGAGGCCGTGCCCGCCGAGCAGACCGGAGTGGCCACCGGCATGAACACCAACATCCGCAACATCGGGGCAGCCTTGGGCAGCGGGATCGCCACGAGTCTCGTCATCAGCGGCGTGCTCGCCGACGGCTACCCCAAGGAGCACGGCTACGTCATCGCCTTTGCCGTCAGCGGTGCCGGGCTCGTCGTGGCCGCCGTGGCGGCGTTGCTGATCCCGCGGCGCGAGACCCCCTCCATCGTGCTGCGGGAAGCGCATCCCGCGCTGACGGGAGAGGCCGAGGTCATCGTCGGCGCCATCGCCCTGCGGTCCGAGGACCTGGCGTGATCCGCCGCGGCACTCCGGCGGCCGACGTCGAACCCGATGCCGGCACCGGCGACGAGGAGCGGCCGCTGCGCCGCGACGCCGAGGTCAACCTCGGCCGGATCCTCGATGCCGCGCGCGATGTCTTCGCGGAGCAGGGCTACGACGCGCACATGGAGGCCATTGCCACGCGGGCCGACGTCGGCGTGGGCACGCTGTACCGTCGCTTCCCGACCAAGGCCGATCTGTTCAGCGCCGTCGTGGAGGCGGCGAGGCGGCGCACGCGAGAGATCGCCGAGGAGGTGCTGGCCGACGTTGCGGCGGACGAGGCCGTCTTCGAGTTCGTCCGCCGGTGCATCGCCGTGCCGAGCGTCTGGCGGGACACCATCTCCGCGCCGCCGTGGGCGTCCACGCGTGGGACCGGGCTGGTGCAGATCGCCCCGCTGCTCGCTGAGATCGTGGAGCGGAGCAAGGACGCCGGGACCTTGCGCGCCGAGGTCGAGGTGACCGACATCGTCATGGTGCTCAAGGCGGTGCGCTCCATCGCCGACCTGTGCGACACGCCCGGGCAGAAGCCCTCGCAGCGGTTCCTGGAGTTGACGCTCGACGGGCTGCGCCCCGGTCATGCGGCGCCGGCGCACCCGCCGCTGAGCGTCGCGCAGCTCGCCAAGATCCTCAACCGACGCTAAGAGGCGGGCCGGGCCCGGCCGGCGCGAGCAGGGCTCAGGCGAGCGGCTCCATCTCCGCCAGCGCGGTGCGGAGCTCGGTCGACAGGTGGTCGGCCGAGGAGTCCCGGTAGAGCGGCCCGGTCCCGTCCGCCAGAAGGATCCTGATCCGGGCCACCCCCCGCACGTCGACGGGGACCGTCGCCTCGAGTCGATCAACGACCGCGTCGATCTCGGCGCGGGCACGACGCACCGTGGCACGGCACACCGGGGCGGTCAGGCGTGACCTCGCCGGCGCGTCGGACGCCGCGGCCAGCCGCGTGAGGCTGTGGGCGAGGAGGCGGCAGTGCGACGACTCGCAGAGATGCGTGGCGTGGAGCGCCAGGGCGACGCTCGACTCCGGCGACGCTCCGGCCGCCAGCTGGTGATCGAGGGCCGACGCCCTGAGGCGGGCCCGCAGGCGGTCACGCACCCGTACCCGCCGCAGGCCGAGCGAGGCACCTTGTTGGAGAAGGACGATCATCGCCCTGCCCGTGCCCCTCGTCGCTGTTGCCCGATCGTGACCATCAAACTCATTATGGTCGTCACTTGAAGACCAGTCAAGTGTATTTACCGGTCACGCCCACTACCATGGTTCCATGGCGCTCCCCTCCTGGGTCCCCGATGCCGAGACGAAGCCGGCGCCGATGCCGCTCCTGGTCGTGCAGTCCTTCGTCAACACCTGGGAAGCCGACTCCGGTGCCGACCTGCTCGCGGATGCGCCCTCGGCGAGCCGTTGGCTGCGCGCCACAGGGCTGATCGGCCCCGACGCCGAGGACGTGGACGACGCCACGGCGAGGGCGGTGAGAGAGAGCATCCGAGCCCTCCTCGTGGACAACGGGAGCGGTGCGGCCCTCGACCCGTCGGTGCCGGCGGCCCTCGATGCGCTTGCCGAGACGTGCCGGTTCCAAGCCGGCGTCCTCCTCGACGGGACCGTCGAGCTGAAGCCCGGGGCCGGTGGTTTCCCGGCGTTGGCCGGCCTCCTCCTCATCATCCGCGACGCGCAGCGCGACGGCACGTGGGGACGCCTGAAGGCCTGCAGGAATCCGGACTGCCGGTGGGCCTACTACGACCGCTCGCATGCGGGTCGGGGGGCATGGTGCGACATGGCCGTCTGCGGCAACCGGATCAAGAACCGGAACCTGCGCTCGCGCCGGTCGGGCGCGGGCCGGACCACGGATGGAGAGGGGGTCCGATGAGTACCACCATCAGGGTGAGCGTCGACGACAAGGTCGGAACGCTCGCGCTCGACAACTTCGCCAAGCGGAACGCGCTGGGCGCCACGACGGTGCGGGAGATGCTGAGTGCGCTGAGCGAGTTCGAGCGCCAGGGGGTGCGAGCGATCGTCCTGAGGCCGGCGGAGCTGAGGGACGTGTGGTCTGCCGGCCACGACATCGACGAGCTCCCTGTCCGTGGGGTGGACCCGCTCCCCTTCGCCGATCCGCTGGAGGAGCTCCTGCGGGCGGTGCGCGGGTTCCCGGGCGCGGTCATCGCAATGGTCCACGGCACGGTCTGGGGCGGCGCATGCGACCTGGTCCTGAACTGCGACATGGTGGTCGGGGACGAGACCGCGGCGTTCGCCGTGACCCCGGCCCGGCTCGGCCTGCCCTACTCGGCCTCGGGGATCCAGTACTTCCTGGCCCGCCTTCCCCTCAACGTGGTGAACGAGCTGATGATGACCGCCGATCTCATACCGGCGGAGCGCGCCTATGCCGTCGGGATCCTCAATCGCCTCGTGAGCAGCGACATGCTCCACGACCACACGTACGAACTCGCCCGGAAGGTGAGGAGCCGCTCGGGCGACTCCATCCGCGCCTACAAGCTGCAGGCGACCACGTTCGTCCGCGCCGTCGCGCTGTCGGCTCAGGACTCCCAGTGGATCAACCAGCTGCGCCACGACGTCTACTCAGGTGACGACTACGCAGAGGGCATCAACGCCTTCCGGGAGAAGCGCCCTCCGGACTTCGAGTAGCCGGAGTCACCATCGCAGTGCCCGCCCGCCCGGTCGGTGTCCGCGTGTCGCTTCGTGGTCACCGGGTGTTCGCGAGAAATTCACCATCGAGCCGCGCCGCGGCCGCCGTTACTCGCCCATCGGGTCACCGTTTCTCGCTCGTCGGTCGCCGCTTCTATAAGGTCAGCACCCTCGCAGCCAGGAAGGGGATGATGCCGGTGACATGTCGACCCGTGCGCCGATGACGCGGTGGCTCCGGTCCGTCGTCGCGTCCGTGACGGGCGGTGACGTCATCGTCTGGCCGGCGGTGCTCGCCGCGGTGCTGGTGGGGATCGCCTCGTATCTCGTCGGGCCGGACCGGGGCGACATCCGGGTGGACGTCGCGATGGCGAGCATGGCCGCCTTCCTGTTCGGGGTGCTGCTGGCGTTCACGATCGTGCGCACGCGAGAGCGCCTCGCCCTCGTCCAGAACCTCGTGGCCAAGGGCAACTCGTCGCTCTTCTCCATCCACCAGATGCTGGCGGTCTTCGGCGACGAGGACCGCCGCCGCGTCCGCGATCTCGTCGACAGGCATCTGACCGACCAGATCGACTACCGGCTGGTCGACTACCACCTGGCGACGCCGTCCTTTCTCGCCCTCACGCAAGCCGTCTACGCCCTCGATCCCGACGGGCCCCAGGAGGAGGCGGTCTACAAGGAGCTCGTCGCCCTGTGCGTCGACATGAGCGCCGACCGGTCTCTCATCGAGGCCACCACCGGGCAGGCCCTGTCGGCGATCGAGTGGAGCGGGCTGCTGCTCCTGCTCCTCCTGCTGGTCGGGTTGATCGCCGTCCTGCCCGGCGGCACCGTCCTCGGCGCCCTGGTCGTCGGCGTCCTGGCCGGCACGCTCGTCACGTTCATGATCCTCCTGCGCAAGCTCGACCGCCTGCGCTGGCACGAGCGGGTGACCATCTGGGAGCCGACGGCGCGGCTCTTCCGGAACATGGGACGCCAGCCCTACGTGCCGCGCGAGGTGATCGAGGGGGGCCGCTTCCTGCCGACGGGCCTGGTCCGGGTGGTCGACTACCCCGACCCGTACCCGATGCGCAGCACCAAGATCGTCAGGGTGGTGAACATGCAGGAGGCCGGGCCGCCGGCGGCGCTGCGCAGCGAGGAGGCCGTCGGCGAGATGGCGTAGGGCGCGCGGACGCTCCGTACCCGTGGCCTGGTCCGCAGGTCCCTAGCGGATGAGCTCTGCCAGGAGCAGTCCGAGCGGAGCCAGGAGCCACCCCCAGCGCACCGCCACCACCACGAGCTCCGACCGGTAGCCGTAGAGCACTGCCAGCTGGACCGGCTGGAACGAGGGTGCACTCAGGCCGCTCAGCACCGCGACGACCGCCAGCGACGTCGACGAGGCCAGGCCTGCCGCCAGCACGACCAGGGCGTAGTAGGCGACACGGAGCACGGTCAGCCAGGTCCAGCGGCGGACGGCGTGCACCGGGCGCAGCACCGCCAGGTTGTGGGGGTGGATCACCGATCCCGTGAACAGGGCCGCCCCCGAGAAGGCCAGCAGGGGGCCGGCCAGGAGCAGCACGTCGGCCGTCCAGGACGGTGCGGAGCCCACGACGTGGAGCAGGAGCCCGACGAGCGACGCCAGGAGGGGCGACTGGTCCACCCAGGACGTGGCGCGCCGCTGCCGGAAGGGGGCGTCGCGGCGCATCAGATAGACGGCCACGGCCGACCAGGCCGTCGTGATCACGTTGGCCAGCACGGCGATCATCGCCCCCGCCGATCCGGCGAAGGCCGTGGCCGCCGGGACGACCCAGAAACCGCTGTTGGGGCTGACGGCCCACGCCTCGAGCGAGCCCTCCCCGGCGCTGCGCCGCCCCCGGGTGGCCAGGGCCGCGCCGAGCATGATCCACATGCCGGCGGCCAGGGCGAGCGGGCCCACCAGCTGGCCCGCCGAGGTCAGCCGCCAGGCGGCGACCAGGGAGAGCGTGGCCGACGTGACCAGGATCTGCACCCGCAGGACCACCGGCCAGACGCGCTGGACCCGAGTCCCTCCCCGGGCCGCACCCCAGCCGAGCAGCCCGCCCACCATGAAGCAGACCAGGCTGAGCACACCCCGATTGTGGCCCGTGGGAGCCGGCTCCCCGGCCCCGGGAACCGCGCCGCGGATGAAGATAAGGTGCCGTCATGCACACTCAACGGATTCATGAGGTGCTCGCGGAGGCGATTGTCGGGCGTCACTTGCTTGCGCACCCCTTCTACCGCCGCTGGGAAGCCGGCACCCTCTCCGAGGGCGAGCTGGCCGCCTACGCGGAGCAGTATCGACACATCGAGCGCGAGCTCCCCATGACCCTGACGGCCATCGCGTCGGCGCTGCCGCAGGGTCGGGCGCGGGAGCTCGTGGAGGCGAACCTCGCCGACGAGCTCGGGTCGCCGGAGCCTCACGCGGAGCTCTTCGAGTCGTTCGCGGAGGCGGCCGGTGCCGCGCCCGAGGCGCCCGCGACACCATCGACCGCCGCGTTGCTGGCGCTCGTCCGTACCGCCGCGGCCAACGATCCCGCGGCCGCGCTCGCCATGGTCGCCGCCTATGAGATCCAGGCGGCGGACATCGCGGGCTCCAAGTCCGACGGGCTGCACCGCCTCTACGGCTTCGACGAGGACGACACCCGCTTCTGGGACGTGCACCGCACCCAGGAGGTGGATCACGCCGGGTGGTCTCTCGAGGCCCTCTCCGAGCTCGGGGCCGATCCGGACGTCGTGCAGGCCGCGGCGACGGTGTCGGCCGACTCGTGGTGGCTGTTCCTCAGCGAGCGCGAAGAGCTGGCACCGGCGGTCGCATCCGCTTGACCCTCCTCAACTGAGCTGCCCGCACCGGGCGACGGCCTCCGCGAAGGCGGCGGACCGCTCCCGGTAGTCGCCGTAGCGCCCGAAGCTCGGGGCCGCGGGCGACAGCAGCACAACGGCGCCGGGTTCGGCCCAGCCGAAGGCAGCCTCGACGGCGGCGTCGAGGCTGGCGGCGTCCATCACCTCCACGGCGCCGTCGACGGCCGCGCGCACGGCTGCGCCGATGCGCGCGCCGTTGTCCGGCATGGTGACGACGAGGGTCGGCGCCCGACGGTCGGCGACCGTCCGGCCGAGCGGGGCGTAGTCGACCCCGCGGTCGTGTCCTCCGACGAGCAGCGCGACGGGGCGCTCCTCGAAGGCGCGCAGCGCCGCCTGAGCCGGCAGCACGTTCGTCGAGAGGCTGTCGTCGACGAACTCGACGTCCCCGACGCGGCCGAGGGAATGGCAACGGCTGGGCAACCCGCCGAAGCCCTCAGCGGCGCGGGCGATCCGATCGTCGTCGGCTGCCCCCGGGATCCCCATGCCGACGAGCACCGCCCGGGCCAGTGCCGCGTTGCGTGCGTTGTGCGGTCCGGGCAGCCCCAGCGAGGTCGACCAGGCGGCCTCACGTTCGACCTCGGGCGCCGTGACCCAGCGCAGGTGCGGGCCGAGGAGCGCTGCATGCGCACGGAGCAGCTCGTCGGAGCCGTCGGCGAGGGCGAGCCTGACGCCCGGCTTGGTGCACAGCGCGAGCTTGTCGGCGTAGTAGCGCTCGACCGTGCCGTGCCAGTCGAGGTGATCGGGTGAGAGGGAGGTCACCGCGACCACATGGGGCGCGGCGACGATGTCGGGCACCTGGAAGCTCGACGTCTCGATCACCCAGTAGTCGGGGGCGGGCTCGGGCGAGGGGTCCCAGGGCGGATGGCCGATGTTCCCCCCGGCGCGGGCCCGGTAGCCGAGGCCGGTGAGGAGATGGACCGCCAGGGCCGTCGTCGTGCTCTTCCCCTTGGTCCCGGTGATGCAGGCGACGCGGGCCGGATCGGTCTCGGCCATGAACAGTCCCAGGCCTCCGCACACCGTCACCCCCGCCGCCTCGAGCCGCGCCACCTCGGGCCGGTAGCGGCTGATGCCCGGGCTCTTCACGACGACGTCGCAGCCGAGCAGCGCGTCGAGGCCTCCTTCCCCGGTGGCCAGGACGTCGAGCCCGTCGACGGTGGGCATGCCGGCGGCGTCGTCGACCAGGACGGGCACGCGGCCCATGGCTCGCAGTCGGCGGAAGCTGGCGCGGCCTTCGACGCCCAGCCCCCAGACGCCGACCGACGCGTCAGCGAGCGCGGGCCAGGAGATCGGTGGGTGCATAGCGATCCGGGATGTGATGGGGCCCACGCGGCTCGAGCAACGCCGCGCCCGCGCCACCCGCCGCGGGCGTGACGTCGGTCAGCTCGTCGTGCAACCGGCGCAGGAGCACGGTGCCGGAGCGGTCCTCCCGCCGCGCCGCCAGGAACACGGCGCCCCGGCACTCGTCGATGTCGCCCACGCACTCGAAGGGCTTCGCGTCGACGCCCACCCCGACCAGGGCGCGGAAGCGCTCCTCGTTGGCGGGGTTCTCGAGCGGTTCGTCGCCGGCGAACACGGCGACCAGGTCCGACCGGTCCATGTAGGGGGCGAGCACGAGGTCGATGAAGCAGCACTTGTCGCAGCGCCCGCACCAATGGTCGAGGCGCTGGGCCGGGTCCTGGTGGAAGGCGCGGTTGCAGCTGCGGAACGCGTGGTGGTAGCCGGTGAGCCGGGCGAACCGCTGCGCGACCCACAGCTCCGTACGTGGGCGCAGGTAGGAGAACACCGAGAGGCCCGGACCCAGTGCGGCGCGGATCAGCTCGGCGAAGCCACGCTCGAACTCCTCACCCTTGGACCACTGGTGGTTGACCGGGTGCCCGTCGGCCACCAGCGTGGGCGTGGACGCCGACCATTCGTTGGACAGCACGACCGCATCGCGCCGTTCCAGGACGGCGGCGACCACTGCCGTCGCCGTGATGATCGCGGTGACGGGCACGTGCCCGTTGAGGAACCCCAGCTCCCCCGAGCGACGCACGAGGGGATCGATCTCCCGGGCGACGTGCGTCACCGGCAGCCCGGTGAGCGCCGCCGCGTCCTCTATGGCGGCGAAGCGGTCCCCGGGCGGGTGGACGACGCACAGCGCGGCGCCCGGGTGGTCGGCGGCGAGCGACGCGACGGTCACGATGGAGTCGATCCCCCCGCCGAAGGGGATGAGCGGCCGCCCCGGCTCAGGTTCGTACGGAGCGGGTGGCGCGGGCTCGGCCTCGGGTCCCGTCACCGTGACGCCGCGCAGGTCGATGTGGTTGCGGTGCGCGAACTCGGCGAGGCCGTCCACGTAGTAGCCGGTGAGGAACGAGCGTTCGGCCGCCGTGGTGGGCAGGTCGCCGAGGTCGATCACCCGGGCGGCCGTCGTCTTGTAGTACGAGACGCCCGCGACGAGGAAGAGGACCCGCACGGCCGCTCGGACCGCCGGATCTCCCCAATCGGCACCCGCCGGAAAGGTGAAGCGCTCCGCGAAGCTGTGATCGGCGGTCGAATAGGTGCAGGTCACCCGGCGGGTGGCCTGGTCGATGACGACCCCGTCGTAGCGGAACTGGTCGGGAGGGGGCAGCATCGCAGGTGAGGGGGTTGCCCGGGGGCCGGGGGTCCCCATGCTACGGCGCAGCCGCCACGATGCCGGCCCGGTGGGGGGATCAGCCGAGCAGCCGCGCCATCAGGGCGAACCTGCCGCAGGGCCGCGCGGCGCGATCGCTGAAGAACGCCCCGTCGGCGGTGGTGACCCCGCTCGCCGAGATGTGCTCGGGGAGGATGCCGCGGCCCACGAGCTGCTGCCGGTTCGCCGCCACGAGGTCGACGAGCCAATGGTCCGGACCGTCGGCCCGCGCCACGGCGGGGTCGAGGTCCGCCGGACGCACGGCGCGCGCCAACGCGTGCCGCACCGCCGGATCGACCTGGTAGCGCTCCGGCGCCACCGCGGGACCGAGGAAGGCCCGCACCCGCTCGGGCCGGGCACCCCGGTCCGTCATGGCGCGCAGCGCGGCGGCCACGGCGCCGGCCGCGGTACCGCGCCAGCCGGCGTGCACGGCGGCCAGGACGCCGGCTGCCGGATCGACGAGGGCGAGGGGGACGCAGTCGGCCACCAGGATCACCAGCGTCACGCCGACCGACGTCGTCACCAGGATGTCGGCCCCGGGCACGGCGTCATCCTCCGACACGCTGCCTCGGCCGCGGTCCGCGGGGCCCACGAGCGCAGCGGTCGCGCCGTGCACCTGCCGGGCGAAGACCATGGTGTCGAGGCCCACGCCGAAGGCCGCGGCCGCCCGGGCTCGGTTGAGCTCGACGTCGACCGGGCGGTCGCCCACGTGGAGCCCGAGGTTCAGCGTGTCGTACGGGGACTGTGACACCCCGCCGTGGCGCGTCGTGACGGCGACCGCGCTCCCGCACGCGGCCGCCTCCTCCCAGAGCACCAGGGGGACCGCCACGGAGTCGGGCACGGCTCCCGACCATATCGAGCGCCCACCCGCGGCCGGCCGGAGGTCTCTAGGACGCCTCGCTCTCGTCCCACACGGTGGTGGGGAGGACCGAGAGCAGTGGCCGCCCGCGCCCGCGCGCCGCCGAGGTCGCGGCCGGCTGGAGCTCGGCGAAGCCGTACAGCTCGGCGGCGTCCGCACCCTTGTCCACGCCGGCTTCGCCGTCCGCAGTCCCGGGCTCGGGGAGCCCGAGGACCGAGGCGAGCGTCTCGCCGGCCCGGAGGGCACGGAAGAGCACACCGAGCGACTCGAGAGAGAAGCCCAGTTCCTGCAACCGGAGAATGGCGGCGAGGCGTGTGGCGTGCTCCGGCCCGTAGAGGCCGGTGCGGCCCCGCAGCGTGGGGTGGGGGAGCAGGCCCAGGGTCTGGAGCGAGCGGATGCGGCGTGTCGTGGTCCCCGCCGCCGCCGCCAGGTCGTCGATGGTCATGGTCGCCCGTGCGTCCGTCTCCACTTGACAAGTATGACATTGATCCATGTAACATCAAACACCGTTGATGTAGGGAGACGAGAAGAGAGGTGCGAGCGATGGGACTGAACCTCGATGCGGTCGGCACGGTGTCCGAGCCCGTGGAGCGGTCGTGGCACAGCAAGGATGCCCTGCTCTATGCGCTCGGCGTGGGAGCGGGCGCGCTGGACCCGACCGGCTTCGAGCTCGACCTGACCACCGAGAACTCCGACGGGGTGACCCAGCGGGTCCTGCCCACCTTCACCACGATCGTGGGGCAGGGCGGCGGCGGCCGTGAGTCCATCGGCGACTTCGACCCCGCCATGCTCGTCCACGGCGAGCAGGCCATCCGGCTGCACGGCGAGATCCCGACGGAGGGGACCGTGTCCATCACGACGACGGTCGCCGGGATGTACGACAAGGGGTCGGCAGGGCTCGTCGTGCTCGAGAGCGAGTCGCGCCACGCCGCCACCGGGGCACTGGCGTTCACCAACCGCACGGCCCTGTTCATCCGCGGCGCCGGCGGCTTCGGCGGCCCGCGCAACCCCGAAGGGGACGAGGAGAGCGCCCTGGCCGCCGAGCCGCTGCCCGGGGGCGAGCCCGACGAGGTGGTGACCTACGCCACGCGCCCCGACCAGGCGCTGCTCTACCGGCTGAGCGGGGACCGCAACCCGCTGCACTCCGACCCGACGTTCGCCAAGCGGGCCGGGTTCGACCGCCCGATCCTGCACGGGCTGTGCACCTACGGGTTCACCGGGCGCGCGCTCCTCCACACCGTGTGCGGGTCCGACCCGGCGCGCTTCGGCGGCATGCGGGCCCGCTTCTCCAAACCGACGATGCCGGGGGACACACTCACGGTCTCCATGTGGGACATCGGTGCCAGCGTGCCGGGCGCCTACCGGTTCCGCACCGAGACCCAGCGTGGCGAGACCGTGATCGACGCCGGGCTCTTCACCCTGGCCGGCTGATCCCGGCGCCGCGTCTGGCGAGCGTCAGTCGCGGCAGTCCGCGCACAGGCCCAGCACATCGAGCCGGTGACTCTGCGGCTCGAAGCCCTCGGCCGCGGCCAGCTCGTCCACCGTCAAGGAGACCTGGCGCTCGAAGTCCGCGCTGGGCGTGACGTCGGTCACCCTGCCGCAGCGCACGCAGAGCAGATGGTGATGGTGCTCGGTGAGGTCCTCGGCCAGCTCGAAGCGGGCGAACTCGTCGCTGGCGGCGACCCGGCGCACCAGCCCGGCCGTCTGCAGGTCGGTCAGGTGCCGGTAGGCCGAGCTACGCGGCAGGTCGGGCAGCCGGTCGGCGATGTCGCCGATGCTCACCGGGTGCCCGGCGTCGCGGAGGAGCTCCACGAGGGCGCGCCGCCCCGCCGTGTAGCGCTGCTCGGTGAGGCGCAGGCGCGCCTCGGCGACCTCGTGCAGGGGGTCGTCGAAGTCGGCTGAGGACGTCACGCCTCCCCCTGGGACAGGTGTGACGGGGTCTTGGCCGCGGGCGTCGTCACCGTCCGGCTCAGTGCTCGTCGTAGTGGTCCTGATGGGCGGCGTGGCGGTGTCCGTCGTGGACGTAGTCGACGTGGTCGCCGTGGGGGACAACGTCGTGCCCGCAACCCTCACCGTGCACGTGGTCGTGCTCGGAGTGGGACACGTGCGCCAGTGGCCGCTCGTCGTAGTGCCCATCGTGCGCGCAGTGCATGTGCCCGTCGTGGATGTAGTCGGTGTGGTCGTCGTGATCGACGGCCACGTGGCCGCAGCCCGGCCGGTGCTGGTGGGGGTGGACCTCGTGGACCGTGTGCTCGCTCATGGTGTCGTGACCTCCTCGGCGTCGAAACTGCCCACTTCTTGCGTGCCCGCTTCCCGGCTGTGCTGGATCGCGTCGGCGACGATGTGCGCGACGTGCTGGTCGGCCAGCGAGTAGGTGGCCTCCCGCCCACGCCGCTCGACCGCGACCAGGCGTGCCCCCCGGAGAATCCGCAGGTGCTGGGACACCAGGGGCTGGCTGAGCTCGAGGCGGTCGACCAGCTCGTTGACCTGCAGCGGCTCGTTGGCCAGCTCGACGACGATGGCCAGGCGCGCCGGCGCCGACAGGACCCGGAGCAGGTCCCCGGCGGCGACGTACCCCTGCTGGGCGGCTGCGGACACGGCAGACATATAAGCACATGCTCATGTATTTATGTAGGGGCTCTGGCTGCGCCGTGAGGGGATTTGTTCTGAGACTGAGTCTCAATATAAGATGGCGTCATGAACAGCCTCCCCTCCCGCACCGCCGCCCGGTTCCGCGTGGTGGCCTGGGGTCCCCTGCTCGCCTGCCTCCTTGCCGCCGCGGCCGGTGTGGGCAGCGGCTGGGCCCAGGGCACAGCGGCGGCGAGCACCCCGGGCGTGATCAACGCCATCGGCGCCGAGAACGAGTACGCCAACGTCCTCTCGCAGATCGGCGGCGCGTACGTCCACGTCTCCTCCATCCTGGACAACCCGAACACCGACCCGCACACGTTCGAGGCGAGCCCCAGCGTCGCTGAGGAGGTCAGCGCGGCCCAGCTGATCGTGCAGAACGGCGTGGGCTATGACACCTTCATGAACACGATCGAGGCGGCGTCGCCCAACGGCGCCCGCAGGGTCATCGTCGTGCAGCACCTGCTGGGCCTGCCGGACGACACGCCCAATCCGCACCTGTGGTACTCGCCCCGCACCATGCCCGCGGCCGCCAAGGCCATGGCGGCCCAGCTCTCCGCTCTTCAGCCCGCGCACGCCGCCTACTTCGCGGCCCGTCTGGCCACGTTCGACAAGTCCCTCGATCCGTGGCTGTCCGCCATCAGGGCCTTCAAGGCCGAGTACGCCGGGACGACGGCCGCCACCACCGAGCCGGTGGCCGACTACCTGCTCCAGGCGATGGGCATCCGCAACCTCACGCCGTTCCAGTTCCAGGCCGACATCATGAACGGCGTCGACCCAGCCCCCGAGGACGTCACGCTCGAGGACGGGTTCTTCACCAAGCACCAGGTCAAGGTGTTCGCGTACAACCAGCAGGTGGTCGACCCGCTGACCACTTCCATCCGCACGACGGCCGAGCGCGCCGGGGTGCCCGTGGTCGGTGTGTACGAGACGATGCCCACGCCCGGCTACGACTATCAGACGTGGATGCTGGCGGAGGTGAAGGCGATAGAGGCCGCCGTGACTCACAAGGTCTCGACCGAGCACCTGTGACCGCCCCCGCCATCTCTCCCGCGTCCGGCGATCTTCCGGGTCCCGCGCGGGACGTCGTGTTGGCGGTGGACGGCGTCAGCGTCGTGCTCGGAGGACGCAAGATCCTCGACGACGTCACCTTCGAGGTGCGGGCCGGGGAGTTCACCGGCCTCATCGGGTCGAACGGGTCGGGCAAGACGACGTTGCTCCGCGTCATCCTGGGGCTGCAGCGGACGACCGGGGGCCGGGCGACCATGCCCGGCGCCTCGGGCGGACGCGTGCGCCGCTCGGTCGGCTACGTGCCTCAGAAGGTGCTGTTGGATCCCGACGTCCCGCTTCGTGCCCGCGACCTGGTCACCCTGGGGATCGACGGGAACCGGTTCGGCTTCAGACTGCCGTCACCGGAGCGCCGCGCCGCCGTCGACGCGATGCTGACGGCCGTCGGCGCGGAGCGCTTCGCCGACTCCCGCGTGGGCACGCTCTCGGGGGGTGAGTTGCAGCGCGTCCTGATCGCCCACGCCCTGATCAGCCGGCCCCGGGTCCTGTTGCTGGACGAACCGCTGGCCAACTTGGATCCGGCCAGCGCCTACGAGATCGTCATGTTGCTGCACGGCCTGGCCACCGAGCACGAGGTGGCCGTCCTGCTGTCGGCACACGAGATGAATGCCCTGCTCCCGGTGATGGACCGCATTGTCTATCTGGCGGGGGGTCGCGCGGCCAGTGGCGGCACGGACGAAGTCGTGCGCCCCGATGTGCTGAGCGCCCTGTACGGCTACCACGTCGACGTGCTCAACGTGCACGGCCGTGTCATCGTCGTCGCCGGCCCGGGCCTCGAGGCGGGTGCCTCCCTCCCGGTCGACCCTTCGCACCAGGTGAGCTGATCGAATGGGGTGGTTCTTCGAGCCCGGCCTCTTCTCCAGCGCGCCGGTCCGGACCGCGCTGATCGTCGGGGCGGTGGTCGCCGTGGTCTCGGCCATCGTGGGTGTGTTCACCGTCCTGCGGGGCCAGTCCTTCGCGGGGCACTCCCTCGCCGACGTGTCCACCGCGGGCGGTTCCGGTGCGCTGCTGCTCGGCTTGAGTCCCCTGACGGGGTTCTTGTGGGGAGGGATCCTCGGCGCACTGGCCATGGACCTCATCGGGGTGCAGCGCGTGCGGGGCCGCGACGTGGCCACCGGCATCGTGCTCGGCGCGGCCACCGGCCTCGCCGCCCTGTTCCTCTACCTCGACACGACCACGCAGGCGATCACGGGCGCCACCCAGCAGATTCTCTTCGGCTCCATCTTCTCCGTCGACGCCTCGACGGTGCCCGTGGTCGTGGTCTGTGGCCTGCTGGCACTTTGCCTGATCGCCTTCATCTTCCGGCCTCTTCTTCTGAGCTCGCTGAGCCCCGAGGCGGCGGCGGCCCGGGGCGTGCGGGTGCGGCTGGTCGGATCGCTGTTCATGGTCGCCCTGGCGGCCGCCGTCGCCCTGTCCGCGCTGGCCATCGGGGCCATCCTCTCGACGGCGTTGCTCATCGGCCCGGCGGCCAGCTCGCTCAGGCTCACCAGGCGGTTCGGCTGGTCCATCGCGCTCGCCGCGGTGCTCGGTGTCGCCACGACCTGGCTCGGCATCGTGCTCGCCTACGACAGCTACTACTGGAGCTCGTCGCGGACGGGGCTGCCGGTGAGCTTCTTCATCGTCTCCCTCGTCGTCCTCGTCTACCTGGCCAGCGGTCTCCCCGCCCTGCGCGCACGGTCTGTGCGAGCGGGGGCATAGGAGCGACGTGTTCACCGGGTTCATGGTCAACGCCTGGCTCGCCGGCACCATCGTGGCCGTCGTCGCGGGCGTCGTCGGGTTCTTCGTCGTCCTGCGGGGCTCCGCCTTCGCCGCCCACGCCATACCCAACGGCGCCTTCGCCGGGGCGGCCGGGGCCTACTGGCTCGGGCTCAACACACTCGTCGGCTTGGGCGTGTTCGCCGCCCTCGCCGCCGTCGGCATCGGTTCGCTGGGCGCCCGGCGCCGCCGTGACGTCGCCACCGCGCTCGCCCTCGTCATGATGCTCGCGCTGGGCTCGCTGTTCCTGAGCCTCAGCGGAGGCTACGAACCGGAGGTCTACTCCCTGCTCTTCGGCGAGATCCTCGGCGTCAGCACGACCGAATTGCTTCCGGTGGTGTTGGTGAGCCTGGCGTGCATCTTGGTCGTCACGATGCTCTACCGGCCCTTGCTCCTCTCCTCCGCCATGCCCGACGTCGCCGAGGCACGGGGCGTCGGCGCCACCCGCATGGAGATCGCCTTCCTGCTCATCGTGGCCGCGGCGACCACCGTCACGCTCCCGGTCGTCGGTGCGCTGCTGATCTTCAGCCTGATGATGGGCCCGCCCGCGGCCGCCCGTGCCTTCGCCGGGCGCCCGGGGCCGGCGCTGGTCCTCTCCGTGTGCCTGGCGCTGGTGACCGCATGGGCCGCCATCGCCTCCTCGTACCAGACGAACTGGCCGGTGGGGTTCTTCGTCGGCATCTACGGCGCCGCCTGCTTCGCGGTGAGCCGGGCCTGGGTCGCCCTGGATCGGCGACGGGCCCGGTCGCGTTCAGCCGCCGAAGAGCAGGGAGTAGTCGGCGCCCCGGCGTAGGTGGTGGCCGCCGTCGACGCCCAGGGTCTCCCCGGTGACGAAGGAGGACTCGGGCCCGATCAGGTAGCGGACCGCGGAGGCCACGTCCTCGACGGTGCCCACCCGGCCGAGGGGCATCTGGGCCAGGTAGTCGTCGAGCAGGGGCCCGCCCGCGGTGATGAACGCCATGAGCTCGTCGTCGATGATGCCGGGCGCCACCGCGTTGACCCGGATGCCGAGCGGCCCGAGCTCCTCGGCGGCCGTCTCGGCCAGGAAGCAGATGCCGGCCTTGGAGATGCCGTAGGCCCACAGGTGCGGGTGGGGGAAGCGGCCGGCTCCCGAGGACATCAGGACGATCGACCCGGGGCCGCCCTGGGCCTCCATGGCGGCGGCCGCCTGCTTCACGCAGATGACCGAGCCGGTCAGGTTGAGGTCGATGGTGGCGCGCACCGTGTCCACGTCGGCCGTCAGGATCGAGCCCAGGTGCAGCGAGCCGCCGGCGCAGGCGAAGAAGCCGTCGATGCGCCCCGTGGCCTCCGTGGCCGCCACCACGGCCGCGCCCACCTGCTCCTCGACGGTGACGTCCGCCACCACGTAGCGCGCGGTGGCGCCGTGGGCGGCCGCCCGCGCAATGCGCGCCGTCGCGTCCGCGAGCTTCTGCTCGGTGCGCCCGCAGATGGTGACGTGCGCGCCGTCGGCGGCGAGGCGCTCGGCGGTGGCGAGGCCGATGCCGCTGCCGCCGCCGGTGACCAGGATCGACCAGCCGTCGATCCCCGCCGGGCCTGCGGACCGCTCTGCCATCAGAAGGGACCGACCCCCACGGGCGCGCTGGGCGTGAACTCCACCGGCATCTGCTCTATCCCCGAGATGAAGTTGGCCGGCCGGCGCGGCAGCGACGCCCGGTCCACGGCGAGGTGCAGGTCGGGCAGGCGGGCCAGCACGCGCTCCACCATGACCTTGAGCTCCAGGCGCGCCAGCTGGTTGCCCAGGCAGAAGTGGGCGCCGAAGCCGAAAGCCACGTGCGGGTTGGGGCTGCGCGTGATGTCGAAGGTGTCGGGGTCCGTGAAGACCGCCTCGTCGCGGTTGGCCGAGGGGTAGAGGAGGATCAGCTCCTGGCCGGCCCGGATGTGCGCACCCGCCAGCTCGACGTCGCGGGTGGCGACCCGGGCCATGTTCTTTATCGGTGTCACCCAGCGCAGCATCTCCTCGACCGCCCCCGGCATGAGCCCGGCCGGGTCGGCGGCGAGGCGCGCCGCCTGGTCGGGGTGGGCGAGGAGCTCCTCCACACCGCCGCTGATGACATGACGGGTGGTCTCGTCGCCGCCGATCAGGATGAGCAGCGTCTCGTGGACGAGCGAGTCGTCGTCGAGTGAGTCACCGTCGATCTCGGCATGGCACAGCACGCCGACGAGGTCGTCGGTGTTGCCGCTGGCGCGGTGGTCCTCGAAGACCGGGTGGATGTACTCCGAGTACTCCACGAAGGCGATGGCCGCGTTGTCGATCAGCGAGGGGTCGGGCGCACCCTGTCCCTTGAGCATGTCGTCCGACCACCGCAACAGGTCGTCGCGGTCCCCGGGCGCGACGCCGAGCATGTCGCCGATCATGATGATGGGGAGTGGCGCCGCGACGTCTTTGACGAAATCGCAGCGTCCCTGCTCGCAGACCCGGTCGATCAATGCGTCGCACACCAGCCGGAGCTTGTCCTCCATGGCGCGCACGCGCTTGGGCGTGAACCCCTCGGAGACGAGCCGCCGCCGCCGCACGTGCTCGGGCGCGTCGAAGTCGATCATCATCGGCAGCGCCGGGAACTTGGGCCGGATACCCCCCGCGTTGGAGAACGACTCGGTGTCGACCGAGGCCTGCTTGACGGCGGCGTAGCTGGCCGCGGCCCACAGATCGTTGGGCTCGTCGTAGTAGACGGGTGCGTTGGCCCGCATCCAGGCGAAGGCGTCGTGGGGCTCCCGCCCGAAGAACGCGCCGCTCATGAGGTCGATCCCGAGATCGGCGGGGGCAGTGGTCACGGCGGAGACGATATCGCCGGGTGGGTAGGGTGGGTCCATGGCAGATCAGGCGACCTTCACCGACGTCGCCATGGAGTTCATGCCGGGCCTGTACTCGGCGGCGCTCCGGATGACGCGGAACCGGGCCGATGCCGAGGACCTGGTCCAGGAGACCTACCTCAAGGCCTACCGCTCCTACGGGTCCTTCACCGAGGGGACGAACCTGCGGGCCTGGCTCTACCGGATCCTGACCAACACCTTCATCAACTCCTACCGGGCCGCCCAACGCCGGCCCGAGGTGTCCGACGTCGAGGACGTCGAAGACCTCTACCTCTACAAGCGCCTGGCCGGCTCGGGTGGCAGCGACCCGGGGCGGTCGGCCGAGGACGAGGCGCTGGAGCGCTTCACCGACGAGGACGTCAAGGCGGCGCTCGAGGCGCTGCCCGAGGCGTTCCGCATGGCCGTGCTCCTCGCCGATGTCGAGGGATTCAGCTACAAGGAGATCTCCGAGATCACCGATGTGCCCATCGGGACCGTCATGAGCCGGATCCACCGGGGAAGAAGGGCGCTCCAGAAGGCGTTGCACGATGTGGCAGAGCAAAGAGGGCTCGTCGGCAGCATGCCCGGGGGTCGAGGGAATGAGTGAGGACGTGGGCGAGACAAAGGACGCCGAGACCACCACGCCGGTGGACGCGGGCGGGCTCTTCGGCCCCTCCGTCGACTGCGTCGAGGCGGTCCACGAGCTCTACCACTACCTCGACGGCGAGCTGACCGAGGAGCGGCGTACGGAGATCAGCGTCCACCTGGACTGGTGCGGGCCCTGCGGTGGCGCCGCCGAGTTCGAGGCCGAGTTGCGCAGGGTGATCGCCGACCGCTGCAAGGACCGGGTCCCCGACAGCCTGATCCGGCGCGTGGCCGAGGCGATCGACGAAGAAAGCCGGCAGCACGACGACCAGCACTGACATCTCCCCGGCGGTACCGGACGTGCCGCCGGGCGGTCCCGCCATGGTGGACTGGGCCCTGGCCCAGCGCGTCGCGGCGGGCGCCCTCATCCTGAAACCGGCTCCCGCCTCCTACCGGTCCTCGGACCTGCAGGACCAGTTCGACGAGCTGACCGCGCGCGCCGAGTCCCTGGTGAGCGAGGCGACCGGCCTGCACTCGGCCCACGGGTCGGCGCGGGCGAAGGTGACCGACCGTCCCGGCTGGGCCTCCGCCAACGTGCGCTCCATCGAACGGCTGGTCGGCCCCGCCCTGATGGAGCTGCAGCGCAAGCGGGGGGCCAAGCTCGGTGGCCCGTCGCTGGTGGTCGGGCGTGCCGTGGCCGGGACGCAACTGGGGCTGATGCTGGCCTACATGGCGACCCGCGTGCTCGGCCAGTACGACCTGCTGATCAACGACGAGGCACCCGAGGACCAGGACCTCGTCTCCTACGTGGGGCCCAACATCGTGGCCGTGGAGGCGCAGTACGACTTCGCACCGAGCCAGTTCCGGCTCTGGCTCGCGTTGCACGAGGTGACGCACCGGCTCCAGTTCACCGCCGTCCCCTGGCTGCGTGACCACTTCGTGGGCCAGGTCTCCGAGCTGCTCGGCCCGCTCTCGGGCGACCCGGCCGGCTTCGCCGACATGGTGCGGCGCGTGGCCGACGACGTCCGCAACGGGCGCAACCCGGCCCGCGAGGGTGGCGTGGTCGGCATGCTGGCCACGCCCGAGCAGCGGCTGGCGCTGTCGAGGATCTCGGGGATGATGAGCCTGCTCGAGGGCCACGGCGACGTGACCATGGACCGGGCCGGGGCCGCCGAGGTGCCAGGGGCGGCCCACTTCTCCAAGGTGCTCCACGAGCGCCGCACCCAGGCCCGGGGCGTGACCAGGCTCATGTCGAAGCTGCTCGGTCTCGACGCCAAGATGCGCCAGTACGCCGAGGGCGAGCGCTTCGTGGAGTCGGTGGAGGCGACGGGCGGACCGGCGCTGCTGGCCCGCGTCTGGGAGGGCCCCGAGTGGTTGCCGACCCTGCAGGAAATCCGCGACCCCGCCACGTGGGTGGCCCGGGCCGGTGGGTGAGCGGCAGGGCGCCGCTCCGGACTCCTTCGCCACCGACCTCCTTCCCCGCTGCACCTTCCCGCTGCCGGGCACCGCGCTCGCCTGCGCCGTCTCGGGCGGCGCGGACTCGCTGGCCCTCCTGGTCCTGGCTGTCGCCGCGGGCTGCGACGTCACGGCCATCCACGTCGACCACGGCCTGCGCCCCGGATCCGACGCGGAGGCCGGGGTCGTGGCGGCGGCAGCGTCGGGCCTCGGGGCGCGTTTCGAGAGCCACCGCGTCTCGGTGCCCCCCGGGCCCAACCTCGAGGCGCGGGCCCGGTCCGCCCGGTTCGCGGTGCTGCCCCGGGGGGTGGCGACCGGGCACACCATGGACGACCAGGCCGAGACCATCATGGTGAACCTGCTGCGCGGGGCGGGCTCCGACGGCCTGGCCGGCATGGAGCCGGGTGTGCCGCACCCGCTGCTCGGCCTGCGCCGCACCGAGACGCACGCAGTGTGCGCGGCGGCCGGCCTCGTCCCGGTGTGCGACGCCAGCAACGCCGACCGGGCCTTCGTCCGCAACCGCGTCCGCGCCGAGCTGCTGCCGCTCTGCGCGGAGGTGGCCGGTCGCGACCCGGTGCCCCTGCTGGCCCGCCAGGCCGGTGTGCTGCGCGACGAGGTGGCGCTCATGGAGTGGCTGGCCGCCGACGCGCTGCCCGACCCGGCCGACGCCCGGGCGGTGGCGCGCGCGCCCCGGCCGCTGGCGCGGCGCGCCCTGCGGCGCTTCATCCGCGATGCCGGTGGCGGTGGCCACCCGCCGTCGCTGGCGGCGGTCGACCGCACCCTCGCGGTGGCCGAGGGCGCCGCGCTCGGGACGGAGCTCGCGGGGGGCGTGCAGGTGCGCAGGACCGGCGGCCGGCTCCGGGTGGAGCGGCCGGGCGGCTCCGGTAGTGTCACGCCGGTGACCGAAGAGGCCGGAACGGGCGTCCCGACCTGGGCCGAGTCCGACGTCGGGCCCGTACTGGTCGACGAGCGTCGCCTGGCGGCACGGGTGGCGGAGCTCGGCGCCCAGATCACCGTCGACTACGCGGACGAACCGCCGCTCCTCGTCGCGGTGCTCAAGGGCGCCATGCTGTTCATGAGCGACCTGTGCCGTGCCATCTCGCTGCCGGTGGACGTCGACTTCATGGCCGTGTCCTCCTACGGCAGCGCGACGAAGACCTCGGGCGTGGTGCGCATCGTCAAGGACCTCGACTCCGAGCTCGAGGGCCGTCACGTGCTCGTCGTCGAGGACATCATCGACAGCGGCCTCACGCTCAACTACCTGCGGCGTTACCTCAACGCCCGCGACCCGAAGAGCCTGGAGATCTGCGCGTTGCTCGTCAAGGAGGGCGAGCAGCGGGTCGGTCTCGACCTGCGCTACATCGGCTTCACCATCCCGCCCGAGTTCGTGGTCGGCTACGGGCTCGATGTCGACGAGCGCTACCGCAACCTGCGCGGGGTGCATCACTACAAGGGGAGCCAAGCGTGAGCGTGGACGTGGATCGGGTGCGGGCGGCCGTCAAGGAGCTGCTCGTCGCCATCGGAGAGGACCCCACCCGGGACGGGCTGATCGCCACCCCCGATCGCGTGGCCTCCATGTACGAGGAGCTGTTCTCCGGCCTGCACGACGACCCGGCACGCCACCTGGAGGTCACCTTCGCCGCCGAGCACGACGAGATGGTGATGGTGCGCGACATCCCGTTCGCGTCGCTGTGCGAGCACCACCTGGTGCCGTTCCTGGGCAAGGCCCACGTCGCCTACATCCCGGCCGAGGACGGCCGCATCACGGGATTGTCCAAGCTGGCCCGGCTCGTCGACGGGTACGCCCGTCGCCTCCAGGTGCAGGAGCGCATGACCACCCAGATCGCCGATGCCATCGACGGCGTCCTCTCGCCCCGGGGTGTGCTCGTCGTCATCGAGGCCGAGCATCTGTGCATGTCCATGCGGGGCGTCAAGAAGCCGGGCACGGTCACGGTCACCTCGTCGGTGCGCGGCCTCTTCCGCACCGACGTCGCCACGCGGGCGGAGGCGATGCAGTTCATCCGGGGCCGCTGACACCGGTGGTGGGGCCGCCCCCCGCGTCCGGGAGGCCGCTCGTGATGGGGGTCCTCAACGTCACGCCGGACTCGTTCTCCGACGGGGGGCTCTACGACACGTACGAGCGTGCGGTGGCCCGAGGGCTCGAGATGATCGCCGAGGGCGCCGACGTGGTCGACGTGGGCGGGGAGTCGTCGCGACCGGGAGCCGAGCCGGTCCCCGCCGACGTCGAGCTGGCCCGGGTGGTGCCGGTCGTGGAGGCCCTGGCCAATTCGGTGGCCGCCACCGGGCGGGGCGTCCGGGTGTCGGTCGACACCGTCAAACGCGAGGTGGCCGAGGAAGCGGTCGCCGCCGGTGCGAGCCTGGTCAACGACATCTCGGCCTCGCTGTGGGACCTGGCGGCCGCCACGGGGGCCGGCTGGGTGGCCATGCACATGCAGGGCGGGCCGCGCACCATGCAGGAGGACCCCCGCTACGCCGACGTCGTGGCCGAGGTGCATGCGTTCGTGCTGGAGCGGGCCGCGCGCGCCCTCGGCGCCGGGGTGGGCGAGGTCTGGGTCGACCCCGGGATCGGCTTCGGCAAGACACCGGCCCACAACCTGTCGCTCCTGCGGCACCTGCCCGAGCTGGTCGAGGCCGCGGCCGGCGCCGGGTGCGCCGGGGTCCTGGTGGGCACGAGCCGCAAGCGCTTCCTCGGGCTCCTCGGCGCGGGCGCCGGCATGGAGGCCGTGCCGCTGCCGGTGGGGGATCGGGTCGAGGCTTCGCTCGCCACGGCGGCTTCGGCCATGGTGGCGGGGGCGGGCATGGTCCGGGTCCACGATGTGGCGGCGACGGTGCAGGTGGCCCGGCTGTATGGTCCTGCCGCATGAAGGGCAAGTGGGCCGCCGGCATCCCGCCGCGCAATTTCACGTGGGTGATCAAGGACCACCTGGCCGTCAGCGAGCGGCCCGGCGGGTTCTCGGTGAACCACCGGCGGGTGCGCCGCCAGGAGGAGATCATCTGGCTGCGCGTCCAGGGCTTCGGCCGCGTCATCTCGCTGCTGCCGTCGCCGCACAACCTGGCCGCCTACGAAGAGGAGGGGCTGGCCTGGGCGCATTATCCCCTGGAGAAGTCGGGGGACCCGCGCCCCGTCCTGGCAGCGTGCTACCGGGACATCGACGACTCGCTGGCCGCCGGCCTGCGCATCCTCCTGCACCAGGACGAGCTGGGCGACCGGGTCATGGGGGTGGTCGCCGGCTACCTGGTCTGGTCGGGCCGCATCGCCAACCAGCCCCAGGCCGTCGCGCTCGTCGAGCACGTGTGCGGGCACGCCATGGGGGAGCCCGGCCGCGGGCTGTTGTCGGAGCTGGAGGGCATGCCCGCGCGCGGCCGGGCGCAGTGACCGACCGGATCGAGATCCGTGACCTCCGGGTGACCGGGGTGCACGGCGTCCTGCCCGAGGAGCGGGAGCGTGCCCAGCCCTTCTCGCTCGACATCGTGGCGTGGGTCGACATGGACGCCGCCCAGCAGAGCGACGATCTCGCCGACACCGTGGATTACGGGGCCCTGGCCCAGACGGCGTCCGACGTGGTCGGCGGGCGGTCGTACCGGCTGCTCGAGGCGCTGGCGGGCCGGCTCGCCAGCGCGCTGCTGATCGTGGACCCCCGCATCGACGCGGTCGAGGTGACGGTGCGCAAGCTCCGCCCGCCGCTGGCCCTCGACGTGGGCTCGACCGGGGTGCGGGTGCGGCGCGCCCGTTGATGGGGCGGCCGGGCGATCGGCCGGGGTCCCGTCCAGCGGGGACCGGGCCGCCCTGGCGCGCCTTCATCGGGCTGGGCTCCAACCTGGGTGACCGCCGGGCGCGGCTGCGTGCCGCGGTGGAGGGGTTGCGCTCCGGAGGGGACGTCGTCGGCGTCTCGCCCCTCTACGAGACCGAGCCGGTGGGCGGGCCCGGCGACCAGGGGCCCTATCTCAACGTCGTGGTGGAGCTGTCGACCGCCGACGGCCCGCGGCAGCTCCTCGAGCGCTGCCGGGCCCTCGAGGCGGCGGCCGGGCGCGTGCGCACCGTGCGCTGGGGCCCGCGCACGCTGGACGCCGACGTCCTGCTGGTGGACGGGTGGCAGGTGGACGAGCCCGACCTGGTCGTCCCCCACCCCCGGCTGTGGGAACGGCGGTTCGTGGTGCAGCCCCTGGCGGACCTCGCGCCCGATCTGGTCACGTCGGGCCAGCTCAGGGGCTCTGGTGGGGACGTCGCCCGTGTGGGTAATCTGTAGGCGAACGTTTCTGAGATCGTCTGTAGGCGAACGGCACCCGTGAGGGGCTGGAACGCCGAAGGAGGTCAGATGCACTCCATCCGGATCATCGGTCCCGGTCGGGCCGGCACGTCCCTCGCCGCTGCGCTGTCGGCGCGCGGCTGGGAGTTCGCCGGGTTCGCCGGGCGCCACGACGACGTGTCCGGCGCCGCGCACGGTGTCGACGTGCTCGTGATCGCCACGCCCGACGACGTCGTGGCCGAGGTCGCCGCCTCCGTCGTCCCCGTCGAGGGGACCACCGTGCTGCACCTCTCGGGCTCGCTCGGGCTCGACGCCCTGGCGCCCCACCCGGTGCGGGCGGCGGTCCACCCGCTCGTGCCGCTGCCCAACGGTGAGGTCGGTGCGGCCCGGCTGTGCTCGGGGGTGACCTTCGCGGTCGCCGGTGCCCCCGTTGCCCGCGAGATGGTCGGGTGTCTCGGGGGGCGGACGGTCGAGGTCGACGACGGCGACCGCGCGGCGTACCACGCCGCGGCCTGCATCGCGGCGAACCACGTGGTGGCGCTGCTCGGTCAGGTCGAACGGGTGGCGGCCGCGGTCGGTCTGGACCTCGAGTCGTTCCTGCCCCTCACCCGCGCCGCGGTCGACGACGTTGCCTCGCTCGGGGCCGTGGCCGCGCTGACGGGCCCCGCCCGCCGGGGCGACTGGGCCACCCTCAGCCGCCACCTCGACGCGCTGCCCGAGGAGGAGCGCCCGGGCTACCAGGCCGGCGCGGCGCTGGCGACCCGGCTGGCCCACTCCGACGCACCCCGGCCGGCCATGCCGGCGGCGGTGTAGGGCGCCGGGCGATGGACGTCGTCGAGACCGCAGCCGCCTGCCGCGACGCTCTCGACCGGGCGCGCGCGACCGGGCGCGCCGTCGGGCTGGTGCCCACCATGGGGGCGCTGCACGACGGGCACACCTCCCTCGTGGCCCGGGCCCGCGCCGAGTGCGAGGTGGTCGCGGTCAGCATCTTCGTGAACCCGCTGCAGTTCGGCGACCCCGACGACATCGCGCGTTACCCGCGGACGCTCGAGCGCGACCTGCTCGTGTGCGCCGAGGCCGGCGCGGACGTCGTCTTCGTCCCGCCGGTCAGCGAGATGTACCCGTCCTGGCCGGCGCCGCCGGCGACCACCGTGTCGGTGGGCGGGGTCAGTGACCGGTGGGAGGGCGCGTCGCGCCCGGGCCATTTCGACGGCGTCGCCACCGTGGTCTCGAAGCTGTTCTCCATCGCCGGCCCCTGCCGGGCCTACTTCGGGCTGAAGGACTTCCAGCAGCTGGCGGTCGTGCGCCGGTTGGTGCTCGACCTGTCGCTGCCCATCGAGGTGGTGGGGTGCCCGATCGTGCGGGAGGCGGACGGCCTGGCGCTGTCCAGCCGCAACGCGCGGCTCTCGGGCGGCGAACGGGAGGCCGCGTCGGTGCTCTCGGGCGCGCTGGCCGCCGGCCGCGCCGCCATCGCCGCCGGCGAGCGCTCCGGCGCGGCCGTGGCGCGGGCCATGGGGGTCGCCGTCGCCCGCGACCCTCTGGTGCGGCTGGACTATGCCGTGGCCGTGGACGCCGGGTCGCTCGAGGAGGTCGGCGACATCGACGACGCGGGCACGGTGCGCCTGCTCGTCGCGGCCCAGGTGGGTCCGGTCCGGCTGATCGACAACAGCGGCGCCCTCGAGGGCGCCGACGAGACCCCCGCCGGAGCCGACGGGACCGAGCAGGTCCGCCAACTCGAAAGGATCGGTTGAGCCGATGCGCCGCCGCATGATGAAGTCCAAGATCCACCGCGCCACGGTGACGGGCGCCAACCTGAACTATGTCGGCTCGATCTCCATCGACACCGAGCTGATGGCGCTCGCCGATGTGCTGCCCTACGAGCAGGTCGCCGTGCTCGACGTCGACAACGGCGCCCGGTTCGAGACCTACGCCATTGAGGGCGAGCGGGGCCAGATCTGCCTGAACGGCGCCGCGGCGCGGTTGGCGGCGCCCGGTGACAAGGTGATCATCATCACCTACGCCGACTACGAGCGCGAGGAGCTCGACGCGTACGTGCCGCGCGTCGTGCACGTCGACGCGCGCAACCGGGTGATCGACGAGGTGTCGGCCCGACTCGACGCCGAGCTCACGCTGACCGAACCGGCGTGATCGCCGGGGCCCGGCCGGGACCCTTCGACGTCCTGGTCCTGGGCAGCGGCGTGGCCGGGCTGTCGGCCGCGGTGCGCCTGGCGGGGCCCGGGGCAGCCTCGTCGCCGGCGCTGTCGCTCGGCGTGCTGACCAAGGGTGCGCTGTCCCAGTCGGCGACCCGCTGGGCGCAGGGTGGGGTCGCCGCCGTGCTCGGCGGGGACGAGGACTCGACCGACCTGCATCTCGCCGACACGCTGGCCGCCGGCGCGGGACTTTGCGACGAGGAGGCCGTGCGCATCCTCGTCGCCGAGGGACCCGGCCGCGTGCACGAGCTGATCGCCCTGGGCGTCGAGTTCGACCGCGAGGCCACCGGGCGGCTGGCGCTCGCGCGCGAGGGTGGCCACTCGCGACCCCGGGTCGTCCACGCCGGCGGCGCGGCGACCGGCGCGGAGGTGGAGCGCGCGCTCGTCGACGCCACCTACAGCTCGGCCAGCGCCGTGCTCGAGGGGTGGTTCGCCCTGGACCTGCTCGTCGAGGGTGGCCGCTGCGTCGGCGTGACCGCGCTGCCACCAGCGGGCGCCGGCACCGGGCCGGTGGAGGTGCGAGCCGACCACGTCGTGCTGGCCACCGGCGGTGCGGGGCAGCTCTTCTCCGTGACGACGAACCCCCCCGAGTCCACCGGCGACGGCGTGGCGATGGCGCTGCGGGCGCGCGTGCCCACGGCCGACATCGAGTTCGTGCAGTTCCACCCGACCGCCCTGCACCACCCCGCCATGCCCCGGCCCCTGCTCTCCGAGGCGCTGCGCGGCCACGGGGCGATCCTGCGCGACCGGGACGGGGAGCGCTTCGTCGACGAGCTCGCACCGCGCGACGTGGTGAGCCGGGCCATGGCGGCCCGCATGGCCACCCAGGGCGTGGACCACCTCTGGCTCGACGCGACCGGGTTGGAGCGGTTCTCCCAGCGCTTTCCCACCATCGCGGCCTCGCTCACGTCCATCGGGCTCGACCCGCAGCGCGACTGGCTGCCGATCGCCCCGGCGGCGCACCACCTCTCGGGCGGCGTCGTGACCGACCTCTGGGGTGCCACCGCGCTGCCCGGCCTGTGGGCCGTGGGCGAGGTGGCCTGCACCGGGGTGCACGGGGCCAACCGGTTGGCCTCCAACTCGCTGCTCGAGGGCATGGTGTTCGGGGCCCGCCTGGCCGAGCACATCGCGTCGGGGTTCGTGGGCCCGGAGCCGAGCGGCGCGCTGCGGGCCGTGCTGGGCGAGGCGCCGATCGACGGGATCGGGTGCACCCTGCTGGAGCGTCCCGCGCCGGCCGCCCCCGGTGGTGCGGACCGGCTCCCCGGCGTCGACGTGACCAAGCTGCGCGACACGCTGCAGCGGGCCATGACGCGCGGCGCCGGGGTGGTGCGCAGCGCGGACTCGCTCGGCGACGCCCGCGCCGTGGTCGACGAGATCGCGGCCGCGCTCGCCGACGGCGCCGTCTCCGTCGGCGCCGGGGAGCTGGCGAACCTGCTCCAGCTGGCGGACGCGCTGCTGGTCTCCGCGCTGGCCCGCACCGAGAGCCGTGGGTCCCACGCGCGACGCGACTACCCCGAGGTGGACCCGGCCTGGCGCCGCCGACTCGTCCACGGGGGAATCGCCGCGGGGAGGGAGCCGTGAGCGGCACCGGGCCGGACGAGGCGCCGGACGCCTACGACCGTGCCGTCGCCGACGCCGTGGACCGGGCGCTGGCCGAGGATCTCGGCCCGGAGGGGGACCTGACCGCGGCGCTGGTCCCCCCCGGCGTGACCGCCCACTTCGCGCTGCGGGCGCGCCACAACGGCGTCGTCGCCGGGCGGGACTGCGCCACGGAGGCCTTCCGCCGCGTCGACCCCGCGCTCACCGTCGTGTGGCACGTGGTCGACGGCACCGAGGTGTCGTCGGGTGACGCGGTCATGGAGATCACGGGGTCGCTGCGGCCGATCCTCACAGCCGAACGGACGGCGCTGAACTTCCTCGGCCACCTCTCCGGGGTCGCGACGCTGACCGCGCAATTCGTGGCGGCCGCACGCGAGAGCAACCCGTCGGTCCAGGTCCTCGACACCCGCAAGACCACCCCGGGGCTGCGCATCCTCGAGAAGGCGGCGGTGCGCGCCGGCGGCGGCACGAACCACCGGGCCGGGCTCTCCGACGCCGTCCTCGTCAAGGACAACCACCTCGCCGGGACGAGCATCACCGAGGCCGTGCAGCGGGCCCGGGCACTGTGGCCGGGGCGGATGGTCGAGATCGAGTGCGACACCCTCGAACAGGTGGCCGAGGCCGCGCGCGCGGGTGCCGACGCCGTGCTGCTCGACAACATGGATCCGGGCGACGTCGTCGAGGCGATCGCCGTGGCCCGGGTGGACGCCACCGGCCCCATCCTGAGCGAGGTGTCCGGCGGCGTGACCCTGGCGACCATCGGCGCCTATGCGGCCGCGGGCCCGGACCGCATCTCGGTCGGCGCGCTGACCCACTCGGCGCCGGTGCTCGACCTCGGGCTCGATCTGATCTGGACGGAGGCGGGCGACGCGACGCCCGCGGGGGAGGGTTGACGGGTGCTCCTCGTCATTGACGTCGGCAACACCGAGACCGTCATCGGCCTGTACTCGCGCGACGACACCGACACCGTGCCGGTCGTCGAGGAGGGGGTCGGGGTGGGCATCGGCTCCGAGCGCGACCCCACCTCGCCGCGCGGCCTCACGCACCACTGGCGGCTCTCGACCGTCCCCACGCGCACGCCCGACGAGCACGCGGTGCTCCTCACGCAGCTGCTCGACCTCGAGGGCCTCGACATCGCCACGTCGGTCAGCGGCATCGGCGTGAGCTCTTCGGTCCCGCAGGTCACGGCCGAGCTGCGCCAGATGGCCAGCCGCTGGTTCGCCCAGGTGCCCTGTGTCGTGCTCGGCCCGGGCACCAAGAGCGGCATGCCCATCCTCTACGACAACCCCAGGGAGGTCGGCGCCGACCGCATCGCCGACGCCGTCGGCGCCTACGACCTCTACGGCGGCCCGTGCGTCGTGGTCGACATGGGCACCGCGACCACCGTGGAGGCGATCAGCGAGAAGGGGGAGTACCTGGGCGGCGCCATCACGCCGGGGGTGTCGATCAGCCTCGAGGCGCTCTACCAGCAGGCCGCGGCGTTGCGCCGCGTCGAGCTGGTCGAGCCGCGCAGCGTGATCGGGCGCTCGACGGTCGAGTCCATTGAGTCCGGGACCCTCTTCGGCTTCGCCGGGCTCGTCGACGGCCTGGTCCGGCGCTTCATAGAGGAGCTCGGCCCCTCCACCGTCGTGGCGACAGGAGGCTTCAGTTCGCTCATCGCCCCGTATTCGGACACCATTGAGCACGTGGAGCCCTGGCTGACCCTGCACGGCCTGCGCATCGTGTTCGAGCGCAACGTCAACGGATGACGGCCGACTCCCCGGCCGGGGCCGCGGCCGGCGCGCCCAGGGCCGAGGTCCCGTACCGTTTCGAGCGCACCCATGACGCGGCGGCGGTCGTCGAAGCCTGGTCGTCGCTCGCCCCCGGCGAGGAGTCCGGCGTCACCGTCGGGGTGGCCGGCCGGGTCATGCTCTCGCGGCCACAGGGCAAGCTCGCGTTCGCCGAGCTGCGCGACAACTCGGGATCGGTGCAGCTGTTCGCCCTGGCGAAGGTGACGGAACGCTTCGAGGAGTTCACCAAGCTCAACCTCGGCGACTGGGTCGGCGCGGTCGGCGAGGTGGTGCGGACGAAGCGCGGCGAGCTCTCGGTGAAGGTGACCGGGTGGGAGCTGCTCGCCGAGGCGCGCCGCAACTTCGGCGACAAGTGGCGGGGCGTGAGCGACATCGAGATGCGGTACCGCCAGCGCGAGGTCGACCTGTGGGCCAACGAGCGCAGCCGCCAGCTCCTGCAGCTGCGCAGCGACGTCGTGCGGCACATGCGCGAGCGGTTGTGGGCGCAGGGATTCGTCGAGGTCGAGACGCCCCTGCTGCACCCGATCGCGGGTGGCGCGACGGCGCGGCCGTTCGTGACGCACCACAACACCTTCGACGTCGACCTCTACCTGCGCGTGGCACCCGAGCTCTACCTCAAGCGGCTCGTGGTGGGCGGCTTCGACAAGGTGTTCGAGATCGGCCGCAGCTTCCGCAACGAGGGGATCTCGCCGCGCCACAATCCCGAGTTCACAACGCTCGAGCTGTACCAGGCCTACGCCGACTACAACGACACGATGGTCGTCTTCGAGGAGCTGGTGGCCGGTCTGGCGCAGGACGTGCTCGGGACGACGTCCTTGACGTACGGCGGGCGGGACCTCGACCTGACGACGCCGTGGCGGCGCGCGCCCATGACCGAGCTGATCGCCGACGCGACCGGGTTCTCGCTCGACGTGCGCTCGCCGCGCGCCGAGCTGGCCGAGGTCGCCGAGGAGGTCGGCATCCACGTCGAAGCGGAGTGGGGCCCGGGCAAGATCCTGCTCGAGATCTACGAGAAGACGACCGAGCCCGGGCTGTGGGGCCCCGTGTTCGTCATCGACTACCCCGCTGAGGTGTCGCCGCTGGCGCGCCGCCACCGCGACGGCCCCGAGTTGGTCGAGCGCTACGAGCCGGTGGTGGCCGGCCGCGAGCTCGGCAACGGGTTCACCGAGCTGATCAACGCCGACGAGCAGCGGACCCGCTTCGAGGAGCAGGCGGCCAAGGCGCGCGCCGGCGACGACGAGGAGTCCGTCGAGATCGACGAGGAGTATCTCCGCGCCCTCGAGTACGGGTTGCCCCCGACGTCGGGCTTCGGGCTCGGGGTCGACCGGCTGCTGATGCTCCTCGGCGACGTGCCCAACATCCGTGAGGTCATCGCCTTCCCGACGTTGCGGCCGGACAGGGGTTGAACGGCCCGCCATCGTCCCGAACGGGCCCGGAATTCCCGTAGAACCGACCGGAATTCCCGGTTTCTTCGGCCGTTCTTACGATTCGGCTGCATTCTTCACACCGCGCTTACAGGTTCCTCACATCTGCGCCTCAGTGTTGTCAGTGCCGTCGAACGGCGGCAGGTGCGCCAAGGAGCGGACCGAAGTCCAAGGAGGACACAATGTTTCGCACGATCATCGCAGGGACCGCGGTCGCAGGCGCACTGAGCCTCGGCCTGGCCGGCGCGGCCGGTGCCGCGACCGCCAACACCTCGGCCGGCGCCACCCCGTCGGCAGCCGTGTGCGCCCGGGCCGCCAAGGTCGAGGTCAGGATCGAGACGTTGGAGTCCAAGGTGAGCGCCCGGCTGCCCAAGGCGGAGGCCCGCGAGGCGAAGGCGAAGGCGGCCGGCCACACCAAGTTGGCGACCTACATCGCCAACCGCATCTCCAAGGTGCAGGCCCGTGAGACCAAGGTGAACGCCCGCCTGGCCAACATCGAGGCCAAGTGCGGCACGACCGGCACGAGCAGCGCCGCCGGCAACAGCGGGGGGACCGCCGGCTAGCCCGGCAGGTCGCTGAGAAGCTCGGCCACCAGCCGGGAGAGCCCCGCCCGCAGTTCGGGCTCGGCGATCCCGGCGGTGGCCTTCTTCGCGTCCTCGACGTAGGAGCGCGCCTCGTCGACCGACTCGGCGATGCCGCGGGACGCCATCACGATGGCCCTCGCCTTGTCGCGCTCGGGTTGGGCCAACGGCTGGCCGAGCAGCGCGCGCAGGTCCGGCCCGGCGGAGGGGTCGTCGAGCGCGATGAGTGCCGGCAGCGTGTAGACGCCCTCGGCCAGGTCCTGCCCTGCCGGCTTCTTCAGCTGCCCGTCGGTGGCGGTGATGTCGAGGATGTCGTCGCGGATCTGGAACACCATGCCGAAGCAGCGCCCGAACTCCGTGCACGCCTCGACCTCGGGTCCGGGCAGCCCGCCGGTGAGCGCGCCGATCCGGCACGACGTCGCGGTGAGCGCCGCCGTCTTGCCGCTGATGGACGCGACGTAGTCGTCGCGGCTGCGGCCGATCTGGAAGGCCGAGCGGACCTCGGTGACCTGTCCCTGGCAGAGGCGGCCGAGCGTGTCGGCCAGCAGCGCGGCGATCTCGGTCCCGAGGCCGGCGGCGATGGCCGCGCTGCGGGCCAGCAGGTAGTCGCCGGCCACGATGGCGACCAGGTTCCCGAACCGGCTGTTGACGCTCTCCACGTTGCGCCGGATGGTCGCCTCGTCGATCACGTCGTCGTGGTACAGCGAGGCCAGGTGGACCAATTCCACCGCAACGGCCCCCATGAGGTCGTCCTGGGTTGCGTCCCGGTGGCCTCCCGTCGCCGTCGCCAGCGCCAACAGGGGTCGCAGCCGCTTCCCGCCGGCCGCGATCAGGTGGGTGGTCACCTCGTCCAGGAAGCCGTCGCCGGTCACCACCGAGGCGGTGAGCAGGGGCTCCAGACGCTGCAGTCCCTCTTGCAAGCGGGGCAGGCCGAGGGCCTCGGTCGGGTTCACTCCTCCAAACGTTAGGTCACGGCCGCCGAATCTCGACAACCGCCTGGTCGCAGGGGTCGCAGGAAATCCGCGCCGGGGGGTATTTCCCGCTGGGATTCGCGCTCGCAGGGTTGCGGCGTGATCGACTAAGGGCCCAGGTACACTGAACCGAGAAGCAAAGAGGAACAAGGAGAGGCGGTCAGGGTGTTCGAACGTTTCACCGACCGGGCACGGAGGGTGCTGGTGCTGGCGCAGGAAGAAGCGCGCCTGCTCAATCACAGCTTCATCGGCACCGAGCACATCCTCCTGGGGTTGATTCACGAGGGTGAAGGGGTCGCCGCCAAGGCGCTCGAGTCCCTGGGGATCTCGCTCGAGGCCGTGCGCGAGAAGGTCGAGGAGACGATCGGGATGGCCGGGACTGCGCCCAGCGGCTCCCCGCCGTTCACCCCCCGGGCCAAGAAGGTCCTCGAGCTCTCGCTCCGCGAGGCGCTCCAGCTCGGCCACAGCTACATCGGCACCGAGCACATGCTCCTCGGTCTCGTCCGCGAGGGCGAGGGCGTGGCGGCCACCGTCCTCGTCAGCCTCGGGGCGGACCTCGGGCGCGTGCGCCAGCAGGTCATCCAGCTCATGTCGGGCAACCAGGGCAAGGAGTCCGTCGGCGCCAGCCAGGGCGCCAGCTCCGGCGACAGCCCCTCGGGCTCGCCGGTGCTCGACCAGTTCGGCCGGAACCTCACCCAGCTCGCCCGCGACGGCAAGCTCGACCCGGTCATCGGACGTGCAAAAGAGATCGAACGCGTCATGCAGGTCCTGTCGCGCCGCACCAAGAACAACCCCGTGCTCATCGGTGAGCCCGGTGTCGGCAAGACCGCCATCGTCGAGGGGTTGGCCCAGCGGATCGTCGCCAACGAGGTGCCCGAGACGCTGACCGGCAAGCAGCTCTACACGCTCGACCTGGGGGCGCTGGTGGCGGGCAGCCGTTACCGGGGCGACTTCGAGGAGCGGCTGAAGAAGGTCCTCAAGGAGATCCGCACCCGGGGCGACATCGTCCTGTTCATCGACGAGATCCACACCCTGGTCGGCGCCGGCGCCGCCGAGGGCGCGATCGACGCCGCCTCCATCCTCAAGCCGATGCTGGCCCGCGGCGAGCTGCAGACC
>Ga0181538_10000632_pt1 | contig 41764 bp, 35 predicted proteins | sample PEATcosm2014_Bin_40_FD_119773 | JGI IMG/M metagenome (GOLD analysis project Ga0181538, IMG submission 119773) | Peatland microbial communities from MTU Mesocosm Facility, Houghton, MI, USA - PEATcosm2014_Bin23_30_metaG | ecosystem: Environmental > Terrestrial > Soil > Wetlands > Peat | place... | reverse complement strand
CGAAGTAGCGGAGATTGATCTCCGCCGTGACAAGTTCCACGGAGACTGGAACTACACGCTGCATCCCAGGCGGCACTGAGATTCTGAGATTCTGCATACTTTATTTCGTTACAGTCCCTAAGAGGTGTTGCCCCGTGATGTACGAGGACATGAAAGAGAAGACTCGACTCCGATGGCGCATCAAACGAAGGTGTGCCGTCTGGAGAGGCGCATGGGCCGCGCAGTTCTGCGACACTTTCAGAGAAGTCGTAGCCGCAGCTTGCGTACCCCACAAAGCGAATCATAGCTTGCCAGCCGGCTTGGCCGGGGCCTCCCAGTTCGATACCATCTTCAGAAACTCAGCCACCGCGCGGGGAGGTCCCTGCACGACGCAGTCCAACCCGTCCTTGTGCACTGTTGCCCGAACCTGGTCACGCCGCGAACCGTCGCCGTCTTCAGGCAAGTCGCCCGTTTCGGTGAGCTCTTTGACCTTCGATGGCGCGGGCGACCCCGCGGCCTCATGGAGACCTTCACCCTGAGCCGCCAAAAGCCGCCGCCAGAAACCCTCAAACTCGGCGGCTCCCGTGGAATGATTTCGCCCTGGTGCTGACGAGGACAGTCGCTTCAACGGACGGCACGGGAACAGCGCATCCCAGAGAGCTTCGCAGCGAGTTGCGACCATGCTGTGCCGATCTCCGGACTGCGTTAGAAACCAGTTGCTGAGCAGAACGTAGGCATCACTCTTCAGCGGCGTGTCCGGCTGGCCGAACCACCGCCGAAACTCTTTGCAGGCACGAGAACTGAGGGTAAGCCCCCTGTGCGTCTCCTCTTCGATGGCATCTAGAAGTTCATTCATCCGGGCAGAATCCAGTTCCTGCGGGTTTGCCAACACCACGTCAAAGTTGTTGGCAGAGTTCTGAAACCGCCGAAGCCATCGCGCTCTTGCGCTCATTGTCCCTCCGTTCTTGTAGTTGATCACTATGCCAATAGCATTGTGCCACATAAAAGAACCACAGTCAAGCACAAGCATATACGGCAATCAATAATGAGTACCGAACAGTCGCCGAGCACGTGACGAAAACGTCGCAAGGACAAACGCCTTCTGAAGTCGCGTAGGTGCCGCGGGGCGTTGCGGGAACCCGAAGGGTTAACCCTTGAATTCGACTCGATGCCCGTGAAGCCAGAGGGACGGAACGACTTCAAGCGCCTTCTCGCGAGTCCTCGCGTGATACGCCGTAGTGCAGAACGAACTGCTCCTTAGGGTAGCCAAAACCTGGAAACGTCCGTCTGTCCCCGGGTTTTTCGCGGGTCTTTCGGGTTCTTAGAGCAGCTTGGGGAGCAACTCGCCGGCGGGGCCCTGTAGCGCGCAATCCACCATGGCCGAAAAGGGCGTGGGCTCGAGGTTGATTTCGATCACCTTCGCCCCGGATTGGCGGGCGTATGGGACCAGGCCGGCGGCCGGGTATACCACGGCCGAAGTGCCGATCACCAGGAATACCTGGGCGGACCGGGCGGCGTGTTCGGCTTCGTTCATCATGCCCTCCGGCAGAGGCTCGCCGAACCATACCACCCCGGGCCGCGCCAGTCCGCCGCAGCGGCAGTGCGGCGGAATCATGGGCAATGGCGCGCGGCGGTCCGGCCAATCGGCACCGCAAACCATGCAGCGCATCCTCCAGATATCGCCGTGGAGCTTGAGGATTCGCCCGCTTCCCGCGCGGTCGTGCAAACCATCCACGTTTTGGGTGATGAGGGTAAACCGCGGTTTGCGGGTTTCCAGTTGCGCCAGGGCGAGGTGCGCCGAGTTGGGCGCGGCCTTGGCGATTAACTCACGCCGCCAGTTGTACCACTCCCAAACCAGGCGCGGGTCGCGCGCAAAAGCCTCGGGCGTGGCCAGATCTTCGGGCCGGTAATTCTTCCACAGGCCGGGATACCCTCCGGGTCCGCCGCGAAAAGTGGGGATGCCGCTTTCCGCGGAAATGCCCGCGCCGGTGAGCACTGCCACGGAGGCCGCCTGGGCCAGCCATTCACGAGCCTGCCCGATCACTTCGGACTGGATACCGTGTCTCCCACTTTGGCCGGGGCTGGTCCCGTAAACTTGCCGACCGCGGACGCCTCGTCCACTTCGGTGATGACAATCGAGCCGACCGAATCTTCGATGCTGCGGATCACCTTGCCCGTGCCCGGGTCACGCACCTCGCGCACCTTGCGCCGAATGTCGAGCTTGTCGCCAACCCTCACACCGCCCTTCGAGCCGACATTGATGATCACGGTGCCGTCGGGCGCAGCATCCGCCACCAGTCCACTGATCTGGACGACGTTGGTGGGCAGCGCCCCGGCCTTGGCATCCAACTGCTGGGCCAAATCGGCGACGGCCTTATTGGTGGCTTCGCCGAGGATTGTGGCGCCAAAATTGCTGGATTTCATGTCCATCCCGCCCCCACCCGCCCCAGCGCCGCTGCCGCCCGCTCCGAGGAGGCCCGTACCGGAGCGCGACGACTCGCCTTTGCCGGAGGCGCTGGCGAGGATTTCGGCGGTGCTGGTGTCGATCATCCGGGCGGTGATCTGGACCACGGCGTTGGACTGGCTCTTGCGCACGCCACCGATGCCGAAGCGCCCCGTGACGCCGCCCAGCGCCCCGCCGCCGACGTTGGTGGCCTTGTCGTCGCGGCCGAACTGGGTGATGCTGCCGATGATGATGGTGTCCACGCCGAGGATGCGCGCGATCTTGGCCGCGGTGTTGGCGTCGGCGCGGTCGCTGTTGGAGAAATTCTGTTCGGCGAGAATCTTATCGAGAGCAGCCCGCTCGATGACGCGGTAGGTGCCGTCCGCGACGAGCTTGTCGACCAGAAGGTCGGTGATTCCCTTTCCGACATCCTGATCGGTACCCCAAATCGACGCCACTTGGCTCCGGACGGTAGCATAGTCGAAATTCATCACCGCCACGCGCTTCTTCTGTTGGGCCTGCGCGGTCGCGAGAGCCGCCAGAACAAACACCAATACCGCTGATTTACGGAACATCGGACTCCTCCATCAATCAAACATATTGAAATCGCCGCACAGAGTCAACTGGCTGCCGCAATCGCCGCTCGGACGCGTTCGAGAATTTCGAGCGGGTCGGGCCGGTCCACGCGAATGACGGTGGCCCGCTCGCCAGTGGGGCGCCACCGCTGGAACATCCGCGGGGCGGGAAAGCCGGCGAAGATGCTGACGAGCGGCACGCCGCACGCGGCCGCGACGTGCTGCCCGGCGGAGTCGTAGCCCACATACAGGCGGCTGGCAGGAATGATGGTCGCAAATCCGGCGAAGGAGCCTTCCCAAATTATGGCCTTGACGCCGGAGCGTTGGACGGCGCGATCGACGCGCGCGGCTTCCTCTCCACCGGCGCCTTTATCGATGGCGAGCGTCGCGCCGGGGGTGCCCTCTGGGCCCGCCAGCAATGCCAGCAGCCGCTCTTCGAACGGGTCGGGAATGCGCTTGGCGGGGTTCTCGCCGACTCCCAGGCTTACGGCGGTGTGGGGGTGCCCTCTGGGCCCGGCAACACCAGGCTCCAAAGCAACATACGGCTTCGACTGCGGCACGCCGAAGGTTTCTTCGGCCCAGGCCGCGGCTAGTTCGGGAAGCGCGCGGTCCGTCTCGCCGCCATACCCGCGGCTTTCGAAGAGGTGAAAGCGATCCTCAGGGCAAACCGGCAGCAAGCCCAGTTGGGTGAGGCGGGAATCGGGATCGATCACCACCGAATCCGGCGCGGCCAGCAAGGCCTTGAGCGGTTCCCAGACGGCCAACCGCTGGCGCAGGCCGCCCCGCCGGTAGGCGATGTCCGCGTGGCGGAGGCGCGGGTCGCCGGCGAATAGCTCGAAATTCTTGCGCGGCCCTACAAACACGATCTCGGCATGCGGGAAGCGCTGCTTGGCCGCAGCCAGGAGCACGCTGGTCACGGCTACATCCGCGCCCAGGGTGACGCGCGAAAGCACAAACACGCGATGCGGCTCGAAAGAAATGGGGCGCGGCCGGCGTACGCGCTGGTACCGGGCCATGAGCTGAGCGGGGTCCAAGTTTCCGGCCAAGTGGGCCACAGCTTGGGAGAACAGCCGCGCGTAGAGGTCGCACAGCGGCGGCTCGAAGCGATCCGCCAGACCCTCGACCAGGATTCCGAACAGCGCTTGCCCGCCGGGATCTTCGAGCAGCGCCGGAGGCAATTCCGCGGGAGGGCGGCCGGCGAGACACCCCTCCAGGAGTTCGTGCGCGATCTCGTTACACGAAGTACTTGTCAATCAGGATCCCCAGCTTGCGGCGCGTGGCCACCGGAACCAGTTGGCGGTCCGTGATGATGGCGTGGGCCAGCGCCGAGCCGCACCGGCAGCCGCGGTCTACAGGGGTTCGGGCGACGGCCTCGGCCACCAGATGGCACGCGTTTTCGGCGTTCTTCATGAGGTTGGCGATGATGTCGTTCACGGTCACGGCGTCGTGGTGGGGATGCCAGCAGTCGTAATCCGTCACCATGGCCACCGTCACGTAGCAGATTTCGGCTTCGCGCGCCAGTTTGGCTTCCTGGAGGTTGGTCATGCCGATCACGTCCATGCCCCAGCTCCGGTAGACGTTGGATTCGGCCTTGGTGGAGAAGGCCGGGCCCTCCATGCAAAGGTACGTGCCGCCCTTCTTAATGTTGACGCCCGCGGCGCGGCCGGCGGCTGTCACCACCTCGCTCAGCTCGGGGCAGACGGGGTCGGCGAAGCTGATATGGGCCACCAGTCCCTCGCCGAAAAAAGTGGAAACGCGGCCGCGCGTGCGGTCGAAAAACTGGTCGGGGACGACGAAATCCAGCGGCCGGTGCTCCTCCTTGAGCGAGCCCACGGCGCTGAGCGAGATAATGCGCTCGACACCCAGCGATTTCAAGCCGTAAATGTTGGCCCGAAAATTCAGTTCCGAGGGAGAGATGCGATGCCCGCGCCCGTGACGCGCGAGAAATGCCACCTGCCGGCCCGCCAGTGTGCCGATGACGTAATTGTCCGAAGGCCACCCGAAGGGCGTTTCGATGGTGGCCTCCTCGCGAGTTTCAAATCCGGGGATGGAGTAGAGCCCGCTGCCGCCGATAATTCCGATTTCCGCTTTCAACTTCCGCTCCCTTCGCCTTAGACGATCTCTTCCCTGGCCGCATCCCAGCGCACGGTGCGCTGTTGCCGGTAGCTCTCGACCGCCATGCGGCACGCGATGGAAACGCGGAACCCCAGCTCGAACGGACAGTTCGGTTCCTGGCCCGAGCGGACGCAATCGAGGAAATTCCGCATGTGGGCGCGCGGCACGCTACGCGTGACGCCCATCATTTCGTTGCCGTCGGGCCGGTTCACCTTTTGCGGGGTATAGCGAATCTGCTGGCCCCGGCAAATGGCGCCGTTTTCGCCCAGCACATCCTCGGCCACCTTCAACTGGTCGTTGCCGAAACCGGAATCCCAGGAAAACAGCATCTCCTCGGAATGTTCCATGGAGACGTTCATGGTGTCGGGCACTTCGCGGCCGTCTTTCCACAGGTAGACGCCGCCGGTCATGGTGACCGCTTCCGGAATCTTCAGCCCCAGCGCCTTGTACCAGAAAGCAAGCTGGTGGCACATATTCTCGTACACGTTGCCGCCGGAGTAATCCCAGAAGTAACGCCAGTTGATGAACCGGTGGGCGTCGAAATCATGCGCCGGCGCCTCTCCCAGGAACGATTTCCAGACGATGTTTTCCGCCGTCATGTCCGGATAGACGGGCCTGGCCCACTGCGGCTTCCCATGGGGCGTGTTGCGGTACATGTGCGCGCGGATGGCGGTAATTTTGCCCATCAGCTCGGGCTTCAGAAAACTGGCGGCGTCGGGTACCTGGCCGCTGGAGAGCCACTGGTGCCCGATCTCGACGGTGCGCTTGCCGGCCCGCTGCCAGGCGGCGCGCATCTTCTTGGCGTGCTCCACGGTAAACGCCATGGTCTTTTCCTGGTAGACGTGTTTGCCGGCGTCGAGCGAGGCCACGAAGTGCTCCGAGTGCAGGTGCTGCGGGGTCGAGATCAGCACCGCGTCGATGCTCTTGTCTTCCAGGAGATAGCGGTAGTCGAGGTAAGTCTTGGCGTCGGGCGCGATTTTCTTGACGTCTTCCAGACGCTTGGTATAGACATCGGCGGCGCCGGCGCATTCGACGTTTTCGCAGGCCAGCGCTTCACGCAGGAGCTCGGTCCCGCGGGCCCCGGGTCCGATGATGCCGAGGCGGATACGGTCGTTCGCGCCCAGCACGTTGGAGGCGGCCAATGTGCCTGCCAGCCCGGTAGCCACTTTGCTCATGAAAACACGGCGAGACTGCATGAAGGAACTCCAGTTTGGAGGATCAAGCTAATTATATACTTGGCGCGGAGGCAATACTAACGAAGCGGCGTAAGCGTAAGCCAACACGCCCGCCAATCCCGCGCATGTTACGCTCGAAATTAGTGTTCCGCCGCGTAATCTGGATCGTGCTTGACAGTGTGGGCATCGGCGCAATGCCGGACGCCGCTGAATATGGCGACCCTCCCGGCGCAGACACGCTCGGCAACATCGCCCGCATCCGCGGCTTGAAGCTTCCCAATCTCGCACGGCTGGGGCTCGGCAACATCAAGCCGCTGGCGGGCATCGCACCGGCCGAATCTCCCGCCGGCGCCTATGGGCGCTGCACGCTGGCCTCGCCGGGCAAGGACACCACCACCGGCCACTGGGAAATGGCGGGCATCCACCTGGCGAGTCCCTTCCCGCTCTACCCGCACGGGTTTCCGCCGGAAATCATGAGCGAGTTCGAGCGGCGTATCGGCCGCAAGTCTTTGGGCAACGTGGCGGCCTCCGGCACCGAAATCATCAAGGAACTGGGGCCCGAGCATATGCGCACCGGCTCGCCCATCGTGTACACCTCCGCCGACAGCGTCTTCCAGGTGGCCGCGCACGAAGAGGTCATTCCGCTCTGGGAATTGTACAGAATCTGCGAAACCGCGCGTGAGATTCTGCGCGGGCCGTATGAAGTGGGGCGCGTCATCGCCCGGCCGTTCATCGGCGCGCCGGGCAGTTTCACGCGCACCGCCAACCGTCACGATTACGCCGTGCCGCCGCCCAAAGGCATGCTGCTCGACCGGCTCGAAGAGCGCGGCGTCGAGGTCTACGGCGTCGGCAAGATCTTCGACGTGTTTCTGGGCCGGGGCATCCGGGAATCGGCGAAGACCAAGAACAACGCCGACGGCATGGCCAGGACCATCGAGGCCATGAACTCCCTGGAGGCCGGCCTGCTCTTCGTCAACCTGGTGGATTTCGACCAGCAGTACGGCCATCGCAACGATATCGAGGGCTACGGCGCCGCGCTTGAGCAGTTGGATGCCTGGCTGCCCCAATTCCAGACCGCCCTGCGCCAAGACGACGCCGCCGTCTTCACCGCCGACCACGGTTGCGACCCCACCGTGCCGGGCACCGACCACACGCGCGAGTATGTGCCGCTGCTGGTCTTCGGTCCCAAGGTCCGCGCCGTGAACCTCGGTTTGCGCGGCTCGTTATCGGATATCGGCCAGACCGTGGCCGCGAACTTCGGCGCGAGCATCGATCACGGCGTCAGCTTTCTAACGGAAATCACACTATGAGAAAACCAGTCATGGCGGGCAATTGGAAGATGTACAAGACGCCCGCGGAAACCATTGCATTCTTCGTGAAATTCCGGCCGCTGGCCGGACAAGCGGAACACTGCGAGGTCGTGATCTGTCCCCCTTTCACGAACCTCGCCGCGGCCGTCGAAGCCGCCCAGGGAACGCGCATCCAGATTGGCGCGCAGAACATTGGCTGGGCCAGGGAAGGCGCCTTCACCGGCGAGATCTCCGGCCCCATGATCGTGGCCGCCGGCGCAACTTATGCCATTGTGGGGCACAGCGAGCGGCGCCAGTATTTCGCCGAGACCGATGAAACCGTCCTCAAGCGCACCCAGGCCGCGCTGGAATTCGGCCTCACCCCCATCGTGTGCGTGGGAGAGCGCCTCGAGGAACGTGAAAGCGGCCACACCGAAGCCGTGCTCGCGCGCCAGTTCCAGAATGGAATCGCCGGCCTGTCCGAGCAGCAGTTCGCCCGGATTGTGATCGCCTACGAGCCAGTGTGGGCCATTGGAACCGGGAAGACCGCCACGCCGGAAATCGCGGCCGACGCGCATCGCGCCATCCGCGGCCAGGTGCGGGCGAAGTTCGGCAAGGAGGCGGGCGAGGCCATCCGCATTCTCTACGGCGGCAGTGTCAAGCCCGATAACGCCAGGTCGCTGATGGCACAACCGGAAATCGACGGCGTGCTGGTGGGCGGCGCGAGCTTGGACGCGGTGTCGTTTGCGTCCATCGTGAACTTCTAGGGGACTGACCCCTCTGTCCCAAGGCGCGCTTGTTGCGCCGCGGGGACAGAGGGATCGGTAGTGGGTAAGTTTGAATTTCCATGGGGTTAACATTGGCGTCCGGATTGCGGCCATACTGAAAGCATCATGCCTGAGCGGTCAAAAAGACCCCGCGATCCGCGTCCGCGCGATCCGAACCAGAGAGCGTTCCAGGTCATTCTCGAAGCCAGAGGGCAAGCACCCAAAACGGAGCCTCCCGCCGACCCCCCCATGCCGTAGCCCCGGGGCCGTCTGGGTGGCCTGAAGGGTGGCACGGCCAGGGCAAAGGCCCTTAGCTCACGCAGGCGCTCCCAGATCTCAGCGAAAGTGGCGAAGGCAAGATGGGGCAAGAAATGACGCCACAGTTTGAGAGAGACGTTTTCACTTCGCTGGTGGATACAGATCAATAGATTGACACGCCTTGATCTGCTCTGTCTCCCTAGTGGTTACATCGGAGGCTTTCTCGTCGATGGTCTTTTGGTAGACCGCAGCACATTCATCGGCGTGTTTGAGTTTGATCTCTAAGCGCGAGGATTCAATTGCGACGGCTGCTGCTTCAGCAGCTGTGTTGTCTGCCACCGCTTTTTGGCATGCGTCCTTGCGCGCTTCGTAATTCGCGAGTGCTTCCTTTTTCTCACTCGATTTCTCGTGCGCTCTGAATACGGGTCGACCAGAGTTAGGTTCATCGAGGTAGCTGCAGGCGCTTTTCATCCTCTCACCATTTGCTTCTGCTAACCTCATTAGCTCATCGAGTCGCTTGGCCACCGGTTCAAGTTTCTGCCGCGCATATTTGTGCTCGGCGGATTCGGTCGTGGTTTCGGGTTGGGGAATCTGCGATTTGTCCTGCGCCTGGGTTGCGGGCGGAGGAAGTTGCGCTTTGTCCTGCGCTAGCAAGCAGACAAAGCTGGACGCCGCCAGCGCTATGGCGAATAGAACGCCCGTAAGGGATTTCATATCAGCATTTTGCCACAGGTTAAATCAAACCTGCAAGTTGGACAGGCGGATCGTTGACACCTTCCCATGCAGTCGAGTGACTATCCCCTTCACTCAGCTTACCCCCGCAGGTTGTGGCTTGCAGAATCCAGCGGTATACTTCTTGCATGCCATCTAACTTAGATCCTGCAGCCCGCTTTTCCATTGAGTGCCCGAAGTGCGGCCATAAGTTCGAGCGGTCTATCGGAGGCGTTAAAGGCAAACCGATTTTTTCCTGCCCCCACTGTGGGCAGTTGTTTGATGGAAAGGACTTCAACGCCGGGGTTAAACAAGTCGATAAAGCCATCGATGATTTCGTTGGGGACATCGACGGCATGAAGTTTTAGCAACCTCGTAGCCTCGCGGAAGATCTAAAGAGATTGTTCTACTTCCGCTTCGATACTAATTTTCATTGTCTCCCTTATGTAAGCCCGGATGGCGCTCCAATTCACTTTGCAATCGGCCAATCACCCAGCCCGAAGCAGCGGCACCGCCCCGCTCCCAAGCGCCACGGATATTGTCAATCAAAGCTTCAGATGCTTCATATGCATCCATCTTTCCAGCGCCGTCGGCCACCTTTACAACCGTATGCCTTCCCACGCCCTCCGATAATTCGGCCCTGAATTTCGATTCACATGCGTGCCAAAGCACGCGAGGCAGTTCCATGGTGTAATTCACAGAATGCCGAAGCAGGGAGTTGATCGCCTCGTTCGCTCCGCTCCCTATAGAGGCCCACCCTGCAAAAGTATGGCTTCTAACGTCGCCGGGATGTTCCACTGTAAAGATAAAACCGTCACCCGCAAAATCGAAGCCAGCCACGAGCAGTTCACATCCCAGATCAACCGCCGACAATTTCTCCTTTAGGTCTGGATGCCGTTCGCTATTGGCCAAGAACCGCTCCACGGTAAAGCCAATTGGCGATAAAACCAAATCTGCGGCATAGCGCATCCTGATAGCCATATAAGCCTCCAAGACACACCGCTCCACGATGGCCGCTGTATTGGTCGAATCAGATACTCTAAAGAGACTGTGAACCACAGCGTCAAGCACAGATGGGACCTGCGTTATGTCGTTCGCTGACACCATCGCCCACCACTGAAATTGATCCGATAATGGGAACATCTTGTTTGCGGCTCTATCCCCGGAAACTTCCCCAGCAGAGAGCCTGCTGTCGCATACCAAGACCAGCGATTTCCCCAAATCTGCGAGCGCTGCAATGCAGACCGTCATAGGTCTACAAGCATACATCAAGCGGGAGCGTTTGTCCCAGTACTCCTTGTCCTTGTACCCCGGGGGGTCCGCTCATACATGCAACCCTCTCTTGCCAAGGCTTGACATCTTCAAACTGACCCACTGCCGAGCGGTCTGTCCCCGAATTTCGCTCACAGCCGCCGCTCGATCTCGCTCACGAACTCGCTCTCGCGTTCGATGGTCATGCCGGCCTTGAGCCAGTAGAGCGGCAGCGGCGCCAGCAGGTCGTCGGACGATTCGCAGAGGTTCATGACGTCCTTCTCGGTGGTCACCAATGCGGTGGCGCCCCGGGCGCGCATTTCCTGCGAGATATGCCGCAGCTCGCGCGGGCGGTAGCGGTGGTGGTCTTCGAAATCCACCCAGCCCACCAGTTTCACGCCCAGCCGCTCCAGCGTGCGGCGAAACGCTTCCGGATTGCCCAGCCCGCAGAACACGCCCGCACGTTCGAAGGGCCGCTCCGCCGGCCCGAACCGCCGACCGCTGCGGTGCTCCACCCAGGCCTGGGGTTCGACGCCCGCGCGAAAGACCGGCACTCGTCCGTTCCACCGGCGCACCTGGCGCTCGATGTTGGCGGTCAGGTCGGAGAGGTCGCTGCGCGTGATGAGGACCAGGTGCGCGCGCGCCAGGCCCGCGGGCGGCTCACGCAGGCGGCCCAACGGAAAGATCTGGCCCCCGCCAAACGGGTCCAGGGCGTCGATCAGCACCACGTCCACGCTGCGCGCCAGCCGCTGGTGCTGGAACCCGTCGTCCAGCAACAGCACGTCCGCGCCGAAGTCGGTGAGCAGCAGCGTGCCGGTATGAAAACGGTCTACTCCTATGCCCACCGGCGCCAGGCCCGAGCGGACGAATATCTGCGGCTCGTCGCCGGAATGTTCGGCGGTCACAACCGCGCCGGGCGCCAAGGCCAGGTGCTTCCGGGGAGAGTTGCGGCCGTAGCCGCGCGTCAGGATTCCCGGCCGGCGCCCGCGCTCGTTGAGGATCTCCGCCAGCAGCAGCACGCAGGGCGTTTTGCCGGTGCCGCCCATGGTGATATTGCCGATACTGATCACCGGCGCGGCCAGCTTGCGGCGGCGGGCATAGTCATGCCGCAGCTTTTTTCGTGCGCCCCATCGCCACAGCCTTGCCAGCACCGAGGCTATGGCGAACCACGGCTGCGCGGGGCGGTAGCGAGGCACCCGGTACAACTCGCGCACCAGGGTCACGGCGCGGGCGGTGGCGCCGCGGCGCGCCTCCGCCGACAGATGCGCGCGTTGCCCAATTTCGCGGGCCAACTCCGGCGCTTCCAGCAACCGAGCGACCGCGCCGGCCAGTCCGGCGGCGTCTTCGATCTCCACGCACGCGGCCGACGCGCGGAACTCATCCGCAATGGCCTGGAAGTTCTCCATGTGCGGCCCGGCGATCACCGGCTTGGCGAAAAATGCCGGCTCGAGAATGTTGTGCCCGCCGCGCCGGGCCAGCGTTCCACCCATGAAGACCGCGTCCGCCAGGGAAAACAGGCCGCTCAATTCGCCAATGGTATCCAGCAGGAGCACGGCCGGAAGCGCCAGCGTGTCCGAACCGTCCAGGCGCGAGCGGCGCAGGTAGGGAATCCCGGCCGCCTCGAGCTTCCCCGCCGCCGTGTCGAAACGCTCCGGCCTTCGCGGGGCCAGAATCAGCAGCAGGTCCGCATGCCGCGTGGCGAGTTCCTGGAACGCCGCAATGGCCACATCGTCTTCGTCCACGTCGCCGGGGCGCCCCCTGGGCCCGGCGGGCGGCATGGTGCTGGCGGCGATCCACACTTTGCCGGGCCGCGCGCGCTCGAGCAAAGCGGGCACCGGGGAGCCGGCCGCCGCCGCGCGCGCCTCGAAGTCGTACTTGAAATTGCCGCCCGTTTGGGTTCGTTCGGGAAGCGCCCCCAGCGCCAGAAACCGCTCGCGCATGGAGTCGGTTTGCGCCAGGATGGAACCCGCCGCGGACAGTACTCCCCGAAAGAACCACCGGAAGGGCAGGTAGCGCGGAAAAGCCCGGTCGGAGATGCGGCCATTGACGATCGCCAAGCCGGCGCCGGTGCGGTGTACCTCACGAAAGAGATTGGGCCAGATCTCGGTCTCGGCAATCACCACGGCCGCGGGGCGCAACGCCCGCAGCACGCGCCGCACGGCGAACACGTAATCCACCGGCGCGTAGAACACGCCGTCGGCCAGATGGTGCAGCTTGTCGCTGGCGGTGGCGCGGCCCGCCAGGGTCGAGGTGGAGACGAAAAACCGGCTGTGTGGGAACTCGGCCCGCAAACGGCGCAGGAATTCCACGCACGCCAGGACCTCGCCCACCGAAACTGCGTGCAACCAGATGGCCCCGGGGCCGGTCTGTCTATAAGAACGCGGGAGGAAGCCAAAGCGCTGGGGCAAGCTCCGCCAGTAGCCGCGGTTTCCCAGACCCCGAAACAGGAAATACAATATGAGGACAGGCAGCCCGAACGCCTGTAGGACTCGGTAGAGGAAATAGATGCCCCGTATTTTCAAACGTTTGGCTCTTTTATTGAGTATAGCGGCGGCGTTCGCAGCGGACAAGGATAAGGCTGCGTTCCGCCCTCCGCCGCTCACCAGCCTGGAGCATCGCCAGACCAACGCCCAAATCACCATCGGTGTGGACCCGTACGCTTCGCCGGATAAGGCGAAGACCGCGTTCGGAAAACTGGACCCGTATCAATATGGCGTTCTGCCGGTGCTGGTGGTGATCCAGAACGATAGCGGCAAGACCATCCGCGTGGACAAGCTGAAGGCCGAATACGTGGGTCCCCATGGCGACCGCGTGGATGCCACGCCCGCCAAGGATGTCAAATACCTGCGCGCGCCCAACCGTCCTTCGGTGATCCCCGGGCCGATCGGCAAAATCTCTTCCAGGAAGAACCCGCTGGATGCCTGGGAGATCGAAGGGCGCGCGCTCGCGGCCGAAATGCTGCCGGCGGGCCAGTCGGCGAGCGGATTCCTCTATTTCGAGACGGGTTTGCAGCGCGGCGCCACCATTTACCTGAGCGGCCTCACCGAGGCGGCTAGCGGCAAGGAACTGCTCTACTTCGAGATTCCGTTGCAGTAGGAGCCGGGCATGCCCAATCCGGTCCTTCGAAACCCCATCCGCCTAAGCCGTGAATTCTGAGTGAGATGTTCCGGATTGCGGCGGTCATAGATGTCACCAGTCTCGCAGCGAAGGCGACAATCCGTTGTGCCACGCACAAACTGCTCGATAGCGTCCGGACCACGTTCACAAGCGGGCACGAGGCGCCAGACTGAAAGCGGTCTCTCGTCACACCTGCGACAAAACCCAGAGTACGACTGCCAGCGCCCGTTTCATAGCCAGTTGTGGCAACCCGCAATGAACGATCACACAAAAAATGGGGCCCGTAAACTAATGAAAATACGTAATTTAAACTGGTGCGGAGAGGGGGACTTGAACCCCCACGGGATTGCTCCCGCTAGCACCTCAAGCTAGTGCGTCTGCCAATTCCGCCACCTCCGCAAGTGTATGGCACCTTTGAGCTTACCACGAGTTCGGCTGAGGCGCGCGGTAGCGGTTGCGGTAGCGGTTCTCGATTATCCCGCCAAAACGCGCCACACGCCGCCCGGCACGGCGCCCTGGTGCCGTTGTCCCACGTGGCGGCACCGGGGCGCACCTGGCGCAAATGTACGCGCACGGCGCGCGTTGCACGTTGCTGCGGGCCGTGCCGCCGGAACGGGCACGGTTCCCACACGGACTCTTGGCCGCTCGGCAACCTCCAATGGTGGCCGTTTTGGGCCAAAGTGGCCGTAACACTCGGTCGTGGGATGCTGGCCGACTTGAACGAAGTGGCCTACGGCCACGGCTGTTGCTGGCGTGTTATCCTCTGGTCGAGTGGCAGCCCAGTGCAGCACTTCCCGTTCCCTATCCGGCCGTGGAAAGTCAGCTTCGTCCGAGTGAACGACCCTACCAGGGCCGCTACACCGCACATCAGCAACCAGGGGTCAGCATTAGACACCGTCCTCAGATCAGAGTAGAATCAAACTCCAGCTAGGTATTAAGCGTTTTTGGGTGTTCATCGTCACGTTATTTTCTGCCGTCGCGCAGGAAAACCGCCCGCTTGGACACGTGATCTCCTCCAATGGTCTGTGGTGCGATGAGGCTTTACATTCGTGTGAGAAACCGGCGGTCGGAAACACGGTAGGCACCATGTATCCGGTGAGGAGCAACTCCCGGTTGAAACGTATCGGCAGCCTTACGGGACGGGAGTGGATTCATATTCGCTCGTACCATACGGGAGCCATCGTGTCGTTCGACTGCTCGGTGGCGGTCGATTGCGCCGGCGAACTCGACCTGCAGCGGCTCTCTCCGGAAGATGGCCAGCCCGCTCCGTCCGGTGTCGCTGCAGCGTTTCTGAACGTCATCCGCCGTATGGTGGCAACCGAACCGGCGGTCTTCGACCGCTACCGACAAGGGATCCTCAGGGGCGCTCCCGGCCGGGGAGCATTGCGGGATGATGTGGTGCGGCTCGATGGCCAAACCTTCAGCCTCAAACAGGTTTTCGAAGAAATGCCCGACGGCGCCTACGTCCTGGAGATGTGCCCGATCGATGCCCAAGGCGCCGTAAACTGCGCCACTGCTGTTCCCGCGAGATATCGATGGAACAAGTCTCACCCACTGCCATGGCCTCGGCCCAATCTTCAGCCCGGACTCTACCGTCTTTACGTGTGCAGCAAGATCGGCGATTCCTTTGTCCGATCTGACAATTTCGCGTCGCTGTTCGTGCCCCCGGCCGACAGATACCGGCAATTGGAGCGTCAATTCCAGGAGGTCGTGGTGGCGACAAAGGACTGGGCTGCCGATGATCCCACGGTGTGCCCGCTGATCAGCGTCTACCTCCACGGACTCGCTTTTGGTTCCGCTCCGCGTCCCGCGACGGCCGCGCCCGCTCGCAAGGATTCTCCCAGTGGACGGTCGGGGAAGTAGCGCCATGCGCCGCCCCTCCAAGAAGTCCATAAACCTCATTCTCAATAGTCATCGCGAGCCGTTCATACGGCATGTTTTCAGGCTCCGCTTTCTGGTGACCATCGCGATTCTGCTCGCAGTCAGCACGAGGCTGAGTCACATCTGGCTGCTGGATCACGCCAACCTCGCGGGCGTCGACGTGTTCGTCAGCGCCAAGAAACCCAAGATTCCGCAACACACTGTGGTTGTCAGTGTCACCGAGGACGATTACAAGCGCATCTTCGGCAACTGCACTACGGCGAAAGAGCTGCAGAACATCATAGATACCCTCACTTCTTATGGACCGGCGGTTCTCGCTGTCGATGTTTCCACGGCCGCCGAGGAGTTCCGCGATCTGAAGCCGCGTCTCACGTCAACCCGCATCGTCTGGGCACGTATCTCAAGTCACAAAGCAATCGGGCCTCGTGACCAGGCACGATACGAGTGGGTTGCCGGCGAGGTTCTCGGCCACGGGATTGTCGACCCGCCTTACGCCGGAGCAACGCTTTTCCCGCAGGATTCCGACGGAGTGGTGCGCGACGCGCAGCGCTGGATTCCATTGCATAACGGAACGGTGCCGAGCATGTACTGGGAGATCATTCGCGCCTATTGCGATTCGGGGTCACAGGAGGCATGCCGCGTATCGGCCAGTGGCCGCCGAGGCGACACTACCGGTCGATGGCTGCCAAACCGTTATGAGTTTCCTCCGGTGACTCTGGGGGACGTTCTCGCCCAGGATGCCGCACGCTTTTCGAAGAACAGCCAGGCTGAGAATATCCTGCGTGACCGGATCGTGATTCTAGGAGCTGACTTTGGGGACGAGCATCCGACTGCATTCGGACTGCAACAGGGAGCGGCACTGATCGCCACCGCCGTCGAAACCGAGCTTGAACGTCATGCCGATCCGTTCAGGATTTCCGGCTGGCTCCAGATCGGCTGCAAGTTCATTTTGGCCATCGTTCTCGCGGCGATCCACCACTACTTCCGTCCCCTTTTCGCTTTGTCGGTCACGCTATTCCTGCTGGGCCTGATCGTCACTCTGAACTTCGCAGCGTATTACTACGAGGCCCTCAGGATTGACTTCGTTCCGTTCGCCATCGGGATTTGGATCGAGCAGCTCTACGAGGGAGCTTCGCATGCGCAGCACCACGTCCCGTAGTCTCCTGTTGGCGGCCGTTGTCGCATGGATCACTCCAGTGCTGGCGGCGCAGTCCAGTCAAAAAGCGCGGGACGAACTCGAAGCAAGGTTGAAGACGGCATCCGACAAGTTTTTTGCTGATCCAACTGTTCTTACGAAGGGCGAACTCCAGCAGTTGTTAGACTCGTCGAGAACCGTTTTCGGCGATAACGATGCCAGAACCGTCGCGCTGGTCATGTTGTCGGGGACGTTTACGCTGCTAAGAGAAGGTCTTCCGGCAACTCTCTCGCTTCTAGACCACTATCCTTTGGCCATTGAGAAAGTATCCGACGCGGATGTTCCCGGCCTAGTAACCGTAGTGAAATCGTTTACCTCGCTCTTGGCGCAAAGTGGGGCGGGGGATCGGGCAGAGCTAATTTTTCGACGGTCCCTGCGCCGGCTGGAAGCGGTGGCCGGGCTGAAGGATGTCCGCACCGGTACGGCTTATGCAGCCCTCGCCGACCTCTGTTTTGCGAAACACGACGATGCCTGCGGCAACGAGACCCTCGCGAAAACGAGGGACATCGCCAACCACGTTTCAGGCGAGGAGACCCCGGACACTGCCACTTTTCTGTTAAGCCTCGCTACGACATTAAACAACAAAGGAGACTTCGCGTCTGCGGCCCCGCTGGCTCTTCGGGGCGTGGAGATTCGAAAGAAGACGTCCGGTGCAGACGACCGGTTGACTGCAGATGCGCTCGTCGTGGCGGGCGAAACCCACCTCAGACTCGGAGAATTCTCCAAGGCGCGGGATGAGTTCGAAGAAGCGTTGCGAATCAGCGACAGCCTCTCCGGTTTGAATAAGTTATCTGGGGCCGCGGCGATCCACGGCTTGGCGGATGTTGCTCTTGCCCGTTCTCAGAACGACAAGGCCGAAAAGCAACTCAAGCGATTTGCTGCGATCTTCGACGACACCGCCTGGATCGCTCCCGAATCCGTCTTGCCCACGCTTGATAAACTCGCGTCGCTCTATATGGCGCGAGGCGCAAATGAAGCCGCCGAGCCGATTTATAGAAGAATCCTGGCCATGCGGCGGGCGGCGAAACCTCCAAACCAACTGGAGCTTGCCAGGGCATTGGGATCCCTCGGCGCTTGCCTTCACAACCAGGGCAAATACGCCGAGGCGGAACCTCTCGCGCGGCAAAACCTCGACCTTATGACGGTCCTGAAAGGTGCGGACGATCCGGAGACCATCTCGGCAAGCATCAATCTAGCCCGGGTTTATTTCCGACAGGAAAAGTGGGATGTCGGGCGAGAACTGATGAATCGCGGGTTGACCTATCACACGAACCATCCCGAAGCCGATCCTGGAACCGCGGCTTCCCTGTTCGAAGAAGCAGGATTTGTGGAGGTTATGGCGAAGAGCGACGCGGCAGCCATACCCTTACTCCGAAGAGCGTTGGAACTTCGCAGGTCGGTCTCCGGAACTGACAGCCCGCGCACCGCCGATGTCGAGGTTCGACTGGCGAAAGCGCTGGCGCGCGGAAATGATTTCGCCGCCGCAAAACCGCTGGCTCTCCACGCGCTTTCCGTCCGCCGGACAGCATTCGGCGAAGACGCGAATGTTGCCGAACTGCTCGACCTGCTTGGTGCTGCGTACCTCGTGGAAAAGGATCATGGTAAGGCAATCGAGGTTCTCCTGGACGAGGTGTCCTGGACAGAGAGAAAGCTAGGTTCTGAAGCGGTATCGCTCGCCCCTGTTTTGGACGTTCTGGCCACCGAGCAGTTGTTAGTTGGAAAGACCGAGGAGAGCTGGACCAGTTTCCAACGATCCCAGGCCATCGCGGCGAAACACGGTACAAAGAAGCCTCTGGAACTCTCCGCCCGGCAAATTCAGTTTGGGTGGCTTCTTGCGAACCAGGGGGAACTCAGCCGTGGCGCCCTGCTGCTCGAGTCCGGTATCGGAATCCGGCAACGGGAAAACGGCGGCGCCGAATCCGACCAGGCAACTCGGGCGGCCATGACGCAAATGGCCGAGGTATATGCCGCCGGACACGATTACGATAGAGCCAATGCGCTGCTTTTGCAGGTTCTGGCTGGCTGCGAAAAGGAGTTGGGCCCCGCGCATCGCGAAACCAGGGTCGCGCTGTATCGACTGGGCAATATGCGCTTAAGGGCCGAAGCCTATTCCAAGGCGGCCGCGGATTTTCAAAAGCTCGCCGCAATGCCGGAATCATCCCCGGCGGAATCTTTCGATGCCCTGGTTTCCCTCGGAGCTACATATGTCCGCCAAGAGGATTACAAACACGCGCTGCCGGTGTTCAAAGACATGCTGGCTCTCTGTAGCCGGAACCCTAAAATGCTTTGTGCCCCACGCGCGCTGTACGAAGTTGGCAATGCCTACTACAATCTGGGTGACGTCGCCAGTGCGGAAACCAACCTGCGACAATCCCTCGCGCTTTACGAGAAGGACGAAGCCAGCGACGAAAGCCGGGCCGCCATTTATTACAAACTCGCTCGAATGTACTCCACGAAGGACCTGCTGGCTGCGGCGGAATCCAATTTTATTAAATCCCGCGCTTTGTACGAGACTTCCAAAGGGCCGGAAGACCCGTGGGTATCGATCAATTCATGGCAACTCGGTTACCTCTATTTCAAGCAAGGCCTTTTTGAAAAGGCGCTCCGCGAATTCAAGCGTGGCGTTGATATTGACAACCGGAATCTCGATAAGGCCAGGCTTCTGGGCTCCGAGTTCCAGCTTGCCCAGACGTTGGCTCTTCCAGGTCTGGACGACCGGTACCGTCACATACTCAGCATCCCGCCCGCGGAAATGCTCGACGCCCGCAGTTCGCTAGAGCGGCGGTTGGACCGCGCAGCCGCATCGATCGAAAAGTCTCTCGAACATGTCGAGGACCTCCAAAGCATGGCGCCCAACGGAATCGCCCGCCAGATCTGGATGACCCACATTGGTGCTTTTCTTGCCAACCGAATCACGGAGTCGAACGAGGGTGAAGAATTTGTCTGCCTCCACCCCTGGTGCTTTGCCGATTACGTTCTGAGGGTGTGCCGCGCGCTCGCGGGCAGCAAGAAGGTCGGCGGGTTCTTGGACAAGGTCGCGAAGACATCGTGGGAAGGGTTCGATGGCGATGCGCTGACAAAGGGCCTATCGTTCCTTTGGACATGCGTCACGTGGGCGGCGGCGTATATGGTCCACTACTACTCGAACGGCGAAGGCAAGGAAGAGATACCGGAGAGCATAGCGGTCGCATCAGCCGAACTGGTTGCGGCGCGCTTCATATGGAAAGTCCGTGCCCACTGCACGCTGGCGGACCAGGGTAATCTCAAGAAGCGGTTCCCGGCGTGGGACGCGGTCCCGCCGGCGCAGATGACTCGCACAGAAACCCGTCTCCAACAACTGGCGCAGTTGATCGCGGATGTTGAGACCTCTGGCAACAAGAGTATGCTCGGGCCGGAATCTGACACCACATCTCTGAAAGCAGGATCTCTGGTGCACAATCCAAAACTCGGGGTGACGATGCTGGCTTTGGAGGGAGGATGCCGGCCCTATCGTCTGGTGGACCTCTCACACAGCTCCGACGATCCGGTCAAATTTGGAGCGCTTGTTACGCCGGTCCTCTTCAATGGCAAGCCGTATGAACTCTTCCAGCGCACCGACGAATCCAGGATCTGAGCGCGACCTTGGAGCCTCCGGTGCCACAGAAGGCCTTCACGAAGCACTTGTGAAAAGAGTGCAATCCCGTTGGGGTTGTGGGCAAGGTCTCGCCGGGCCGCGGCCAAGTACCATAGCCTCCTATTTCATGCACCAGTATCCCTTTTGTCGACTCCCTGTTGGCCGCCGGGCTCACCGCCTTCTCGACCAGAAGTCTGTAGCCCTGCCATCCTGAATCTCGTTGAGTTCTTCCGCTACCTCTTGCCCGACTCGGGCGCGCCCAAGATTTGGAACTTCGGCGCTCGCGAGAAATTGACCGGGTTTGCTCGCCAGAACTTACCCACTGATCTTGCTTCAAGTAGGGATCTGATGCAGGGTTCCGATTTCAGGTTCAGATCGTGCTGCCCGCGGGCAAATCACAACGGCTACGCGCATCTTGATGAAGACAATAGTTTTGCCGCGCACCAAAAAAGCGGCGCGGATGATATCGCTGTCTCTACCCCCTGTGCCGCCCACACGCCCAAAACTCCGCGAAACGCTGTTCTTCGTGGGGGCAACTCTATACGAGCACAAATGGGTAACTTTTGGCGAGCGCCGAGGTTTGGAACGCGAGGCCAGGAGTAGTGTCGTCCTGGATGCGACTCTTCTTAGGTTTAGCCTTCCACGGCGTCGCGCGTGCGCACTTGTGCCCGGAGTGGTTGTCCCCGAGCAAGGAGGTTGGTTGGCCCTCCAGTCGTTCTAACGGCTCGCGTGCAGTTGGGAATTCACCGAATCGGTTCGGTTCCTTCGCTCAGGATCGCGAGATAGGCATCATAGACAAAGAGCCTGTGGCGTTGTCGTCCGGTGATCTCGCGCAGCAAGCCCAAGTGCCGCATGTGCTCCAGGGATTTCGCCACGGTCGGCGCGGAGATGCCGATGCTCTCGGCAGCGGCCGGGATCGACACGATCGGGTTGCGCTGCATGTGTTCAAAGACGCGCAGCACGGATGCCGCCGGTCGGCCCAAGGTCTCGATCTTGCGTCTGTGCTCCTCAAAGACGGCCAGGATGCGACGCGCGGCGGTCGCGGCCTGCTCGGCGGTGTCCCTCACGCCGGTTAGGAAAAACTCCAGCCAAGTCTCCCAGTCGCCCTTGGCCCGCACACGATCGAGGAGGTCGTAATAGGCCGACCGGTGCTGTTTGAAGTAGAGGCTCAGATAGAGGATTGGTTCCCGAAGCACGCCGGTCGCACACAGCAAGAAGGTGATGAGCAGTCTTCCAAGGCGGCCGTTGCCGTCTAGGAACGGGTGAATCGTCTCGAACTGGACGTGGACCAGACCGGCTTTGATGAGCAGCGGGAGATCCGCCCGCTCCTCATGCAGGAACAGTTCGAGGGCGTTCATGCAATCGAGGACCAGATCCGGCGGTGGTGGAACAAAGATCGCGGTCCCCGGACGGGTACCGCCGATCCAGTTCTGGCTCTGTCTGAACTCGCCGGGCTGTTTGTCGCTTCCCCGCCCTTTCGACAGAAGGACCCCATGGATCTCGCGTATAAGCCGCAGGGAGAGGGGAAATCCCCCGCGCAGCCGCTCGAGGCCATGGTTCAGTGCCGCCACGTAGTTCGAGACCTCCTGAACGTCGACCACCGGCACCCCCGGCGCCTCGTCATTCTCAAACAGGAGCAGATCGGACAGCGACGACTGTGTCCCCTCAATCTGCGAAGAAAGCACCGCCTCCTTGCGCACGTAGGCATAGATGAACAGGGACAGGTCGGGTATGACCGAAGCCAGGCCGTCAAGCCGACCGAGGGACTGGTTTGCCTGTTCGAGCAAGAGTTGGAGCTCATCCAGACGCACCGGAGGATTCGGCGGGAGCGGCGGCGGAACGAACGCCTTGACGCTCTCCCCGCCGTACGCTTTGACGATGTAATAGCCCAATCGCGGGCCCTGGTCCTCAGCAGCGGGCACAAAATCCTTTCGTTAGACTTTCCCTTACAAAAGGATACGCCATTTTTCTTTCGTTATCCACCTCTGGCGCCCAGAAGATCCCGGAACCTATGTCGTAGCGTTTCGGCCCACAGAATCTATCGCGTTGTGGAATTCGGCTCCTTCGGCGTTCTCGTGGGCCCCACTCGCTGGCGCCAGCAGTGGTCACTAGGCTTGCGATGCGTTATCGTGTCGGCATAGCTGGACGTGTCCGCCTGCCTTTCCATCGACGAATCCAGGGCTCTGCTGGCCCTCTGCCGCGCCGGCAAGCTCTACGAAATCGAACGCTGGATCGCCGGCGGAAAATCGATTACCGCCGCGTCATCGATTAAGAAATCGGCGCTTCTGACAGCAGTTGATGCCGGATTTCACAGCCTCGTCGAACTGCTTGCGCGGAACGAGCCGCGGCAGGAGCAGAAGGATAGAGCGCTCGCGGAGGCGGTGAAGAATAAGCGTCTGGATATCATCGAGGTGCTCGTCGAGCACGGTGCAGACATCCACTCGGTCCCGCTCGAAGACGCCTTGATGACCTGGGATCGGGAGATTATGCAGTTCTTTCTGGAGCACGGCGCCGACGCGGTGACCGGCAACCCGTTCGCGATCGCGTTTCGGGAGAAGGTCCAGCGTGCCCTCCGGCCGTTCGTTGATTACAAGAAGGCGCACCCTGAACTCGCGGAAGCACTGCAACCCCAGGCGGACCGCGCGCTGCGACATTTCGCTTCCGAGGGCAACCTGAAATGGGTCTGCCTCATGGTGTGGGCTGGTGCTGACCCGCGCAGCCGCGGACCCATGTTCGACGACCGCTACGAGGACGACCCTGACTGCCACAGCACTGCTCTCGACGGGGCGTGTGCAAAGGGCAGGCTGGACGTGCTCAAGAAGTTGAAACCGGACCCGAAGCACGACAATCTGTCGAAGCTGCTGCATTCCGCGGCACTGTCGGATTCCATGGAGATGATCGACTATCTCCTGAATCTTGGGGCAGCGCCGAATGATAAGCCAGACGGCGGCTCATCCGCACTGGACCGCTGCCTTTGGGCTCTACGGTGGCAAGACCGCAACACGTTCCTTTCGAAACAACTCGCTTCGAAATATGCTCTTCAAGGCGGCCTTGATCGAATCGAGCGGCTGCTGCAAGCCGGCGCCCAGTGGCGTCCTCCGGACGCCTACGACATGAAATCCCTGCGGAAGATGCTTTGCGAGTGCGAGCCGGCCGTGACGGTCACCCTAATGAAGCTGTTTGCGAAGTACAAAGCCGCGCCGGAGGCACTGCTAGAGGAACTGCTAGACACGCCGCGGATGCGTGGGCATCTATCAACAATCGGAATGAAGCTGTGATGGAGGACTGAATGAGCTACGAGTTCTGGAACAGGGACTCGCTGTACGAGGAAGTGTGGGCCACGCCGATGGCGAAGCTCGCGAAGCAGTACGGCATCTCAGATGTCGGCCTCGCGAAAGTCTGCCGGAAGCTTGCCATCCCGGTACCTGGCAGGGGCTACTGGGCGAAGAAAGAGGCGGGCCAGGTTGGCCACATGCTTCCGCTACCGGTACAAACGCAGCCGGTAAGGCTCTTGAAACCGACGCCGCGACCAGAAGAGCCGAAGATTGAGGATTACACGACACCCGGAGAAAGGGCGCAGGTCGCGGAGGTGAAGGGGCGTGATCCTCAACTGATCCTCAAGCGCGGGAGCCTCTCCCATCCCCTTATCGTGCAGGCGCGCGAAGTACTCAGCCGATCGAAAGGCGACGACCGCGAGATCCTGTGGGCCAACGAATCATGTCTGGATCTTCGGGTCTCCAAAGCGGCGCTAAAACGTGCTCTGCATCTCGCAGCCGGCCTGATTACCGCACTGGAAGAACAGGGTTTTAAGGTCACGGTTGGCGATGGATGCCGGGAAAAAACCGTGGCAACGCTGTACGGGCAGGCGATCGGGTTCGCTATCCTGGAGAAAGTTGATCGTGTCGATCTCACGTCTCCGCCGAAAGGAGGCGTTCTGGATCGGGTACTCACGTACGGCGGCAGACCGTACCGGTATGAGTTGTCTGGCCGACTCTCACTTCAGATCTGGAAGCCGTACGGGGCCTACCCGAAAAGCTGGAGTGACCGCAAGACGCGGACCCTGGAGGACCAACTGGCGGAGATCGTGGCCGCGTTCATGCGAATCGCGCTCGCCGAAAAGGCGGTGGACGAAAAGCGCGCGGCGGAAAGGGTCGAGGCTGAGCGTATCGCCGCGGAGAGTGCGCGTCGGGCAGAACTAATCAGGCAGGAAGAAGCGCGCGTTCGGGCATTGCACCGGGCCGCCATGAACCTGGACCGAGCGGAACGAATTCGGCGGCTGCTCGCGGCGGCTAGAGACGCCGCGCTCGCGGACGGTCAGGCAATTGGACCCGGCACGGCCTTTGGCGACTGGCTGGTCTGGGCAGCACACCAAGCCGACCGGCTCGATCCCTTGAAGGTGAGCCCACCATCGATTATCGACACGAAACCCCTACCAAGACCAGAGTATGTCCCCTACGGCTATCGCACGCCTGACCCGCCATTTCGTCTCCCGAAACCGCTGTGGAAAGGCCACTGAGGGGCGCACTGCGATTTGCGGTAGCGGTATGGTGTCCGGTACCCAAGCGCCGCGATTTCCGGTAGCGGTTCGGTTTAAAAGCTAGTGCGCCTGCAAGGCAAACGCCCCGACGGGGAGGCATCTTAATGAGGGGCTGGTATCCTCGCCCACTTGGCCCCGCCGGGGCAACATCCGCGCGCACAGTTGCGTACGCCCCTCTCTGTTTGGCTCGGGGCTTAGACGCAGCGGCTAAGTGCAGCCGCCGTGGGCGCCGTTGCTATGCGAGGCCCTGTAGATGGTAGGATGAGGCAGGAGTGGTTATGGCGGAAATCGCGATCCACAATGTACGGGACTTGGGAGAGGATGCCAGGCGGGCATTGGAGGCTCTTTTAGGCCGCCAGTTGGCGGAAGAAGAGCAAGTGGGCGTGACTGCCTTGGCGGCGCGCCCCGCACCCACAGGAGACGCGCGCAGGATCGCTGCCGAAAGGCTTTCCGAGACTCTCAAGGAGATGTCCAATAGGGCCGGCCAGGTTCCAGACGACGAGCTGGAATCGCTGATCGATGAGGCCCAGCGCGACGTCCGTCGGCGACGCGGCTGATGCGCATTGTCCTGGACACGAACATCCTGGTCAGGGCCGCCGCAGAGGAGCAGGGCTTGGCGGGCCGCTTGCTGGTGGAGATCATTTCCGGACCCCACATTCTGGTCATCTCGCCATATATCCTAAGCGAAATCGCCCGTGTGCTGGCCTATCCGCGGTTGCAGGCGCGTTGGCAACTCAACGAGAAGACCATCATGGAGTTCGTCAGCCGCGTGGGTGACGTTGCCGAAGTTGTGCTCACAACGACGCCCGACCGGGTAGTGATTGCCGACCCGGATGACGATCCAATTGTGCAAACGGCAGTGCTGGGCGCTGCAGATTTTCTCTGTACTCGCGACGCCCACTTGTTCCAAGCGGCCGCTAATGAACATTGCGCCGGCCGCGGGATCAAGATCACGAACGACATTGATCTCTACCACGTTCTCACTGGCCGGCCAATCGGTGGACGCGCTCAGCAATAATCACCATGTCGGGACGTTCGCTGGCGGCGTTGAAGCGCGGCGATGGGAGTGCGAAACCGTCTGCCGCGGCGCAGCCTCCTGGACAGGCGTTCAACATCGGCGCTTATCGAGGTGGCACGCTGCGCTTCGCGGTAGCGGTCCGGTAGCGGTCCCTACGGGAAATTCGGTTGCCTTGGGTTGCCATTCACGGGAAACTCGCACCCCTGTCGCCGTTTCCCGTGGGTGCCCATGCACAAGACGCACCTCAAGCTAGTGCGTCTGCCAATTCCGCCACCTCCGCGTTCCGGGATGCTACTTCTTGGCCGGCGCTGGCGGCGCCGGAGCGGGCGTGTTCTGCTGGTTCGCCGGAACCGGCACAGGAAGCGGCATCGTCTTTCCGCCCGACTGAACCGGAGCCGGCGCGCCCTTTACCGGGGCGCTGCCTGCCGGCGTAGCCTCCAGCACCGTCGTGGCCAGGCCTGCATTCCGCGTGGCCAGGATCGAAAGCGACAGCGAGGTAATCATGAAGAGTACCGCCGAAATCGTGGTCGCCTTCGAGAGTAGCGTCGCCGAGCCGCGCGGGCCAAAAGCCGTCTGCGAACCCATGCCGCCAAACGCGCCCGCCAGGTCCGCCGCCTTCCCGCTTTGCAGCAACACCACAATAATCAGGAAAATGCACACCACTACATGAACCAGCAAGAACAGAATATACATCGTTGTCCCTTTAGTATAGGCAACCGGCGGACTGCCGGTCAAACCGGAGCGCCGCAGCGCGCCACGCCGGAAGAACTGCCCCGCGGCCGCAACTGCCTGGCGTAGCTTAAGAACAGTTCCATCCCCTGGTATTCGCGCGGGCCCAATTCGTTCACAATTCTTCGCGTCAGGTATTCCTCGACAAAATCGGGCGCGAAACCGCGCCGCGCGGCCTCCGACGCCACAATCTCGTCGATCCGCGCGCGGCCGTAACGGCAGGACTCCCGAAACGCCTCGGCCACCTCCGGCGTGACCACTCCTTTGCGGCCCGCCCATACCGCGAACACCATGGGCAGACCCGTCATCTCGACCCACTCGCCTCCCAAATCGTAAACGCAATAGGGCACGCGCGCGGGGTCGATCCGCAACGCGGGGTCTCCAATGATGACCGCCGCATCAGCCACACGCAACATGGCTTCCAGATCGGGAGGATGCGAAATCGATACCGGCGCCGCCCCATAGCGGCGTTCCAGGACCATGCGGACCAGCTCCACCGACGTCCGCGAGCTCGAGTCCGCTGCCAGAGTCCGGATTTCCGGCGCCGGACGCGAGGAGACCAGCAGAATACTGCGCACCGGGCCGCGACACGCGATACCAGCGCCGGGAATGACCTCCAGGTCCTGCCGCGTCAGCTCGAACGAGGGGATCAGCCCGATGTCCGCCGCGCCCGCGGCCATGTCGTCGGCACAGCCCGACGGGATGCGGAAATCCAGGTCGAAAAGGCCCTGTTGCGGGCCGTGCAGCATTCCCCAAACCAGCGGTGTAGTATTCAGAAATCCGACCGCGGAAACCCGCAGCCTGGGAGCAGTGGTATGGCTCAACCCCCAGTTTAGCAGAGGGATTGAACAGTACACTATGACGCCGGCGCCGGCGCGTGTTTGCTCGCGCTCACGTGTTTGCTATCCTTTAGAGAGAGCGCTTTCCGTGTCGCGCCACCCTTGAGAACTCGATGAAAATCAAGAATACTTCTGCCTTGTTTTTGACGTTATTGGGCGCCACCGCGGGTTTTGCACAGGTTACTCTGAACACCGTTCCAGCCCGCGCCATCGGCCAGTCCATACTGATTCCCGAGTCCGGCAACCCCAACCTGGTGGAAGGCCGCGAATTGTTCCAGCCGCAGGGTATTGCGGTGGACAACTCCGCCTCGCCGCCCATCGTCTACGTCGCCGACACCGGCAATAACCGCGTGCTGGCATGGAAGAACGCCGCCAGTTTCTGCTCCGCCGGCTCCTCCTCGTCCGCTTGCAACGGCGCCTTTGCCGACCTGGTGATTGGGCAACCCGACAAGTACAGCACCCTCCCGTATGGGCCGGGCACCAACTTCTCGACCGGGTTGGACGAGCCCACCGGCCTGGCGGTGTACAAGGGCGATCTTTATGTCGTGGACAGCGGCAACAACCGGGTGCTGCGTTACCCCAAGCCGTTCTCCCAAACCGGCCAGGTGTTTCCGGACCTGTACGTCGGCCAGCCAAGTCTGAATTCCCGCGTTCCCAATCAACCCAATGGGCAGGTCAGCGCGCAGGGGATCTTCACGAACGGGAACAACCAGGTCCTGGCGGCCAACATTGCCTTCGATGGCGCCGGCAACTTGTGGATGACGGACCCCGGCAACCGGCGCGTACTGCGATTCCCCGCGGCCGCCATCGCCGGGGGAGGGGGCGGACTTACGGCCGATATAGAGATCGGCCAGGTGAGTTTCGCTCAAACGCAGCAGAACCTGGACCCGACCAATGCCAATAGCCCGCTGGTGACCAACCAGTTCGCGGTACCCGACGGTATCGCCTTCGATGGGGCAGGGAACCTGTACGTGTCCGACAGCGATCTGAGCGTGGCGAACAGCACCATACCGGGGCGCGTCCTGGTTTTCACGGCCTCGTCCCTCGTCCCCGGCCCCTCCCTATCGGCCACGCGGATCATGGGAGTGGTGCAGCAATCGGCCAGCGGAACCGCGCTGTCGCAATCGCAGATCGATAACACCGTGATGGTCAATCCGCAGGGTATTGTCGTGCTCCCCAACAACCAGGGCATCGCGGTGGTCGATTCGCGAAGCAGTCGTATTATGCTCTTCCCTCCCTTCCCCCTGTGGCAAAACCAGACCACCCCGTTTTCGCCGCAAGCCACGGCCATCATTGGACAGGCAAGTAGCTGCCCGGCCTATCCGGGGGCAGCGTGCCGCGCCGCCAACAACGGCAACCCGTCGCCCTCCGCCAGCACGATGTCCTTCCCGTCGGCCGTTGCCCTCGTAGGCACCGACCTGCTCATTGCCGACGCCGGCAACAACCGCGTCGTCGGCATGCCGCAGGTAGCGGGCGCCTACGTGCCCACCATGGCCGCCAACCGTGTGCTCGGGCAGGACCGTGTGGACACCTTCTCCATCAACCTGATCGAAGGGCGCGAGTTTGCGTTCGTCTCGCAGAACGCTCAGGGCAATTGTGGGGACGCGGGCATGGCCATCGATAGCACCGGCGACACGCCGCACCTCTACGTGGCCGACCCGTGCAACAACCGCGTGCTGGGATTCAATAATGCGCTCGCTCTGAAGCCGGGCGCCAAAGCGGATATCGTCATCGGCCAGCCGGACATGCAAACGGCGCTGTGCAACTATCCCAGCGGCAATCTCAACCAGCCCACGCAATCCAATCTCTGCGGCCCCATCGGCGTGCTGGTGGATTCGAACGGCAACCTCTACGTGGCGGATTCCGGCAACGGGCGCGTGCTGCGGTTTCCCACGCCGTTCGCGCACCAGGGGAGCTTGCAGCCCGCCGACCGCGTGGTCGGACAGGCCAACTTCACTACCAAGATAACCGACCCCAGCGCCAGCACCATGTCCGCGCCGTATGGGTTGGCATTGTCCGGCGTCAACGGGCTGCTGGTTTCGGATGTGCAGCTCAATCGCGTGCTCTACTTCCCGATGGCCAACGGCGACCTCACTTCACCCCAGGGGGAGGCGGCCACCGTGGTGTTCGGACAGCAGCAGTTCAACGTGGGCACGAAACCAACCACCCTCAGCAATACCGTCATGACCGCGCCCCACCACGTAGCGGCGGACACTAGCGGCCGGACTTACGTGGTGGACACCGGCGACAACCGGGTAATGATCTTCGGAGATCCCCACGACCCGAGCACTGCCACCTCCGGCGCTAACGCCGTGCTCATCATCACCGGCCTTAATGCGCCGCGCGGAATCTACGTCAGCCCGCTCACCGGTGAGATTTGGGTCACCGATACGGGCAACAGCAGATGCTTGCGCTATCCCAGTTTCGAACAGTATTTCGTGTCCGGCACTTTCAACGGCGGCGTCCCGGCATACGCCCAGACGCTGGCGCTGACCGAGGACCAGTACGGCGACCTCTTGGTCGCCGACGCCGCCAACCGCGTAGAGTTTTACTACCCCGGCTTGACTTGGCAGAACGCCGCCAGCTTCTTCACCCAGGCGCTGGCGCCCGGAGTGCTCGCCACCATCTACCCGCTAGGCGGCACATTCGGCACGAATACGGCCAACGCCAATCAACTGCCCAACCCAGTGCCCTTTCCAACCTCTTTGGCCGGCATTGAGGTGCTGTTCAATGGCCAGCCGGCGCCGGTGCCGCTGCTCCTCGTCTCGCCGGGGCAGATCAACTTCATGGTCCCCATGAGCGCACCCACCACCGGCACCGCGGATGTGCAGGTGGTGGTGCAATCCACCGGCCAGATTCTGGCCGACGGGCTGGTGGCCATGAACACGGTTTCTCCGGCTGTCTTCGCCCTTGGGCTGACCAACTGCTCGCTCGCCGGCGGAAAGTGCCGTCAGGCCGCGGTGACCAACGATGCGGACGGGACCGTCAACGGTCCCAACAATCCGGCCGCGGCTGGTTCCTACATTTCGATCTACGCCACTGGACAGGGCTTTTTGCAGGGCGCTCCGCCCGACGGAAACGTTCCGCTGGCAGGGCTGGTACAGACTTCGGTATTGCCCCAGGTCTGGATCAACGCCTGCTACGTGGACGATTCCAATTGCACCGGGGAAACCGGCGTCGAGAACGTCGAGTTTTCCGGACTATCGCCGCAGTTTCCGGGAGTCTGGCAAATCAACGTGCGCATTCCCAAGAACACGGGGCCGGGAGCGCAGGTTCCCCTCTTCATCGTGATGGACAACTATACCAGCCAAACTGGTCCCACCGGCTATATCACCACCATCGCGGTGAAGAACCAATAGAGGCTCAGCGCTCCGGAAGGAATTCCCGCGGAGGCCCGGGGGACCGGGCGCGCGTGCGCTTCAGCGCGTACATGTTGCGGTCGGCCTCGTCCAGCGTGTCGCGCAGGGCCCGGCCGCTCCCGTCGGCGGTTCCCCAACTGAACGAAATGGGCAGGACTCCGTATCCGCGAACCCGAAACTCCCGCAGACGCGCTTCGATGCCGCTCATGCGCGTGCACGCCACCTCGGTGCGCTGGTTGTGGAACAGAATCACGAATTCGTCGCCGCCCCAGCGGAACGCCTCGTCCGCGTGGCGGATGGAAGAGCGCAGCAGGTTGCCGATGTTGCGCAGGATCTCGTCGCCCGCCAGGTGGCCGTAGCGGTCGTTGACGTCTTTGAAGTTGTCCATGTCGCAGACCGCCGCCACTCCGTCGAAGTCTGCGGGATCCTCGATGCGTCGCGCCAGCGCGGCCTGGTTCAACAGGCCCGTCAGCCGGTCCAGATCGGGCCCCTGCTGGCTTTCGCGGCGCAGGTGGTCCAACTCGGTGCGCAGCTCCCCAATGCGATCGAGCTGGCTTTCGCTCCACATCGCCATGGCGGCGAATGCCAGCACGCAATGCAGAGCGAAATCGTAGTATGTCTCGTGGTGCAGGTAACGGGCCCACGCCGGCACGCTGCCGGCGTCGTAAAGGTACCAGACCAGAACGGCATGTTCGAGAAAGACCGCGGCCAGCACCGCCAGCGAGAAGCGGAAGGCGCGCGCCCCAAATCCGGTGCTGCGGCGCAGGGTGAAGAAGTTATAGAGGTACACCAGGCTCAGCACCAGCGCGTGCGAGGCGTAATAGGCCTCCACCCGCGAGTACAAGCCGAAGGCCCACACTAGCGCCACGAAAATAGGCAGGATCGAGATCAGCCGGAGCACCGTGCGCCAGTCCTTGATGCCCGATGCAAAGCCCGCGCGGGCCGCCGAGATCAGCACGATGGCGAAGCCGAATTCGAAGGTGGCATATGGCGCCAGCCATCCGGAGTGCGCCGTGCGCAGCAGCTCGAATCCGAAAAACGCGGCCAGCAGCCGCAACCCCCAGGCGATGGCCCACAGCCCGAAATAGACCACCCGCGACTGCCGGTACAGGAACAGAAACACCATCCCGAACAGCAGCGCGCCGATTTCCTGAATGTACAGGGCGGTAATGTCCGGGAGGGGGCTGGAAGCGTCCATCCGCTCAGTCTCCCCCGATGGCATGGCGCCGGATGGCGCGCGCTTTGCCGGTGGCTTCGTCCACGTCCACCATCACGGCGTGCAACTCGGGGTTCTGCCGCGCCGCCTCCATGCGCACCGGCAAGCCCGTGAGGAAGCGCTGGACCACGATATCGGTCTGCACCCCGATCACGGAATGGTACGGCCCGGTCATGCCGCAATCCGTCTGGTACGCGGCGCCTCCCGGAAGAATGCGGGTGTCCGCCGTGGGCACATGGGTGTGGGTTCCGATCACGGCCGAAACGCGGCCGTCCAGGTACCAGCCCATGGCGACTTTCTCGCTGGTCGCCTCCGCGTGAAAATCCACGAACCTCACCTTGATGGCGGGGTCGAGCGCGCCCAGAATCTGGTCGGCCTTGCGAAAAGGGCAGTCCGTGGACGGCATGTACGTGCGGCCCTGGAGGTTGATCACGGCGCAATCCACCCCGTTGCGCGCGCGCCACACAATCGCACCCTGGCCCGGAGCTTCGGGATAGTTGGCGGGACGCAGCAGCCGCGGCTGGCGCCGCAGGTAATCGTACACCTCACGCTTGTCCCAAACGTGGTTGCCGGACGTCAGCACGTCCAGGCCCAGGCCGAATAATTCCTCCGCGATGGCCGGCGTGAGTCCGAATCCCCCAGCCGCATTTTCCGCGTTGGCGATGGTAAGGTCGATGCCGTTGGCTTCCACGATGTCCTGGAGATGATCGGCGACGATCCTGCGCCCGGGAGAAGCGAAAATATCCCCGATGAAAAGAATGTTCATTCCTGGATTTCACGTTAACACGTAAGCCGCGCCATTTGCACTTAGCTAGCCTTCTTGGCTAAGATCGGGACATGCCGGAGTTCAATGTCCATGAGGCGAAGTCGAACCTGTCGCGGCTGCTCGCGCTGGTCGAACAGGGTGAAGAGGTGACCATCATGCGGGGCGGCGAGCCCGTTGCCGACCTGGTGCGGCACCGGCGCAAAGCCGGACGCCGGACTCTCGGAGCGCTGGCCGGGACCATCTCGTTGCCCGAGGGCTGGGCCGCGCCGATGACGAACGAGCAGGCCGATCGGTTTATCGAGGGCAAGGAATGGTGACCTACCTGCTGGACACCGCCCCCTTCCTGTGGGCCGTCGCCAGCCCGGAAAAGTTGAGCCCAGTTGTTCGCAGACTGATCGAAAGCCGCAAGCATCCACTATTTGTGAGCGTGGCTTCGCTTTGGGAGGTGGTTGTGAAAGCACAGAAAGGGGTGCTCCACCTCGATGATCCGCCGCGTTGGTTGGAAGCCGGGCTGAAGAGCATTGAAGCAGAGGTGCTTCCCATAAGGGTGGCTCACGTGTATCAGGTCGGCCGGCTTCCGATGATCCACAAAGACCCGTTCGACCGGCTACTGCTCGCGCAGGCGGCAAGTGAAGGCTGGGTTCTCATCAGCAATGATGAGACCGTGCGCGAGTACCCGGTGGCGACCGTCTGGTAGCAGCCTACTTTCCCGCCAGGGCGCTGTGCTTGCGTCCGAACGGGAAGTAGATGGCGAAACCGATCGTCAGCCAGACAAAAAACCGCACCCAGGTTTCCAGTGGCAGCGCCATCATCAGAACCAGGCAAAAGGCGATCGATATCATCGGCAGCCAGGGCGAGCCGGGGACCCGGAAACCGCGCGCGCGGCCGGGCTGTTTTCGGCGCAGCACAATCACCCCCACGGACACCAGGATGAACGCGAACAGCGTCCCGATGTTGGCCAGGTCCGCGAACGTGCCAATGTCCAGAATGCCCGCCGGAATACCCACCACCAGCCCGGCCACCCAGGTGCTGATGTGCGGCGTCTTATGCACCGGGTGCACTTTGGAGAATGCTTTCGGCAGCAGACCGTCACGCGACATCGCAAACCAGATGCGCGCCTGCCCGTACTGAAACACCAGCAGCGAGGAGATCATCCCCAGAATGGCGCCGATACTCACCCACCTGCGAATGCCGTTGTATCCCAGGGCCTTGAGCGCGTCGGCCACCGGCGCCTCGCCCGTCAGGCTTCTCCACGGAGCGATGCCCGTCAGCACCAGCGCCACCGAGATATACAGCACGGCGCAGATCACCAGCGTCATGATGATGCCGAAGGGCAGGTCGCGCTGCGGGCACCGGCACTCCTCCGCCGCCGTGGAAACCGAATCGAAGCCGATGTAGGTGAAGAAGACGATGGCCGAGCCGGTGAGCACGCCGGAAAAGCCGTTGGGCAGGAAGGGATGCCAGTTGGCGGTGTTCACCGCCCGCGCCGCGCCCAGCACGAATATCAGAATGGCGGCAATCTTGATGGCCACCATGGCATTGTTGGTCCCCGCGCTTTCACGCACGCCGATCACCAGAATGTAGGTCAGCACCAGCAGCACGATCAGCGCCGGCAGATTAAACCAGGCGCCCGTGAAGTGATCGCCCACAATCGGCGGCGCGGAGAGCTTGGCCGGCAGGTGCCAACCGAAGAGGTTTTCCAGAACATCTTTGAGATAACCGGAAAACCCCGCCGCCACCGCCATGTTGGAGACCGCGTACTCCAGAATCAGGTCCCAGCCGATGATCCACGCGATCAGCTCTCCCAGCGTGGCATAAGCATAGGTGTAGGCGCTGCCGGCAATGGGGATCATGGATGCCAGCTCGGCGTAGCACAGCGCCGCGAAGCTGCACGCGAACGCCGTCAGCAGGAACGAGAGCGAAATGCCCGGTCCCGCGCCCGGCCGTCCGATGGTGGAAAGCGCATGCGAGCCGTGCAGCATCAGGTCCATCACGGGGGCGTGCAGGATGGATTTGTAGCTGAGGGTCTCTCCCGCGGCCGCCGTCCCGGTGAGGATGAAGATGCCCGATCCGATCACCGCGCCGATGCCGAAGGCCGTGAGGCTCCACGGTCCCAGAGTGCGCCGGAGCTTTTTCTCCGGTTCTTCGGAGGCGGCGATCAGCGCATCGATGCTTTTCGTGCGGAACAGGCCCACTGCGCGCCGTATCGCCCCTTACCGCTTGCGCTGGCCCTGCGCCTGGTGGCGAATCTTCTTCTTCGACGCGCCGCGGGCCACGCCGGCCGCGCGTTTGGCCTTCGGCTCCGCCTTTTTGCGCGCCGCGCGCTTCAGCTTCTTGCGTTCAGTGGTGTCGGTGACGTTCGTCGTGTTCATCAGTTTCTTTTCAGTCCTGCGTATTTTTCGACCAGCTTCTCAAGGCCGTAACGAGGGAAGTTAACAGTGATCTTAGCATCTTCGCCCTCGCCTTCGCGACGCACCACCGTTCCCGTGCCGTATTTGGGATGTTCCACCGTCATGCCCGCCCGCATGCCCCGGTGAGCGGGCGGGGGAGCCACGGTAAGAGGCTTGACCGGTGTACCCACCAGGCGGGGCGGAACCGGCGGGGTTTTGAGGTCGGGCCGCGGCGGCGTGGCCGGCTGGCCCGGCTTGAAGGGCATTCCCCGATCGCTGAAAAACTCCGAGATGTTGTCAATCGAATTGTAGGTTTTCCCCGTGAACGTGCTGCGCCGGGCCGATTGCCGCACGTCGATGCGCTCGGTCAGCAGATCCACCTCGCCGGGATCGTCCCGCGGGCCCAGGTCGGCGACCAGGTGCGCCGGTACTTCGTTCAGAAACCACGACGGCGTAGTCCGCTCCTGCTCTCCCGCGCCGAACCGCCGCCGGTACTTGGCCCACGTCAGGATCAGCCGCTTGCGCGCGCGCGTCATTCCCACGTAGCACAGCCGCCGCTCCTCTTCCAGCATTTCCTCGGAATCCATCGACCGGCTGTGCGGGAACAGGCCCATCTCCAGGCCCGACAGAAAGACCAGCGGAAACTCCAGCCCCTTGGCGTTGTGCAGCGTCATCAGGTTGACCGGCGAGGCCTCGTCGAAGGCGTCCGCTTCGGCGACCAGCGCCGCATGGTCCAGGAAATCCGCGATGGTCTCGTCGCGCTCGCCCGCCTCCGCCGCCGCGTTCACCAGCTCGTCCAGGTTCTCCAGGCGCGTCTCGGATTCCGGCGTCTTCTCGTGTTGCAACATGCGCCGGTACCCGGTGCGTTCCAGGATGAACTTCAGCAGCTCCGGCAGCGGCGAAGAGCTGGCCACCAGGGAAAGTTCCTGAATCAGGTTCCGGAACGTCACCAGCGAGGACTGCGACCGCGTCGAGAGATGCTCATCGTCGATGATGCGCCCGATCGAGTCCCACAGGTTCATCCCGTGCTCGCGTCCATAGCGCTCGATCTGCTCTACAGTGGTGCGGCCGATGCCCCGCGCCGGCGTGTTGATGATGCGCAGCAGGCTCACCGAATCGGAGTTCGAGGCCGCCAGCTTCAAGTACGCCACCGTGTCTTTGATTTCCGCGCGCTGGTAAAAGCTGAAACCGCCCACGATGTTGTACTTGCGCCCGTACCGCCGCAGCGCCTCTTCGATCCGCCGCGACTGGGCATGCGTGCGATACAGGATCGCCACGTGATCGCCGGGATTCGCCACCAGATGTTTCTCGGTGGTGTCGGCGATGAACAGCGCTTCGTTCTCGGCGTCGAAGGCCGCATACAGGCCCACGTGCTCGCCCTCGGCCCCTTCCGTCCAGAGTTTCTTCCCCTTGCGCGCCTTGTTGTTCTCCACCACCGCGCCGGCCGCCGCCAGAATGGTTTTCGTCGATCGGTAGTTCTGCTCCAGCCGGATGGTGCGGGCCTTGGGGAAATCGCGCTCGAAATCCAGAATGTTGCGGATGTCCGCGCCGCGCCAGCTATAGATCGACTGGTCTTCGTCCCCCACCACGCACACGTTGCGGTGTTGTTCGGTGAGAAGCCGCATCAGCTCGTACTGGGGGCGGTTGGTGTCCTGGTACTCGTCGATCATGAGGTAGCTCAGGCGGCGGTTCCACGCCTCGCGCGTGGCATCGTCGTGGCTGAGCAGGCGGACGGCTTCCAGCAGCAGGTCGTCGAAATCCAAAGCGTTGGCCGTGTGCAGCGCCTTTTCATATTCCTCGAACACGGTGGCCAGCGTCTCGGTTTCCTTGTTGGTGGCGCGCTTGTAGAAGTCCTGCGGCGTCTCCTTCCGGTTCTTGGCGTGGCTGATCCTGGAGAGCGCCGCGCGGCACTGCATGAAGTCTTTTTCGTCCAGGCCGAGGCCGCGGTAGGCGGCCTTGACGATGCCGAGCTGGTCCTCCTCGTCGTAGATGCTGAAACGCCGCGTGAAACCGGGGCGGATGCGGGCCAGCGGATCGCCGTCGCGCCGCAGCATCCGCACGCAGAAAGAGTGGAAGGTGGAGATGTTGGGCGGGGAATCGAGCTGCACGTCGTCGAGCAGCGCGGAGACGCGCTCCCGCATTTCGTTGGCGGCCTTGTTGGTGAAGGTGACTGCCAGCACGGCGGACGGAGGCGCGCGCCGCCCGGTGACGATATACGCGACGCGGTGGGTGATGACGCGGGTCTTACCGCTGCCCGCGCCTGCCAGAATCAGAAGCGGGCCTTCCGTATGCATCACCGCTTCGCGCTGTTGCGCGTTCAGCCCTTTGAGAAAGTCCATGAGATAGGGACTGATCCGAGTTTAACATGCGGCCACGCAGAAGACCCTTTGGCTGCGGACGTGGGAAGTCCGAGCGCCGCCGGTAGCGTCGGGCTGGGCGACCCTATACACGCTTCAGCAGGTCTTTCAGCGTCAAGCCGATGTCCTTCGCGATTTGTCGCAGCAGGATCGGCGAGATATCTCTTCCGGCATGCACGGGAACGGTTGTGCCTCTGCCATCCGGGTGCCGAAACTGCTTGTGCGAGCCCGTTGGCGGACCTCGGCAAAACCCAGTGCTTCCAGGATCGAGATGACCTCGCGCGGTCTGAGAACCCGAGGCCTGTCCATACCTAGCCGACGCTGACCGTTTGGGTCCCGACGAACTGGGCCTCCATGTTCGGCTCGCCGTCCTCTAGAAGCATCTCAATGACCTCTTGAAGATTCCTGTTCAGTTCATCCAGGCTCCCGGCTTGGCTATGCGCCCCGGGAAAACCCGGAACATAACCCACGTACAAGCCGGTCTCCGGGCACTGCTCTACTACTGCCGTGTACGTCTTCATCGCTCGGTCGCTCCTTACCGGCCTCAATGATCCGCTCGCTCGAACAGGAGAGCGTGGCTCCCCTATTCACCTGTTCTTATTGTAGGCCGATCAACGGGCGCTCTATTCCATATTGATTGGCTACGTATGAGCGGGTAACCGGCAATCCCCGAAAGGCTATCCTGCAGCGCCGCTGCCACATCCCGGACTTGCTACCAAAGTCAAGCCCAGTGACCGACCGCACATCGGGCCCGCCTGGACAACCGAGGACCCCCTGCCGTAGCATAAGGCAGTGAAAGCCACAGTCCCGGCTATCGTTTGTTTCGCCTTGTTCTTATACTGCTGCTGGATGGTCCATCGCAGCCGCACTTCCTACTTCCCGCCGGACACCACCTATAAGGTCGAAGTCACGGTCACCGGGCCGGACGGGAAGATCATCAAGCCGATAGCGCGCGCGCCTCGATGAACAAACGGCCCGGCCGCCCTATTTCGCCGCCGCGTTGAGCAGCCCGCGCACCCGCAGCCAGTCCGCCAGGAGCGCCGGCCAGGTGGAAAGCGCCGCGTCCGTGGGAGCCAGCCCCACGCCGTGCGGACCGCGCTCGTAAATGTGCATCTCGGCCGGGACTCCGGCTTTCCGCAGCGCCATGTAGAACTGGACGCTGTTCTCCACCGGCACCGTGGTGTCCGCGGTGGTGTGGAACAGGAACGTGGGCGGCGTCTGCGGCGTCACCTGCAATTCATTCGAGAGGTTTTCCACCAGCTTGGGGTCGGGATTGTCGCCCAGCAGCATCTGGAGCGAACCGCGATGTGCGAACTGGCCGAACGAGACCACCGGGTAGCACAGCACCAGGAAATCGGGACGGCTGCTCACGCGGTCGATGGGGTCCGCGGCACCGGGCCCAGAGGGCACCCCTCCCGCATCGAAATGCGTCCCGGCCGTGGATGCCAGGTGTCCGCCGGCGGAGAAGCCCATGATGCCGATGCGGTCCGCCAGCACCCGAAGCTCGGCGGCCTTGTAGCGGACCGTGCGGATGGCGCGCTGCGCGTCGCCCAGTTCCACCGGGTGGTGATATTTCGGTCCCAGCCGGTACTTCAACACGAAGGCCGCGACCCCGATCGAATTCAGCCAGCGCGCCACCTGGTCGCCTTCCTTGTCCATCGAAAGGTGCGCATAGCCGCCGCCGGGGCACACGATCACCGCCGTGCCGGTCCCCCGGCCCTGCGGCACAATATACGGCGCGAGTGTCGGCTGGTCTTCGTCCTGGGTGCCCTGGGCGCCGGGCGCAGCGCCGGGCCACAGAGGGTCGGCTTTCGGCATGTTGGGCGGCGCCTGTGCACCCAGTGCACCCGCCATCAAGATTAAAGCAAGCGGAATACGGCTCATGTGTCTAAGGTACCCCAACACAAAAAGCCCCGCCGGCCCTGGAAAACGGGCAGACGGGGCTTCCGTTGGCCACGCATTACTTCGACGGAGTGGCAGCCGTGGCGGCGCTATTCTTCTTCGGCGCTTTCTTGGACGTTTTCATGTGTTTCTTGGTCTTCACCGCGGTAGCAGCCTTCGTCCCGCTGCCGCTCGTGGCCGGGGTGGCCGGCGTGGACTGCGCGAACGTAAAGGGCATGGTGGCGACCGCCAGAGCGATCGCGAGTAAACTCGTTTTCATATTTCCTTCTTTCCGGCGGGCCTCTTTGCCCGCTCACAATTCCATGGTGCGCCGGATACGCTGGAAACACGATAGCCTGGGCAGGCTAGTGCGCCACCCGAATTAGGGGTGAAGATGGTTAATCTTTATTAGTATGCTTCCGCGGCGGATCACTCATCAAAACATCTTCCGGGTCCTGATCGCAGGCTTCAGCCTGGTCATTCTGCTCCTGGTGGCGGCGGCCGTCGTGGGGGTCCGCAACATTCGGGCCATTCAGCAAAACGCGGCCAGCCTGATCCGGGAGCAATCCGTCACCAACCGCCTGGTGGACGAGCTTCAGAGCCAGCAAACCAACCTCAGCGAAGTCTACTCCGTGCTGGCGCGCGATCCCGATTCGGTGGACTACGACAGCATCATGAGCCAGCTCGACGCCGCCGATCGCGATATCGACCGCATCTCCGCGGAAGGCGCTCAAACCGCCGAGCGCGACCTGTGGGCCCGGCTCAAACAGTCCTCGCTCGATTTCTCGCGCGAAGCCCGCCGCCTCCTCAGCGTGGAGAGTCCGGAAACCTTTGCCTCCATCGACCTGTTCCGCCATCACGGAGCGTTCGCCTCCGTGGCGGCCCGCCTGATCGAGGCCGAATACCGTAAGGTGAGCGCCGCGCAGGCGCAGATCGACCGCCGGTCGTTCCGCCTGCTCTCCGCCTCGTTTCTGTTCGCCGTTCCCAGCGTGCTTCTGGCCCTCCTCTTCGCGGTGGTTACGGTTCGCATGGTGTCGCAGCTCACCCGCGGGATGGAATGGCAGGCCGCCGAACTGAGCCGCGTCTCCTGGCACATGCTGGAAGACCAGGAGGCCACCGCCCGCCGCTTCTCGCACGAGTTGCACGACGAGCTTGGCCAGTCGCTCACCGCCGTCAAGACCAACCTCACCGCGCTCGATGCCGGCGGGCAGGCGGACCGCGCGCGCCTGGAAGACTGCCTGCACCTGGTGGAAGAGGCCATCGGCAACGTGCGGCAAATGTCGCAGCTTCTGCGCCCCACCATTCTCGACGATTTCGGCCTCGAGGCCGGCCTGCGCTGGCTCGTCGAAGGCTTCGCCGCGCGCACCGGCATCCGGGCGACTCTCGAATCCAGTTATTCCGGCCGCCTTCCCGATGAGACCGAGACGCACCTGTTTCGCATCGCGCAGGAGGCGCTGACCAACGTGGCGCGCCACTCCGGGGCGAAGCGCGTCGAGCTCCGACTGGAATCCAGCGGCGCTGAGATCCGCCTGACGATTCACGACGATGGCTGCGGCCTGTCCGGCGCTCCCGCCCCGGAAGCCCGTCAGGCCGGGCGGCCAGGCCCGCTCGGCATGATCGGGATGCGCGCGCGCGCCCGCAGCGCCGGGGGCGATGTCACGGTTCGCTCCCGCTCCGGCGAGGGTGTTTTAATTGAGGTGCGGGTCCCCATCTCAGGTCCCGCGGTTGGGCATAGCGAATGAAGGAGACTCGCAAGCCGCGGCGAGTGCGCCGGGCATCGCAGCCGGTCGCGCTCGAAGACCCCTCCGTCCGGACAGCAGAGCCGGCCTGGTGCCGCCACGCATGGCGCATGTTGGCACTCTGGGTCTTGGTCCTGGCGGCGTATTCCAATTCCTTCCAGTCGGGCCTGGTGTTCGACAATGCCGTGGTGATTTCGCTGGATGCCCGCATCCAGGCGGTGACGCCGCAAAACCTTCGGCTCATTCTGACCGAGCCGTATTGGCGCGCCAGCACCGTTAATGGCCTGTATCGGCCGCTCACTACCGCCTCCTACCTGCTGAATTACGCCGTCTTCGGCAATGGGACGGATCCGGCAGGCTATCATTGGGTGAATTTTGCCCTGCACGCGGTGAACGTCTCGCTGGTGTACCTGCTTGGCATATTGGTGTTGGGGGTGCCGACGCCGGCCTTTGCCCTGGCAGCGCTCTGGGGAGTGCATCCGCTGCTCACCGAATCCGTCACCAATATTGTGGGCCGCGCCGACCTGCTGGCCGCCTTCGGTGTGCTGGCAGGCTTGCTGTGCT
>Ga0181538_10000631_pt1 | contig 41767 bp, 35 predicted proteins | sample PEATcosm2014_Bin_40_FD_119773 | JGI IMG/M metagenome (GOLD analysis project Ga0181538, IMG submission 119773) | Peatland microbial communities from MTU Mesocosm Facility, Houghton, MI, USA - PEATcosm2014_Bin23_30_metaG | ecosystem: Environmental > Terrestrial > Soil > Wetlands > Peat | place... | reverse complement strand
GTATTCCACCGGGTCTTCGATGGTGATGATCTTGTCTTCGTCGTTCTTGATTTCGCTCAGCGCCGCGTAGAGCGTGGTCGTCTTGCCCGATCCGGTCGGCCCGGTCACCAGCACCATGCCGTATGGCTCCTGGATGTAGCGCCGGAACTTCACCAGGTCGGCATCGCCGAATCCCACCACGTCGAGCGACAGCTTGGCGAATTTCTCGCTCATCGACTCTTTATCCAGCACGCGGAGCACGGCATCTTCGCCGTGAATGGTCGGCATGATGGAGACGCGGAAGTCGATCAGGCGATTCTTGTACCGCACGCGGAAACGGCCGTCCTGCGGCACGCGTTTCTCGGCGATATCCAGTTCGCTCATTACCTTGATGCGCGAAATGATGGTCGACTGCCAATCCTTCGCGATCGGCGGCATGGCGTAATGCAGCACGCCGTCGATGCGGTACTTGATGGCCACTTCCTGGTCGCGCGATTCGATGTGAATGTCGCTCGCGCGCCGCTCGAGCGCGTTGAAGATCGTGGTGTCGACCAGTTTGATGACCGGCGCGATATCGCTATCGGTGGCGGTGAGCTTGTCGATGGAGAGCGTCTCGTCCGAATCGCCGTCTTCGGCCACCACGTCGAGCGCGAACCCCTCGGTGACTTCCTCCAGCACGCGCTGCGATTGCTCGGTTTTCTTGAGCAGTTCGGAAATCTGCGACAGCGTGGCCACTTTGACGCGCAGTTTCTTGTTCAGCAGCAGCGTCAGCTCGTCGATGAGGTTCAGATTGCGCGGGTCGGAGAGCGCGATCTCGAGCGTGCCGTTGTTCGCCTGCATGGGCACGAAATTGTACCGGAACATCAGGTCGACGGGGATGGAGCGGAACAGGTCGTGATCGATGGAGGCCACCCGCAGATCCACGAATTCGCAGCGATACCGCGCCGCCATACTCTTGGCCTGGTCGATTTCCCCCGCCGGGTCCATCAGCCGTAATTTCTCGCTAGTCGCCATCTGGTTCAGCACCTAAAATCCAACTGGCTGCAAATAAACGCAGATGAACGCAGATTTTTCTTGGTCTTTATCCGCGTTCATCCGTGTTCATCTGCGGCTCATTTCTTCCTACCGAATACTGTCCGCCAGCGAAAAGATCGGCAGGTACAACGCCACCAATACAAACGCCACGAACGTTCCCATCACCAGCATGATGGCCGGCTCGATCAACGAGAGCAGGGCCTGCATGCGCACATTCACATCGTCTTCGAAAAACTCCGCCACGCTGTTCAACATCTGCGGCAGCGCGCCCGTCGATTCGCCCACTTCGATCATGTCGATCGCCAGGCCCGGCATGAACTTCGACGCCGTCGAGAGCGATTTCGACAGGGGCTGCCCTTCGCGCACGCTCTTGCCGGCGCTGTCGATGGCTCGCTGCAGCAGCGGCGTATTCATCGACTCGGCGGCCGTTTCCATCGCCTGCACCAGCGGAATGCCTCCCGTCAGCAGCGTGCTCAAAATTCGCGAGAGCTGCGCCACCTGGTACTTGAGCCAGATCTCCCCCAGCCCCGGTATTTTCAGCTTGAGCTTATCCAGCGTATTGCGCGCCGATTCCCGACGCGACCAGATCCGGAACCCCACAATCGCCGCCACCAGAACGCCGCCCAACGCCAGAATCGAGCCCTGCGCCGCCGTTCCCACGGTAATCAGAATCCGCGTCATGGCGGGCAAATCGGCATGGAAACTCTCGTAAAGGCTGGCGAATCGCGGCACCACGAACGTCACCAGAAAGACCATCAGGAGGATCACGAGCACGATCAGCACCGAGGGGTACATCAGCGAGACCATGACCTTCTTCTTTACCGCCAGCGACAGCTTCTGATAATGGATGTACCGGTCGAGCACCTCCACCAGGCTGCCGCTTTTCTCGCCGGCCATCACCGACGTGACGTAGATCTTCGGAAAAACTCCCTGCGCGCGGAAAGCCTCGGAAAGCAGCGTGCCGTTGCGGACTTCGTCGCGCACCGCCTGGATGTGCGGGCCGAGTTTAGGGTCGGTCAGCCGGTCCGCCAGAAGATCGAGACCTTTCAAAATCGGCAGCCCGGCGCGGATCAGCGTCACGAACTGCTGGTTGAAGATCAGGAATTTCTCGACGTTGATCTTCTTGCGGCGCTGGAACATGCCACCCGCGGCCGCGCGCGGCTTGATGGAATAAATCAGGAAGCCTTGCGAGGAATAGCGGTCGCGCAATTCCTTTTCAGACGTCGCCGCCGCCACCTGCTGATGCACCTGGCCTCGCCCGTCGGCATATTTCAGGACGTATTCCGCCATGGCTACTTCTGCGCCTCCACCACTTCCGCTCCGCTCGGCGGCTGGAAATGAAACAGCTTGTCGTCGAACCTCGGGTTCAACTTCTCCTGGTCGAATTTGTAATCCAAGGTGGAGTTGTCGTATTCCGTCACCTTCACCTCGCGAATATGGGCGTCGGGAGCCACCAGAAACTCCACCGCGGAATACGGCAGGCTGTCGGACTTGGGTTGCGCGGTAACAAGTGTATCGGCCCCCTCCGGCTTGCCCTCCAGATTCCGGAATTCCTTCTCAAAGTGTAGCTTACCCAGCAGGAAGGCGATCGGGGCCTGCAGTTCGTCGGTCTCCTTCAGGGGGGTCTTTTCGACCCGGTTCTCCGAGGGAGTATACATCCAGAAAGTCTTGCCGTCGCAAACCGCCAGTTTGCCCTTTGGGTCGGAATATTCCCAGCGCATGCGTCCCGGTTTGCGCAGTTCGAGCACTCCGCTCTCCGAGCGCCGGGCATGGCCGGTCCTTATATAGTCTTCTTGGAAAAGGACTTGCAGGCTCTCAGCATGGTTATACCGCAGTTCGACCGACTTCAGCAGATTGGCGGTCCGGACGTCGGCGCCGAACGCCGACACCACGAGTAGACACCCCAAGACACTAAACCGCTTCACAATACTACTGACGTCGAGGGGGAATGAAACGTGGAAGGAAACCGCTCCCCCGGGGTCGCGACCCGTCGTTCATGAGCCGCGACCATGAGCCGCGACCCTTCTTTTCTGAGCCGCGACCGCTTTTCTGAGCCGCGACCGCGAGGGAGCGGTGCTTTTACTGCAAATACACCGTGACGCCCTGCTGGCTCGCCGTCGAGCCCATCGACACCGAGACCAGCACCGGGCCGGTGCCGGCGCCCGGCGGGACAACCACGTTGATTTGCAGCACGCCCGAGACAAGCCCTGGCGTCTCGCCGTAGAACGAAACGGTAGCCGGTTGACCGCCGATCAGGACGTTCGGCTTCACGAGCGGCACCGGGTCGGGAGTTCCCGTCGGACTGGTCACCGCGCCATTCACCGTCGGCTGCGGACTGACTGTTCCTTCGCCGGTCATGAAAAGTACGATGGTCCAGCCAGCGGAAGCCGGGGCGTTGGGCAGGTTGGTGCCTCCATAAACTCCCTGCGGGGTGTACTGGATAGCCGCCGCCGGTCCGGTTCCGGAGCTGTTGGCGGTAAAGATTCCCGGCTGGGTCGAGGCCAGCGAAACCGGGAAGGCGTTCGACGTCTGGCCGAGATACTGTACCTCGACCGACAACGCCGCAATCCCCGCCACCGTGTACGGAACCACGGCGTTAATCTGCCCCTCATTCACGAAGAGCAGAGGGGCGATTTCATTGCCCGGCAGGAACTTCACCGTCACTCCGCCCATGGTGAGCGGAACCTGCGTGCAGGGGGTGGGGCAAGTAGTCGAATTGAGCTGTACCGACGTTGCCGGCCCGATCGGATTGGCCGGCGTGCCGTAGATGGAAATGATTTCACCCGGCGAGACCGAGCCGCTCGCGCCGCTCGCTGCATTGGTGACACCCGTAATCACCGGCAGCGGCGCGGTCACCGTAAGACTCACGTTAATGATGGTGGTTCCGGTGGCTTGGGTGTTCCCCTGAGTGACGCCCTGCACCGTTATGGTCCCGGTGTACGGAGTCGCTTGCGGCAGCAGCGCGGCCAGCGCCGACGCCACCGTGGACGCGCTCAGGTTGAAAGTCCCGGAATTGGGAGTGGTCCCCGAAATGGGTGTGACTTGCAGCCATCCGCCGGTGCTGCTCTCGGTCGCGGTAAAGGCCGCCGAGGCCCCGCCCGCGGACACCTGGATGTTAGTGGCGGTGGGAGCGTTGCCGCCCACGATGTAGCTCCAGTTCACCTGGGTCGGAGTGGCCGTAACGGTCGCCACACCCGTGATGGTCATGGTGACGCTGATCGACACGGCGGTGCCGCCAGTGGGCGTGATGGTGACCGTTCCGGTGTAAGTGTTCGGGGGCAGACTGCCGGGCGCCACACTGATGGAGAGGGTATACGGCGTCTGCGCCGAGGTTACGCCGGCTTGCAGCCAAGCCACAGACGTACCGTTGGTTTCCGTGGTGCCAACCGTGAATGCAATGGGCGCCGTGGCGGAATTAGCGTTCGCAATGGTCACAGTCTGTGCCGCCGGCACCGATTGACCCTGCGTGTACGCGAAGGTCAACGAGGTCGAACTCACCGTGACGTTGCCGCTGCCGGCGGAGGTGCCCACCGTCATCGAAACCGTCACCGTCTGGGTGGCGCCGTTCGTCCCAGTCGTGACCAGCGAGATGGTGCCGTTGCAGGTAGTCCCGTTCGTGATACTCGCCGGGTTTACTGTCACCGCAATCTGCGTGGCCGTCGACGAAGCGGTGTAACCTCCGTTGACAACTTGCAGCCAGTTGGCGTTCGTGCAACTGGTTTCCGACGAGTTCAATTCGAACTGCGTGGCCGAAGTAGCGGTCACGCTCAGATTCTGCGTGATGGAGCCCGTCACGTTGGTGTAACTCAAGGCGCTGCTGCTCAGCGTGAGCGGGCCATTGTTTCCGCCCCCTCCGCCGCCGCCGCCATTTACTACCAGGACGACCGGATAATTGATGGAATTCGAATAGGCGCTGGTCGAAGATATCGGCACGATTGCCGAATACAATCCCGTAGCCAGATTACCGAGACTGACGCTCAAAGTCAGTTGGTTGCCGCTGGTGCTGGCCGTGAGCCAGCTCGCGGTCGGTGTGAGCGCCGTGATCGGCGGCGTCGTGGTGGAATTGGAATTGAAGTTATCGCTCCCCACGATCGTTACGGTCTTGCTTGCCGGGTTGGCGCCCGAGTTTGCCGAAAATGTCGTCAAGGCCGGAAGCCCCAGCAGTACCGGAGTATTCGATGCTGTCACCAGCAAGCTGACCGGTATCTGAGGTCCAGTGTTGCCGTTGATCGTGATGTTGACATATGCCTGGTATTGAGTGTTGGATACCGCCAGGCTCCCTACGCCATTGAAAAGATCCACCAGCAGGGTGGCGGGGCCGCTTCCGAATGTCCCGCTGCTGGCGCCATCGAAGTTCAACCATTGGGGAGTACCGCCGGTATAAGTTATGGTCGCACTCCACGTTGCGCCCTGCGGACCCGAAATCGTCACAGCCTGCGCTTCTTTGCCGCCCGTCCACCAACTCGTGCCCGATTGCTGCTGGAACGTCAGGGCGGTGGGCGCCACCGTCGTGGTGGTGGTTCCCGTCGTCGTGCTGCCCCCCTGCCCGACTGGTTGCACCACCGTGATAATAGTGTTGGTATTGGCTCCGCCGCTGAAGTTGCTGGGCACGGTTATCTCGCTGGAGTAGAGGCCGGTAGTCAAGCCGGTTGAGTTCGAAGTCACGGTGAAGCTCAACGAGTTGTTGTTCTGGGTCACCGAGCTGAGGCCGAATACCACGCCGCTATTAGCCAGTGAAGGCGCCCCCAGGTTATATCCGGCGGCCGCGGTTACCGTGAATGTTGCCTGCTGCTGCACGGTACTGCTGGACGCCACATTGGAGAACGCATAAATCGCGCCCGGCGATACCGTGATTCCCTGCGACACGCCGCCGCTCACATAGAGATTCGCGGTGATGGTAGCGGTCCCACCTTCCAGGTCGTTCAAGTTCACCGTACCTTGATAAGCGCCGCTGGACAGGTTGTAGGCTACCGCCGGATTAAGGGTGAGATTGATGCAAGGCGTGGGAGTGGTGCCGGAGGCCAGGATTTGCGGCGTAGTGCCGCCGAGAGAATTATTCGCGTACAGCCAGTTGCCGCCGCTCGCGGTGCTCACGGTCCAGGAATAACCGGTAACGCCCGACGTCGTGTCCACCAGATTCACACAGTTACCGGCAATCGTGTTCGGGGCAATGTAGTTGAAGGTGACGAAAGTACTGGATGCGCCGTTGACGGTCAGGGTTCCGGTCCCCGTCCCGGTCCCGGTGCCGCTCCCCACGGTGAATTGGACGGGAATGTTGACCACGTTGCCGGCGTACCCCGTGCCGGGCGTCAGGACCAGGGTTCCCGAGTAAGTTCCTTGGCCAGGGGTCTCGCTGGCATTCGCGGTGATCGTGAGGTTGTAGGTTTCGGTTGCCGTGAGGTTGATCGGGTTGGTCGAAACCGACAACCAGGGATTGCTGACACTGGGGACGACAACGTATGCGGCGGCGCTGATATTCTGAATCGCCACCGTCTGCGACTCCTGGCCACTGACCCCCGAGGAGAGCGAGATGGTCGTGGGGGTGTAGCTGATGAAACCGTTGTTTCCGGTTCCCGTGTTTCCGCAATTCGCGTTCTGGGTGTAATTCGCCGTGATAGTGATCACGCTGCCTGCGGGGCTCGTGGGATTGACGAGAACTTCAGCCTCATCGCTCACCCCTCCGATCGATCGGTTCAGCCCGATCGTCAACTGGGCGACGCCGGTGGTTCCTGTCGTACCGTTAATCGTGGCGCCCGTCGAGGTGGTGCCGCCGCTCGCCAGGCTCGCGTACAGCCACGCCCCGTTGCTATCTCCGCTGGAATTGCCATTCGGATAAAAAACCGACACGGCGAAACTGATCGGCGAGTTGGCGCCGCCGCTGCTCGTCAGATTAACGGTCTGAAAGTCGTTGCAACTAGCACTGCCGAGCGTGAAGTTGGAAGTGCTTGCGGAAAGCGTCTGGGCTGAGGCTCGGAAAGGCGCCGATAGCAACAGCGCGGTCGCAAGAAAGAGAACTAGCTTCTTAAAACTCGATTGTGCAGCGTCCATGATTTTCCTCGACAGTCTCGATGATAACAGACCAATGGCTCTGTTTACCAAAAAACTGGGATACGGACGCGAACATCAATTATCTTACCACCGTCTTCACAATCTGGAAGAGGTTGCTGTAATCGTCGGTCCACAGCCGCACATTGCGCCGTGACTTGATATCCGCAGAAACGTCGAATTCCGGCGGGTCGAACCCGCTAGCCGGCCCAAAAACCAGCACCCAGGTTGAGGTAAACACGTCCACCCCCGGGTCCTCTTCGGAATCGATCGTGCGGGTCTGTTTGCCTAGTACCGCGGCTTCGCCTTCCACCACCGGTTGCAGATCCAGGTAGCGGTTGGAAATGTGCACCGCCAGCACGCCATCCGGCCGCAGATGCCGGAAAAACAGCGCCATCGCCTCTTTGGTCAACAGGTGGACCGGGATGGCATCGCTCGAAAAAGCGTCCACCGCCAGAAGATCGAAATTCTCCGGCGCTTCCCGCTCCAGGCTCAGGCGCGCATCGCCCATAGCGATATCGAGTTTGGCGGGACAGTACGGCACGAACCAGAATTGCTCTTCGGTAATCGGCGGAACCAGCGGATTGATTTCGTAATAGCGGAAATAATCGCCCAGCCTCCCATACGCCGCCAGGGTCCCCGTCCCCAGCCCGACCACTCCCACGCGAATCGCACCCTTCTTCTGCTTCTCCCGGATGGCGATCCCCACGCCCGTGTTCGGGCCGTAATAAGTGGTGGGCAGCCTCCGCCTCGCCACATTCACGTACTCCTCGCCATGATTGATGGTGCCATTCGTCAGCGTGCGGACGGTATTCAGCCCGCCCTCTTCTCCGCTGTCGCGCACCCGCAGCGCGCCGTAGAAATTGCGCACCAGAACACGCGAATTGGCAGCCTGTGCCCGGATATTCTGGCCCATATAAGCCGCCATAAATGCAATTGCAGCCGCGGCGGCGAGGGGCGCGGCCATGCGCCATCCGCGGAACCAGTGGGCCGTTTCGGGATCGAGATTGAGAGCGAATATAATAAGGACGGCGCAAAGCACCAGTCCCACCTGCAACTCATAAAAGCTCTGGAAAATCCGCGGCGCGATGAACCCGACGAAGATCCCGCCCAGCGCTCCGCCCGCCGCGATGGTCAGGTAAAAGTGCGTGAGATATTTGGGATCGGGCTTAAGCTGCGCCAGTTCCCCATGGCACACCATGCAGCAGGTGAACAAGCCCAAACCGAAAAGCACCAGGTTCCACCAGATGGGCATGTTGCCCGCCTGGTCGACGGTGATACCGTAGGCCATTCCGCCCAGCGCCACGGCCAGCAGTTGCAGGTACGGATTCCGCCGGTACCAGCCGCTGCTTTCGAAACACAGAATGAAACTGAGCAGGTACAGGCTGAGCGGCAGAATCCACAGGAACGGGATGGCCGCCACGTTTTGCGAAATGTGATTGGTGATGGCCAGCAGCAGCACCGACGCCGTGAAGGGCAGCAACAACCACATCGCGTAGTGCCGCACCAAGGGCTTTTTGTCGGGAACCGCTCCCTCCGCCGCCCCCAGAACCGGAAAAGCCCGTGCGCGGAACGCCATGAACCCGCATAGCAGCACAAACATCCCGTAAGCGATGGACCACGTGCCGGTCTGCTCGTGAGTAGTGAGCCGTGGCTCGAATAATACCGGATAGCTGAGCAGCGCGAACATCGAGCCGGCGTTCGAAAGCGAATAGAGACGGTACGGAAGAGCACCTTTATGTTCGCGCGCATACCATGCCTGCAAGAGAGGACCGGTGGAGGACAGCAGAAAATACGGCAGCCCGACGGTCAACCCCAACACGCTCAAAATGCCCCAGGTGGGATCGCTCGTGCCGCTCGGTTTGAAGTGTTGGCTGGGATAAATCGGCAGGGCCGCGAGACTCGCCGCCAGGATCACGCCGTGCACCGCGGTCTGCATTCCCGGCTTGAGGTAGCGGACAATGGCGTGGGCGTACGCATACCCCAGCAGCAGCACCACCTGGAAAAACAACAGGCATACCGTCCAGACGGCGGCCGATCCGCCGAACCACGGCAGAATGATCTTGGCGATCACAGGTTCCACCTGAAACAGCAAAAACGCGCTGATGACGGTGGTAATGGCGTAGAGAAGCATCGATGAATTCCGGTCCTATTTATACGCTGCGATTCCCGTGACCCGCTCTCCGATTACCAGCGCATGAATATGATCGGTGCCTTCGTATGTCTTGACGGTTTCCAGGTTGCAGAGGTGACGCATGATGGGATATTCGTCGGTGATCCCGTTGGCGCCCAGCAGATCGCGGCTGAGCCGCGCGCATTCGAGCGCCATGGCCACATTATTGCGCTTCAGCATGGAAATGTGGGCCGGCTCGAGTTTGCCGCGGTCCTTGAGACGTCCCGCCTGCACCGCCAGCAACTGAGCCTTGGTGATCTCGGTGATCATCCACGCCAGCTTTTCCTGCACCAGTTGATGCGATGCGATCGGCCGGTCGTCGAACTGCTTGCGCACGATCGTGTACTGCCGCGCCGTCTCGTAGCAATCCATGGCGGCGCCGATCACGCCCCATCCAATTCCGTATCGCGCCTGCGACAGGCAGGAGAGCGGAGCCTTCAGACCTTTCGCGCCAGGCAGCCGGTCCGATTCCTTCACGCGGCAATCGGCCATCGCCAGGCTCGACGTCACGGACGCGCGCATCGACCATTTGCCGTGGATATCGGACGTGCTGTACCCCGGAGTCCCGCGCTCCACCAGATAGCCGTAAATCGCGCCGTCATCGGCGCGCGCCCAAACCACCGCGATATCGGCGGCCGAGCCATTCGTGATCCACGTTTTTTCGCCGTTCAGAACCCACTCCGCGCCGTCGCGCCGCGCGGTGGTCCGCATGCCCGCCGGGTTCGAGCCGAAATCGGGCTCGGTAAGCCCGAAACATCCCACGGCTTTCCCGTTTTGCAGCCGCGGCAGCCATTTCTGCTTCTGCTCCTCCGACCCATAAGTAAGGATGGGGTACATCACCAGCGCGCCCTGCACGGAAACGAAGCTGCGCAGGCCGGAATCGGCGCGCTCCAGTTCCTGCATGACCAGCCCGTACTCGACATTGCTCATGCCGGCGCACCCGTACCCCTCCAGGTTGGCGCCGAGGAAACCCAGTTCGGCCATCTCGGGAATCAATTCGGCCGGAAAACGGCCCTCGCGGAAGCAATCGCGGAGGAACGGGATGACGCGCTCTTCCGCGAACCGCCGCGCCGTCTGCCGCACCATTAATTCCTCTTCGCTGAAAAGCGAATCGACGCAAAAATAGTCAACGCCTCGGAATGCCATGAAATCCTATTTGAACACAGGGTCGCCCCCGGCGATCTTGATTAAGGTATTCAGAAGATCCGCCAATTCTCGGCATTTCTCGGCAGCGACGGTAAGATCTTGGTCCCGCAGGATGGCTAGGGCTTCGACGGTCTTGATGTAGCTCCGAGCGTTCTTGGTTTTGGTACCCGTCCGATAGGCCTCATGGATATGTTGCGACGGAGGTTTTCCGTGGTTCACTCGCTCAGGGTCGCCGGAAGGGCAGGCTCGACTGCATCCGGTAATGGTCTTGATTCGGTCCCAATAGGGCAGGAGCCAAGCCTCGAAATCGTACTGCGCCGCATGGGGATAGAAGCGAGGTTCCGGACCCACCCAAGACCTCATCTTCCTCTTGGCGTCGGCCGCGTCGGTAAACTCCCGAGTGCCCGTGTAAACGTCGGTCAAGGCGATCACCGCGTCGGCCCCGTCATCGAGGCACCAAGTCACGACCCGTTTCAACTTCTCTCCGGTCGGGATCCTGCCGTGCTCTACCTGCGGGGAGATTCGCGGCATTTTATCCCTGAGGCGGTCCGAAAGGAATCCTCTGAGGGGCCCGAGAAATGCTTTCTCGGTTTTGCCTTCCACGATCAGAGCGATCTTCAAGCGCGGCCCCCGAGCCGGCCCATGGACCAGACCTGATCCAGCGTATATTCCGTCAACCAGCGGTCCAAGTCGAGGGAATCCGCCCAGGTTAGCTTCGCGAGGCCGTCATCGGTGAGGTCGGCCACCATGACCTCATTCGGGTTGAGAAATCGAACCAGCCGATCCGAGTGCGTGGCGACAATGATTTGCGACCTCTGCGACGCTTCCCGCAACAAATCCGCAAGGATGGCGAGCAGTTCGGGATGCAAGCTGACCTCAGGTTCATCGAGCAGGGTGACGTCCGGCAGCGCCGCACTCCTAAGCAAAGTAACCAGCCACAAGAATCGCAGCGCTCCCTCGGAAAGTTGGTGCGTGTAGAAGCCATTCGGGAAATTGCGGTCCCGCCAAATCATTGCCAGCGCCCCGGCAGCCACTGGAGGTAACGTCAGCTTGTCGAACCCCGGAAAGGCAGCGCGTAAGGCGTCCTGTATAGCGTCGAAGCGGTCAGGATCGGCTTCGCGCATTTCGTAGAGGCAGGTAAATAAGTCCTCCCCGTTTGCCCCCGGGAGGCCTGCGGGCCGGATAGGCTGCGGCAAACGAACGGGCGACCGCGGCCGGACATCGAGGGTGTGATAGTAAACGGAGGAGGCGAGGCGCTGACGAAATTGTTCCGCAGGGCCCCGCTTCTCCGCTTGCGCGAGCGCGGTCTCATAGACCAGTTGGTTCACGTGCGGCAGTTCGAAACCCTCCAGGCCCTCCGCGTCAATCTCATACCCTATGCCGCTCGGCGAGATCGACAGATCGTACCGGGAGGCGCCGGATGACACACTGAACGACATCTGCGAGCGCCCCGCGGTAAGCACGGCTGTAATACCGCCTAGATCGCGCAGAGCCTCGTTCAGCTTCCCCTGGGCCGATGCCGCCAGCAGCGACATAACCTCCAGCACCGACGTCTTCCCACCCCCGTTCGCCCCGATCATCACGGTCAGCGGCCGAAGCTCGCAATCCACTCCGCACAACCGCCGGAAGCCATCGACTTTCAGACGTTGAAATCCGCTCATATGCCAACTACCTGAGCATATCGCCCCCCCTGAAAAAGCGAAAGGCCCGAAGCTCTCGCCCCGGGCCCTCGATGTCCTCACTACCTCTCGATCACGGATACAGCCCGCGAATCCTGCAGGCTTCCGCCACTCTGCTGACTCCCAGCATGTTCGCCGCGAGCCGCATGTTGACCTTCTTGTCCAAATGGATCTTCAGCACGTCGTTGAACGAACGCACCATGATCTTCTCCAGCTTGGCGTTCACGTCGTTCTCGTCCCAGAACAGGTGGTTTTCGTCCTGCACCCATTCGAAGTACGAAACCGTCACGCCGCCGGCATTGCACAGGATGTCGGGGATCAGGAAGATTCCCATGTGGTCGAAAATGCGGTCGGCTTCCGGCGTTACCGGACCGTTCGCCGCCTCCGACACGATGCGGGCGTGAACGGTGTGGGCGTTGGCTTCCGTGATGGCGTTTTCGAGCGCCGCCGGAACCAGCACCTCGCACTTGAGCGCCAGCAATTCGTCCGGCCGGATCCTGTCGGCGCCCGGGAATCCCGCCACCGAACCGGTCTCGGCCTTGAACTTCATCACCGCCGGGATGTCGAGCCCGTTGGCGTTGAAGAGACAGCCTTTGGTGTCGCTGCAGCCGATCACCTTCGCGCCGGCCTCATGGAAAAGTTGCGCCGCGATCGATCCGGCATTCCCGAACCCCTGCACCACTACGCGCGCGCCCTTGAGCGGGATATTCAGTTGCTCCATGCTGCTGCGCGTGGTGTAGAAGACGCCCCGCGCGGTAGCTTCATTGCGCCCTAACGATCCGCCTAGGCTCAGCGGTTTCCCCGTCACCACGCCCGTCACAGGATACCCCATGTTCATGCTGTAGGTATCCATGATCCAGGCCATGATCTGCGGAGTGGTATAGACATCCGGAGCGGGGATGTCTTTCTCGGGTCCGATAATCGGCAGGATCGAACTCGCGTAGCGGCGCGTCAGCCGCTCCAGTTCGCCCATCGACAGTTCCTTCGGGTTACAGGTCACGCCGCCCTTGCCGCCGCCGTAGGGGATGTTCACCACGGCGCACTTCCACGTCATCCACGTGGCCAGGGCTTTCACCTCGTCCAGCGTGACGTTCGGATGGTAGCGGATGCCTCCTTTGGACGGCCCGCGCTGCGTGCTGTGCTGTACGCGGTAGCCTTCATAACGAACGATCCGGCCGCTGTCCATGCGCACCGGAATGCTCACGATAAGGATCCGTTCCGGGTACTTGATTCTTGCCCGAATACCTTCGTCCAGATCCAGCGCGTTCGCCGCCAGATCGAAATTCTCCAATGCGACTTCGTATACGTTCTTTTCTTGTGTTGCGGTTGCTAACATGGCCAACCTCTCTGGTAGGGGATTTCAAACTTGGAAATCCGTTTCCACACGAATAGTAGCCCCATTCGTGCACCACGTCAACGGGGTGCTTACCATTCGGTCCGCAGGGCGATGACCGGGTCCACTCGCGATGCCCGCCGCGCCGGCAGGTAGGCCGCGCCCAATCCGACCACCGCCAGCAAACCCGCCGTCACCGCGTACGTCGCCGGATCCGTCGCCGTGATGCCGAATAGGAGGTTGGCGATGAGCCGGGCGACGAGCGCTGCCGTCACGAAGCCGATCGCCAGGCCGGCAGCCACCAACATAAGGGCTTCCGCCATCACGCCGCGCAAAATCCCACCCGCCGCCGCGCCCAGCGCCACCCGCACGCCAATCTCGCGCGTTCGTTGCGCCACCGTGAAGGCCATGACGCCATAAAGGCCGATCGCAGCGATCAACGCCGCCAGGATCGACAGTCCGCTCAGGAGCGATGCCGAGAGCCGTTCCTGTCCCATACCGGCATCGCGGAAAGCGCGCAGCGTCTGGGGAGACGCTACCAGCAGGTCACCGTCGAGTTCATGGATCTCGTGGCGAATGGCGCCGGCCAGCACAGTGGACGCCCGCACCTCCAACCGTATCGAAGATGTGTACTGTTGCGCCAGCGGTATGTAGAAGCACGGGCGGATGGCGTCGCGATAACCCCGGAAAGGTCCGTCGCGGACCACTCCCACAACTTCCACCGTGCGGTTGGGCCGGTCCACGAACTCAAAATGCCTGCCGATGGGATTTTCGCCCGGCCAGTAGTGTTTCGCCATCTGCTCATTTACGACCGCGACGCCCGGGGAATTCATGCCATCGCGGTCATTGAACGGCCGCCCACGCATCAGGGGGATTCCGACCGTTTCGAAATACCTCGAAGACACGACGTTGAAATCCAACTGCTCGTGCTCCGAACCGGGGTAAGGGATGATATCGTTGCCACCGCGCCACCCGCCGAACGGCGTCGTCATGACGTAGGCCGCGCTCTCGATCCCCGGGATTCCGTGAACGCGATCCAAAACCGCCTGGTAGAATGCCTCGCCTCGAGCGGAGTCATACCTCGTGGGCGGAAGCGAGAGCTTAAAGAGGAGCACCTTGCCGGGATCGCGGGTTACGTCGGCAGCCTGCGCGTTGCGGAGCGTGCGCACGAAAAGGCCCGCGCTCGTAAGCAGCACCACCGACAAGGCCACCTGTACCACCACCAATAGACGGCGCGCTCCGAAGACACGACGGCCCGCGGCGCGCACTTCCGCTTTCAGCAACGGAGTCACGTCCAGGCGCGAGGCCTGCCGCAACGGCAGCAGGCCGAACAAAACTCCGGTGAGAATCGAAAGCCCCAGAGCGAAAACCAGTGCCCGGGCATCCATTCCACCCGCCACTAGCGTTGCCATCTGAAACGGACGGTCGAATCCCGCCAGGAGCCGCTGGACAAGCAAGGCGACGCCAATCCCCGCTGCCCCACCCGCGATCGCGAGCAGCAAGCCCTCGCTCATGAGTTGCTGTCCCAAACGGCCCCGGCCCGCGCCCAGCGCGACCCTCACGCCGATCTCCCTCTGCCGCTTCACACCGCGCGCCAACAGGAGGCTCGCCACATTAGCGCAGGCGATCAGCAGCACCAGCCCCACGACTGCCATCAACATCGCCAGAAATCGCTTGACCGTCGACCGCGACTCCACCTCGAAACGCGATTCGTTTGCCGGTATCGTGAGGCCGCGCGATTTTCCATTGTCAATTCTCTCGGCCCGATAAATGAGCTTGAGCTGCTCGGTGAGCTTTGCCATCTGGGCTGATACATGGCTTTGGCTCACTCCCGGCTTCAACCGGCCGGTGGAGGACAGCCATTCGTCGTCGCGCTTATTCTGCAGGTCCCATTCGGCTCCGGACCAGAGAGTCTGCGGATAGGACATGACCGGCACCCATAGCTCGGGTTTCGATGGTTGGTCGATCTGCAAACCAGTGAAGTCTTCCGGCACGATCCCGACCACCGTAAAACTGTGACCGCGAAGGATCACCTGGCGTCCCAGCACGGCCGGGTCTCCACCGAATCTCCGCTTCCAAAGGCCGGCGCCGAGCATGGCCACGGTATCGCGGCCGGGTATGAGGTCCTCTTCCGTCCGGAAGTTTCGCCCCAGAATCGGCCGAACCTGCAAGACATCGAAATAGTTCGCGGTCACCATCTGGGCGGGCACGGCTTCGTCGTCGTCCCCGAAGCGCATGTTCACGGTCTCGTCGGTATAGGCGGCGAGACCGGAGAAGACTTCATTGTGGTCGCGGTAGTAGACGTAATCGGGATAGGACAGCGAACTGTACGTCAGCCGCCAGGCGTCGCTATAAAAGAAGAGCGTAGCCAGGCGATCCGATTGCGGGAAGGGCAGCGGGCGAAACAGTAGCCGGTCCACCAGGCTGAATATCGCCGTGTTGACACCGATCCCGAGGGCAAGCGTCAGAATGACCACCACCGTGAATCCCGGCGCTTTGCGCAGCGTCCGCACGGCATAGCGGACGTCTTGCAGAATCCGCTCCAGCGTGCGCCAGCCCCACGCATCGCGGCAGTCTTCCTCGAGCAGAGCGACGTTGCCGAACTGCCTGCGGGCCGCATTTCTGCCGGATTCCCGGCTTTTCATTTCCAAATGAAACCGCATCTCCTCTTCGAGATCGCGGTCGAACTGCCGCCGTCGAAACAGGAACAGCAGCCTGCGCCAAAACTCAGCCAGGCGTTCCATAAGATTTGTATCAGGCTGGTTGGATCACCCTTCCGATGGCCGCCATCACGCGCTCGAATTCGCTGATTTCGGCGGTCAATTGTTTTCGTCCCGCCGCGGTGAGGTGGTAATAACGCGCGCGGCGATTGTTCTCCGATTGGCCCCACTCGGCCACCACCCATCCTTTAATGAGCATGCGTTGCAGCGCGGGGTAGAGCGATCCTTCTTCCACCTGCAGGACGTCTTCCGATTGCTGCTGGATATGCTGCGCGATACCGTACCCGTGCATCGGCCCCAATCGCGCCAGGCTCTTAAGGATCAGCATGTAGAGCGTGCCGGGCGGTATTTCGGTTCGTTCCATAGTCTGCCTATTGGTAGTGTGCGCCCCCGCCGTGCGCCGTGTCAAGCCGCTTAATGAGCCGCGACCGCAAAGCAAGGGAGCGGTGCTTTTCGTGCCGAACCAGTAATTTTGCAAGTGCCTCGCTATTTGCCACGCCGCAGCGTGAGCGCGGTCAGAAGATCGAGTTGCGCGGCGCGGAAATGCTGGCGCACCGCGATGGGCAAACCCCATTCGAGCAGACGATCAGTCGCCGCGGTATACGCGGGCCATTCCGGGAGTCCGGTGCGATTGGGGTTGCCGGTCTTCGCGAATTGCACCCAGGCGGAACTCACCGTGTCGGCCATCACGCGATCAGCAGGCGTCACGAGAGGCTTCAGAATCGGCGGAAACAGATCGAACACGAACGGAATTTCGCCGCCTTGCGGCACGCCCGGATTGCGGGCCGCGCAGCCGCTCCATCGCGTACGAAAAGAAGTACAGGTATGCCGGCTGGTTCACCTTTTCCATTTGCGCGCCTGCTTTCCGGAAGTGAATCCCTCCACGATGCTCTCGAGCCCAGCGCAGCTTGCCCACCGGCGGTGCGGCGTAGGGAATCCCGAGCCAGGCCGCCGGGCAGCGTGGAGGATCCTCAGATACCGGAGTCGTGATATTGGATTTCGAGTATTTCACGCACTTTCTACCTGGCGGCCGAACGCATTGGACAGAGCGAAACCGGCCAGCGTGACGGCAATTTTGCGCTACGCCGCCGGCCTGCTCGATGCCGGCTTACGCGATGAAGCCATCGCCGCATGCCGCAACGCGATCGAGCTCGACTCCGAGGACAAGCAGTTTGTCGCCGATCTGGCCACGATTTTAGAGCGGAAAGACCAGCGGGACCGCTTTTCCGATAAGGCCGGCCTGGACGAAGCCATCAAGCTCCTCGATGGCATCTCCAAAGACCTGCCCGATCTGAAAGAGACGGACCGGCTTCCCACGGATCTGTTCATGGCACGGCGGTTTGAGGAGAAGCAATCGTTCTACAAACGGGCCGAAGGAGCTCGCAGCCGGGGCGATCTGCGGATCGCCGGGGGAGGCGTATCGGGAAGCCTGCAAGTCGTCGAAAAGCCACGGCACTTCATTGGAACAATGAGGCTTGGCTTACCCTGTTCGCGCCCGGCGAATTGACGCCCGATATCGACGCGGCCAACACCGCAAATCGATTAACGCAGGGCCGCAACAGCGCCGACGTCCACACGCTTTGGGGCGATCCAGGCGGAAAACGGATAGTTTAAAGAGGCCCATCAGTCGCTACTTCGCTATTTGTCCTTTTTTGACGTGTCCACCGGAATCAACGACTCCGCTCGTTACCTGATGGGGCGCATCGCCGAGGGAATCGGGCTCCGGGAGTGCGCGATACAGTTGTACTCGGCTGTCGTCAAACCGAAGATCGATACGGGAGATGCCGCTTACGATCTGGCGCAAATCAGGTTACGGATCATGCTGCAAGCGAAATAGCTTTACGGAACGCTGATCACGGTCGTATAGCTGGTGGCGTCGAGCTTGACGTCCGCCTTCCCGCCGGTCACCGGAATGCGCGCGCCTTCCTCCATCCCGCGCGTGCTATCGGTGACCCACATGCGCAGCTCTTTGACATTCGCCGGGAAGCCCGTGAGGGTCGCCTGCCGCGACGCACCGTTGTTCACGATGTGGACGGTATAAATTCCGCCGGCGATATCGCCGAACGCCGCACATGTGAGGTTCGCGCCGTTCGATGCCACCGGCAGCGCGAACGACCGCTCGGGAGTCGACGCCAGTTGCTTGAAATTCCAGAAGCGGCGTGTGGGGCGGATGGGTCCATTGTCGCCGAACGCGCCGCCGCCGGCCAGAAGCGAATAGTCCGACGTCAATTGCCACTGCAGAATCGAACGCGGCTGCGCGCGCGCCAGAATACGCAGATATAGGTTGATCTCGTAAAGCGCGAATTGTTGCTCCGCGAAAATCTGCGGATATTTGTAGGCCGCCGCGTCGGTGCTGCCCTCGGCCACGATCAGCGGAACATTGAGTTGCCGCGCCGCGGCGTACCGCTGCGCCAGGATCTCGTCGGTGCAGCCGCGCCAGGAATGGAAATCGACCGCGGCAATGTACTTGGCCGCCTCGGGATCGTGCAGCGCCGGCTGGATAAAGTCGACCGGCGTGGCGTCGGATGTGTCGCCGAGCGCCAGCTTGGTAGCCAAACCGCGAGAGGCGAAGTACGGTCCGAACGTCTTGATCATGTCGGCGTGCTCTTGCGCTGTCTGGCGCACGTCGATTCCGAGATCCGACTCGTTGAAGGTGAACATCGCCGCTTCCACGCCGAATTTCTCTTTCAGCCACACCAGGTAATCCGCGATGGACTTCTTGATCTGGTCCGTCTTGGCCGGATTGAGCGGATTTCCGCGTGCGCCTTCGGGACGGTCCGGCAGGATGGCCCACTGCGGCGCGAACCATGCGCTGACAATCACCGGCATGCCTTTTTCGGCCAGCCGCCGCGCCATTTCCATGGCCTGCGCGACGCGTGGATCGAGCGTGCCTGCGCGCGCCGCGGCGAGCGGATCGCTATGTTCATCGGGTTGCCAGTTGCGCCACGGCATCTCCACCCGCCCCCACGCCACGCGCAGATTCTTCAGGTTGTAATCGATGATTCCGGGGTCGGCTTTGGCATTCTGCAAGCGGAAATTCCCGCCCATGCCATCGAAAAGCTGGCCGGGATGAGCGGCGTCGATGGCGATGGCGATGGGATTGTGGTCGATCTCGCCCGTCACGCCGACGATGAAACGATTGCGCCGCGCGACGGCGATCATTATGGGAGAATCGCCGCCGCCTTTCACTTGCGCTGGCTCGCCAAACAAAATGCTGACCGCCGACGATCCTCTCGTCAACCGGAGATGGGAGGCGTTTGCGCCCGCCGCGAGCGCACCCGAGTACTGCGGCAGGTCGAGGCACCAGTAAGTGCCCTCCTTGGGCGAATCGAACCACACGTCCATTACGGCCCCGCCGTCGCCGAGGTCTTCCACCGTCTCCCTTCCGTTTAACGACCAACCTTTTCCGCTCGTTTGTACGGTGACGGTCTCGACGTCCCCATTTCGGGAGTAGCTGTTGGTCTGCCTTTCCCTGCCCGTCTGGAAAATCTTCCCATCCGGCGCGACCGCGCACAGGCTGCTATTGAGTTCGAAAAGGTGCCCGTCGACGCGGATGCCGTTGATATTGCCCCACGCCAGGGTTTCGGGTTGGCCAGATGCGGGGCCTATGCAGCTTGCGAGGAACCCCACGCAAGCTGCGCAATTGAGATGTCGCATCACGCCAGTTGAGACGTACACTGCGGACAACGTTTGGCCGCAATCGGGATCGCCATCGTGCAAAATGGGCAATCTTTCGTGGTGGGAGCGGCCGGAGCGGCAGCCGGTGCCCGGTGCAATTTACTCGCCATCCGCACCACCAGGAAAACCACCGCCGCAACGATCAGGAAATTGATGACCGTGTTAACGAAATTCCCGTAAGCAACTACCGGAGCGCCGGCCTTGCTAGCGGCGTCGAGGCTCGGGTAGGTCTGCCCGTTCAGACTGATGAACAGGTCCTTGAAGTCGATATGCCCCAAGATCATACCGATCGGAGGCATGATGATATCTTTGACCAGCGACGTGACGATGCCGCTGAATGCCGCGCCGATAATCACGGCAACGGCCAGATCGAGCACGTTGCCCTTCATGATGAACGCTTTGAAGTCTTTCCACATAAGTTGTTGTCCGTTGGGCCATTGTAACTCCGAATTCCTGCGAGATTACATTTGGAAGCCCGGCACTATGACACCAAAGTGATACAAAGAGCAGTTTGGGTAATACTTCTCGGGGTGACCGCGTACGTCCAGGCGCCACCCGACCCGGCTTACGAGTCGCTCGACAAGGCATACGCCGCTCTCCGCGCCCGTTCGTATGACGAAGCCATCGCGCTTTTCGAGAAAGCCATTGCCCTCTCGCCCAAACGCGCGGATATTCGCAAAGACCTCGCCTACACCTATATAAAGGTTGGCGAGAACGAACCGGCGCGCGACCAATTTCGCGCGGCGATGGATCTCGACCCCGCCGACACCCAGGTCGCCATGGAGTTCGCCTTCCTGGCATACGAGACGAAACAGCAGGCCGAAGCCCGGCGCGTGTTCGACCGCGTTCGCAAGCTGGGCGGACCTTCCGCCACCACGGCCGAGAAGGCGTTTCAGAATATCGATGGCCCTCTCGCCGCCGGAATCGAACGCTGGCAGAAAGCCATCGCCATGGGCGGCGATAATTTCAGCGCGCATTTCGAGTTGGCCACCCTCGCCGAACAGCGCGACGAGCTGCCGCTGGCCGCCGAACACTACCAGAAGGCCTGGCTCATCCTGCCCGACCGGCGATCCGTGCTGGTGGATCTCGGCCGCGTCTGGAAAGCCATGGATCGCACAGACGATGCCATCGCCGCGTTGCTGGCGGCATCCCGTGGGGGCGAACCGCGGGCCGCCGAAATGGCGCGCGCACTGTTGCCGGATCGCTATCCGTATGTTCCGGAATTTCAGGTGGCGCTGGAGCTGGATCCGGCCAATGTGGAATTGCGCCGCGAGCTCGCGTACCTGCTGCTACGCATGGATCGCCAGGTCGAAGCCGAAGAACAATTCGGCATCCTGGTGAAAGAAGCGCCGGACGATCTGCTGGCCGCAACGCAACTCGGATTCCTGCTCTACGGCCGCGGCGAAAAAGATGCCGCTCAGCCGCTGTTCGACCGCGTGCTGGCCGGTGATGACGACGAGCTCGCGAATCGCGTGCGCGCCGTCCTGCGCCTTCCCCAGAAACTGCACGCGCGCACCGAGTCGCAAGCGCCGCCCGCGCCCGATGCCAACGTGATGGCCGAGCGCAGCATGCAGGCCGGCTACATGAAGGACGCGCTTAAATACCTGCAAATCGCCCACGAATCCGACCCGGGCGATTTCGACATCATGCTGAAGCTCGCGCGGACGCTGAACATTCTGCATGACGACCGCGAGGCGATGCGCTGGTTCGATCTCGTGCGCCGCTCGACCGATCCGCAGCTCGCCGCGGAAGGCGCGAAAGGGTATCGGAGCCTGCACGAATCGAATCAGCTATTTCGTATCACAGTATGGTTTTATCCGATTTTATCGACACGCTGGCACGATCTGTTTGCCTACGGCCAGGCGAAAACGGAATACCGCAAATATCGCTGGCTGATGCCGTACGTATCGATCCGCTTTATCGGCGATACGCGCGGACCGATCGGCATCGTTTCCCCCGAGTACCTTTCAGAAAGCTCATTTATTCTGGCCGGCGGCGTGCGCACGGAACAATATCACGGCATGACGGGATGGTTCGAAGCCGGGTCGGCGATGAGCTATGCCACCGGCCACATGCTCCCCGATTACCGCGGCGGATTTTCCGGACAGTGGCGGAAGATGCCGGAAGGGGCCGGCTTTTTCGCCGATACCAGCGCCGACGCGATCTACGTGAGCCGTTTCGGCAAGGATTTCTTGTTATACGACCAGTCGCGCGCCGGTTACGTTGCTTCGCGCCACTTGCAGTTGTATTGGAACGGCAATCTCACCGTGGACGCCAAGAGCCAGGCTTGGGCCAATTTCGTGGAGACGGGTCCCGGGGTGCGCATCCAGCGGATTCCCGTGCCGGGGTCGATGTGGGTCAGCGCTGACGTGCTACGCGGGATGTATTTGACCACGCACGCGGTCTTTTCGGATATCCGGGTAGGAGTTTGGTATGCGTTTACGAGCCGCTAGTCTTCTTCTTTTGGCCTGCGCCGGCCTCCACGCCGCCGCACTTCCCTACTTCTCGATTCTTTCCGACGATGCCGGCTCCTGGCCCGATATCCTTTCGTCCATCGGTCTCGAGCGGCAACCGGCCTCGAAGGCGCACATCTTCGTGGCGCGGGCCGGTGCGCCGGCATCGGCCGAATGGCCGGCGCGCGTCGAGCAGGGCGCGATCGTCATACTCGAAGGCGAATCGTCGCTGGCCGAGATGTTCGGCTTCAAACGCGGCAAAGACAGCGTCCGCGTGACCAGCCTTTCCGACATTCACAATCCCAAGCTGCCCATCGTGTGGGAAAAGAGCGTGGAATTGCCGGTATTCACGATTCCTGCCGGCGCCGAGGTGTTCGCCCGCGAGCGTTGGAACGGAGTGCCGCTTTCGGCCGGCATCCGGCGAGGCGCGGGCGCGGTGCTGTGGATCGCCGTCCCTCCCGGCGATCGCGGTTACGAGCGGTTCCCGTACCTGCTGGCGGCGCTCTGTGATCTCGGAATGGATCCGCCGTTCCGGTCGTCGCGGCTATGGGCGTTTTTCGACTCGGCGTACCGTTCCCGCGTCGATCTCGATTATTTCGCCGCACGCTGGCGCCGTTCGGGCATCGCCGCCCTGCAAGTCGCGGCGTGGCATTTCTACGATCGCGATCCCGAACGCGACGCCTATCTGAAGAGGCTCATCGAAGCCTGCCACCGCGAGGGCATCCAGGTGTACGCCTGGCTCGAACTTCCGCACGTCAGCGAGAAATTCTGGGTCGATCATCCCGAATGGCGCGAGAAAACCGCGCTCCTACAGGACGCCCAACTCGACTGGCGCAAACTCATGAATCTTACCAATCGCGATTGCTTCCGCGCCGTCTCGGCCGGCGTGAAGGAATTGATCGCGCGCTTCGACTGGGATGGAGTGAATCTCGCCGAACTCTATTTCGAATCTCTCGAAGGCATCGGGAACCCCTCGCGCTTCACTCCCATGAACGACGATGTGCGGGCGGTCTTCCGCCAACAATCCGGGTTCGACCCCATCGAGCTCTTCGGCGCGCGCAAGGATGACGCGTCCCGCCAAACGTTCCTCGACTTCCGCGCCGGTCTCGCCCAGAAAATGCAGGAAGAATGGCTCGCCGAGTTGGAGACCGTGCGCCGCGATAAACCGCAGATCGATCTGGTCCTGACGCACGTCGACGACCGGTTCGATACCGGCATGCGGGACGCCATTGGAGCCGATGCCGCGCGCATCCTGCCGATGCTCAACTCGCACAGTTTCACGTTCCTCATCGAAGACCCGGCGACCGTCTGGAATCTGGGCGCGCAACGCTATCAGGCCATCGCGGACCGCTACCGCCCGCTCACACCGCGAACAGAGAAACTGGCCATCGATCTCAATATCGTCGACCGCTACCAGAATGTTTATCCCACCAAACAACAGACCGGCACGGAGCTATTCGAACTGGTGCATCAGGCCGCGGCCAGCTTCCAGCGCGTGGCGCTGTACTTTGAGAACTCGCTTCTCGCGCCCGATTTGAGTCTGCTGCCATCGGCCGCGGCCAAGGTGACACGGATCGACAAAGTTGGCTCCAAGACGGTGGTTGAGTCGGCGAATGGGTTCGGTTTGCCGTGGAAAGGACCGGCGATAGTAGACGATCTACCCTGGCCGGTGAGCGATGGCGAGACTCTTTGGCTGCCTCCGGGGGCGCACGCTGTGGAAGCGGCGAAAGACACGCCGGGTTTGCGCGTGGTCAGTCTGAATGCCGAACTGCGCGATGCGCGCAGGGTGAGCTCAAACAGCGTGGAGTTCTCGTATGAATCGGCGGCGCGTGCGATCGCCATACTGGATCGGCGGCCGTCGAAGTTGACTTTGGATGGCGCCGAGGAGCGCATGGATCTCGCCGGTCCCAACACGATTCTGTTGCCGCGCGGTCAACATGTCGTGACAATCACGAGCGAGTGAGCTAGGATGTCGGATGGCTCATGACCGATGTCGCGTTACAAGCCGCCCCGGAGATCCCGGATAAGCTCTACTTCAAGATTGGCGAAGTGAGCGAATTGCTGGGGGTCGAGCCCTACGTGCTCCGGTATTGGGAGACTGAGTTTCCGGTGCTCTCACCCAAGAAATCGGGCACCGGTCACCGGCTGTACCGCCGCAAAGACGTTGAACTGTTGCTCCGCATCAAGCACCTGCTTCGCGACCGGCGCTTCACCATCGAAGGTGCACGCCAGACATTGCAGGCGGAAGCGAAAGCCCCCAAACCGCGCGTCGTGAAAGCCCGCGAATCGCAGCAGGAATTATTTACCAACGATCCGCTGCCGGAGATACGCCGCGAGCTCGCCGACATCCTACAATTACTGAAGTAGGAGGGCGAAAATGCCGCTGGAATTCACGACTTCGTATCTGAAAGACTCTCTCAATCTACTCCGTTATTGCAAGAAACAGGCCGAGCGCGCCATGGTGCAGGTGTCGGACGAGCAGCTATTTCTGGAACTCGACGAGGGCGTGAACTCCATCGCCATTATCGTCAAACACATGGCAGGCAATATGCGCTCCCGCTGGGTGGATTTTCTGACCACCGACGGCGAAAAACCCGACCGCAATCGCGATAGCGAATTCGTAGACCCGCCGCAGACTCGCGAAGGACTCATGCGGCTCTGGGAAGAAGGTTGGGGACACGTGTTCGGAGCGCTCGAGCCGTTGTCGGACTCGGATCTGGCACGCAAGGTGACCATCCGTGGAGAAGCGCATTCCGTGACCCAGGCTCTCAATCGCCAAGTGGCGCATTATTCCATGCACATCGGCCAGATCGTCATGCTGGCGAAGCATTTCGCATGCGATCACTGGCAGTCGCTGAGTATTCCACGGAACAAATCGGCGGATTTCAATCGGAAAGTGGCGGCGGGCGAAAGCAGTCAGCGGTAGGAGCTACTTCGCCTCTCCCATGATGGCGTCGTAGATGCGATCCAGGTCTTCCGAGGAATAATAGTCGATTTCGATCTTTCCGCCCTTCTTGCCTTTCTCGAGAATGCGGACTCGCGTTCCGAGAACGCGCTCCATCTCCTTAATGGCGGCCTTCACATTAGGGTCGATCTGCACCTCGTCCACATGCTTAGGCTGGCGGTCAGCTACCATTTTCTGGGTCGTCCGCTCGGTCTGACGCACTGACCAGCCCTGCGCCACAGCCTTCTCGGCTACTTCGCGCTGTAGAGCGATCGTGGGAAGAGACAGCAGGCAGCGAGCGTGTCCCGCCGAGAGGCGGCGTTCGGCCACCAGTTGCTGGAGGTCTTCCGGCAATTGAAGAAGGCGGAGGAAATTCGTGATCGTGCTGCGATCTTTCCCCGTTCTGAGGCCGATCTGTTCCGGACTGAGCTGGAGTTCCTGTGCCAGCCGCGCAAAGGCATTCGCCGTCTCGATCGGGTTGAGCTCCTCGCGCTGGATGTTTTCAATTAGTGAGATCTCAAGCAACCGTTCGTCGGGGATGTCGCGAATCACGACCGGAACGTCAGCTAGCTCGGCAAGCTTCGCGGCCCGCCATCGGCGTTCGCCGGCGACCACTTGGTAGCGTTCGCCCGCCGGACGAACTACCAGCGGTTGAACGATCCCATTCGTCCGGATCGATTGCGCCAATTCCGCCAGCCGCTCATTCTGGAAGAGGCGTCGCGGCTGAAGTGGGTTGGGATCGATCAGGTCAACCGGCAGCGTCTGGGGAACATCGCTGGTCTGGACTGGCGGATGTGCCGGCGCGGCTGGGGGGCGGGTGGGCAGCAGTGCCCCAAGCCCCTTACCGAGTGCCTTGCGCGGATTGTCGGACTTGTTCATGATCGAGAATTTCTTTCGCCAGCTTAATATAGCTTTCCGCGCCACGCGAACGGGGATCGTAGCTCAAGATCGTCTTGCCGAAACTGGGCGCTTCAGCGAGGCGGATACTCCGCGGAATGATCGTCTGGAATATCTTGTCGCCGAAAAAGTCGCCCAGGTCGGTGGCGACCTGACGGGTCAGATTGGTCCGGTCATCATACATGGTCAGGAGGATGCCCTCGACTTCCAGATCGTGCTGGAAGGAGTTCCGGATGCGTTCGATGGTGTCCATCAACTCGGAGATCCCTTCGAGGGCGAAGAACTCGCACTGGATTGGGACAAGTACCGCGTCGGCCGCGATGAGCGCATTCAGGGTCAGCAGATCAAGGGCGGGCGGGCAATCAATCAAGATGAAGCGATATTGATCGCGAATTGATTCAATGCGATCGCGAAGGCGAAATTCGCGTTCCTTGGCATCGACCAACTCGAGGTTGGCCCCGATAAGATTCTTGTCCGCCGGAATTACGTGGAGGCCGTCGAACTCCGTGGGGACAACGGCAGTTTCGGGGGCCGCATCCTCCAGAAGGACGCTGTAGAGACTGGGCCGGTTTGGGTCTTTGGCGACCCCCAGGCCGGTAGTGGCGTTACCCTGGGGATCCGAATCAATGACCAGCACCTTGAAGTCATTGGCCGCCAAAGCAGCGGCCAGATTGATGGCGGTCGTGGTTTTCCCTACCCCGCCTTTTTGGTTAGCGATGGCGAAGACTCGGCTCAAGCGGTCATCCTAGCACGGTTGCTATGCGACATGGGATCGCAAGATTGTTTCACGGGAAACGCAAGGTCAAGTTTTTCCCGGAACTGTTTCACGTGAAACGCTTTCGCCTGCTGGCTCAGGTCGAATGGCTTCGTTACACCGAAACCCGCCGTCCCCTCCGCAAAAATCGTTGCGTCCCCCAAGGGAGCGCGACCGCATCTTCCCACTCAAACCCGAGATTCTCCGGCGGAACTTCCGCCCCAGTCAATAAATCGGCATTCGGCGCCAGTTTCTTTAGAAACGAAGCCAGATCGGCGTAGCTGACCGCTCGCGAAACAACCCAGTCAAATGTACCATCCACATCCTCCGCCCGCTTCGCCAGCACCCGCACATTTGGCATACCACGCGATGCCTCGCGCAGAAAAACCGCCTTCCGCTGGTGCGACTCGATTAATGTCACCGAACATTCCGGCCGGAGCACCGCCACTGGAAATCCCGGAAAGCCCGCACCCGATCCGACGTCCGCGATCCGTAGCTTCCCGGCGGGCAATCTCGCGCCCAAAAACAACGACTCGCAGTAGTGCCGCTCGATCGCTTCTTCCCGGTTCCGGATTGCCGTAAGATTCAGCTTCTGATTCCAGCGCATCAAGAGATCGAGGTTCGCCTCAAGTGCGGCCTCCTGCGCGGCCGTCAGCGCGAAGTCAGCAAACACGCCCGACACTCAGATAGCAATCGAGAATCGCAACCGCCGCCGGAGTGACACCGGGAATTCGCGCCGCCTGTCCCAGCGTTCCCGGCCGGACACGCGTCAGCTTATCCTGAATCTCTCGCGACAACCCCGGAATTCCGGCAAACTCGAAATCGCCAGGAATCGCGCGGCGCTCCGCGTCCTTCAGCCGCACCATCTGCCGTTCCTGCTGCGCGATGTAGCCGCTATACTTGACTTCCGTCTCCACCGTCTCGAGCAACCCTCGCGCAGGCTCCTCGCCCAGAACCTCGCGAATCCAGCTAACCAACTCCCCGATCGACGACTCCGGCCGCTTCAGCCACTGCGCGTTGCGGTGATTCTCCAACGCCGCCGTCAACCGCTCCTTTTGCGCTTGCTTGCGCGTGAACGCCTCCCACCGCTCATCGGTCACCAAGCCAACCCGCCGTCCGATTGGTGTCAGCCGTGCGTCGGCATTGTCGATTCGCAAGTGCAGTCGGAACTCCGCCCGCGAAGTGAACATGCGGTACGGCTCATCCGCGCCCTTGGTAATCAGGTCGTCGATGAGAATCCCGGTGTACCCCTCGCTCCGGCCAATTACAACCTCTTCCTTGCCCACTAGCTTGCACGCAGCGTTGATCCCCGCCACCAGCCCCTGGCACCCTGCCTCTTCATACCCCGATGTGCCGTTTATCTGCCCGGCGAGGTACAACCCTTCGATCGACTTCACCGCCAGGGTGTGATCCAGTTCCCGCGGATCGATGGCGTCATACTCGATGGCATACCCGGGCCGGATCATCTCCGCATTCTCCAGACCGGGGATCGACGCCACCACCGCCGTCTGCACATCGATCGGCATGCTCGTGGACATCCCGTTCACGTACACCTCGTGCGTGTCCAACCCCTCGGGCTCGAGGAAAATCTGGTGCCGCAGCTTATCCGGAAACTTGACGATCTTATCCTCGATCGAGGGACAATACCGCGGCCCGATGCCCTCGATCTGGCCCGAATAGAGCGGCGACCGCGGAATCGCCTCGCGCAAAATGCGCGCCGTTTCTTCCGTGGTGTACCCGATATGGCACTGGATCTGCGGCCGCGTGATCTTATCGGTCAGGAACGAAAATGGCGTCGGATCGGCGTCGCCCGGTTGCGGCTCGAAGCGATCCCAATCGATGCTGCGGCCATCCAACCGCGGCGGCGTGCCCGTTTTGAGCCGCGTCCAAGGCAGGCCGAGCGTGCGCAACTGATCGCCAAGCAACTGCGACGGCGCCTCGCCATTGCGCCCGCAACTGTACCGATTCTCGCCCACGTGCGCCAGCCCGTTCAAAAACGTCCCCGTCGTGATCACCACCGCGCCGGCATCGATCCGCCGGCCGTCGCGCAAATGTACGCCCGTCACGCGCCGGCCGTCCAACGCCAGCGCCGCAACCTCCGCCTGCTTGATCCGCAGGTTCGGCTCTTTCTCTAGCACTTCGCGCATGTGCACCCGGTACATGCGCTTGTCCATCTGCGCGCGCGGCGACCATACCGCCGGACCGCGGCTGGTATTCAGCAACCGGAACTGAATCCCCACCGCGTCCGCCACCTCGCCCATCAGTCCGCCGAGCGCATCGATCTCGCGGACCAGGTGGCCCTTGGCGATCCCTCCGATCGCCGGATTGCACGACATCTGCGCGATCAGGTCGAGGTTCATAGTCACCATGGCGGTGCGCAGGCCCATGCGCGCGCATGCCCGCGCCGCTTCGCAGCCTGCGTGACCCGCTCCGATGACTACCACGTCGTACCTCTCGTGCATTGTTATGATTGTAGCGAAATGAGAATCCTGGTCCTCGGAGGCGGTGGTAGAGAGCACGCGTTGTGCTGGAAATTGGCGCAGTCCAAAGGGGTGGAGGTGTTCGCCTCGCCCGGTAATCCCGGCATCGCGCAAATTGGGCGGTGTCTGCCCGCGTCGCCATCATACGCGGCGATGGCCGAAGAAATCGACGCCGATCTGACGGTTGTCGGACCGGAAGCGCCGCTCGTCGCCGGAGTGGTCGACGAGTTCCGCGCGCACAAAAAGAAAATCGTGGGGCCGGATCGCGCGGCGGCGCAACTCGAAGGCAGCAAAGTTTTCGCAAAGTACTTGTTTAAGCAAATAGGAATCCCGACCGCCGACTACGTCACCGTCGACAATCCCGCAGACGCCCGCCGCGCCCTCGACCGCTTCGGTTTTCCCGTCGTCCTGAAAGCCGACGGGCTCGCCGCCGGCAAAGGCGTCATCATCGCGCATGACCGCGCCGAAGCGGAATCCGCGCTCTCCACTCTCACCGGCCGCCTGGTCGTCGAGGAGTTCCTGCGCGGTGAAGAGGTCAGCTTCATCGCGTTGTGCGACGGCCGCAATGTCGTGCCGCTCGCGCCCACCCAAGATCACAAAGCAGTCTTCGACAGCGATACCGGTCCGAATACCGGCGGCATGGGCGCCTATTGCGATTCCGCCATCCTCAGCGAAGCGCAGACGCAATTCGTCCTCGACCGCGTGATTTATCCCACCGTTCAAGCCACGCGCTTCACGGGCTTCCTCTACGCCGGCTTGATGATGACCGATTCCGGACCCAAGGTGCTCGAGTTCAACGTCCGCCTAGGTGATCCCGAAACTCAGCCGCTCGTGAAACGGATGGCGTCCGACTTCGTGCCCGTCCTGATGGCTGCCGCCAGCAGCGAACTCGCTGGCATCAAGCTCCAGTGGCACCCCGACCCGGCCGTCTGCGTCGTCCTCGCATCGGGCGGATATCCCGGATCTTTCGCTGCAGGCAAGCCGATTCACGGCATCGCGGACGCCGAATCCACCGGCGCGACTGTCTTCCACGCCGGAACCAGGCTCGATTCCGCCGATCTCGTCACATCCGGCGGCCGCGTGCTCGGAATCACCGCCAGCGGACCCACTTTAGCATCCGCCATCGACAACGCCTATCGCGGCGTCCGCCAGATCTCCTTCGAAGGCATGCACTACCGCACCGATATCGGCCACAAAGGACTGCGCCGCCCTAATCCTCCGGCAGCGTCCGCGTGAGCCGCTTGGGCGCGAGTAGGCGATAGCTCGTCGTCACCAACTCGGCGACCTCGCTCCAGTCGACTTTGCCGCGATCCAGCCGCAAACCCACCCAACCGCTCGATGCCAGATACGCCGGCCGGTAGAACCTCGCCGGATGGGCTTCGATCAGACGCTCGTTGTCGCCGGGCAGCACCTTGCACGCGACACCCACGATGCCATCGCCATGATGGTCGTTCAGAAAGTAGGCAAACTTCTTCTTGCCCACCATGAATCCGGCGTGCTGGCCGTTGAAGTAACGCGTAGTTTCCGGCAGCTCCAGACAGATTTTCGTCAACCGCGCCAACCTGAGATCTTCCGCCATCAGCCTTTCAACGCCTCCGGTTTGCGATCCACCGCTTTCGGACCCCAAGCGCCCGGCACGAAGAAATCCTGCCACCCCAGCTTGCATTCCTCCACCATTTGCAAACCGTACTCACAGCGCAATAGGTCCGATGGGCCTGTGTTATTCGTGCCGAACGAGAATTTGCACCCCTCGGCTTTCGCCATCCCGATGAACGCCGCGCTCGGCAGTTTGTAGCGATTGTTGATCTCGATCGCCACGCCGCCGCGCTTAGCCGCGCCCACCACCTTCTTAATCCGCTCCCCGGTCCACAACTTGTCGTAGTCTTTCGCGATCGCGGCCGGCAAGAAGGTCGGGTTGGCATAGATATCGATGGGCTCGCGTTCCAGAATTCCCACGGTGCGATCGACCAGGAGGTCCATAAACTCCTGCGCATCGGGAATCGGCCCCACTTCATCGGGCAGCCACAACCGCCGACGACGCCCATTGTTGTCCGTCCACGTCATAGAGTCAGTGAACACATAATCGAAACCCGCCACCGAACTGCGCGACACGATCTGCGTCCACTCACGGCCCTCGCCCTGCATCGCGACAAACATCGGCTGTCCCTTCATGCTGTCGAGGTACTGACGCACGCCCGCGTCGCTGTCCACCGGGAAGCCCTTGCCGCAATTGATCGCAATCCCGTACTCGATGCCGTCGCGTCGCGATTTCGCCAGCGCCTGTTCAAGCGTCAACCCTTCTTTCAGGTGGACGTGGTAATCCACCATCGGGACGTTATGCCGGCCGATATTGATGATCTGGCGGTACGTCCCGTCCACCACCGGCGCCGCGCCGCCAGGCGTGGGCGTGTCGTCAGCCAGCGCACGCACGCGAATGCTCCGAAAGAACGCGCGCGATCCGTCGTTGTGGCATTGCAGCGCAAATGTCCCGCGATCGAGGAAACGCTCGCGCTCGCCGTCTTCCGGAATCACCGGCGGAGTTGGCTCGATGTAGTCCACCACCAGCATTCCGTTTAGCCGGATCTGCACATTCTTCCCTCGGACGGCGACGTGCATCTTGAACCACTCGTCGTCTCCGATGAACTGCTTGTAGACATTTCGAATGCCGTACAACGACCCGGTCTTCTTGTTCTCCCGATAGCCGTTCTCGCCGCCCGCGGTATTGGCGATCTGGACCTCGAACCCCTTCTGCGGAAAATTGCTCTCCTGATACCGTGTGTGGAAATAGACGCCGGAGTTGCATCCCGGCCGCACCATCGCGTCCACTTCCAGTTCGAAGTTGCGGAAGTTCGCGCCGCTGACGGGGCCGTCGTAGAACAAGTGCGAGCGCGGACCGTCCGCCGCAAGCTGTCCGTCCACCACTTTCCACGAGTTCTTGTTCTCGCTCGCATGCCAGCCGTTGAGGCTGTGCCCGTCGAAGAGTTCGATCCAGCCATCCTCCGCCGCTGCCGCGGACACCGCCGCCGCACCGAGCGCACCGACGAACGCCCGGCGGGTCAAGTCGAGTTTCATAGTCAGTGTCAGTATAATAGCTATCAAGTGGGGACGTAGCTCAGTTGGATAGAGCGGCCGCCTCCTAAGCGACAGGTCGGCAGTTCGAATCTGCCCGTCCCTACCACTTCTCAGCTTTCGGACTTCGCGCGAGCCAGCAGTGCCGCGACGCCTAACCGCGGCGCCCAACCTTCCACGTAAGCCCAATCCATCCCGGGCGTCGCGCGGATCACGTTCACAATATCAGTCCACTGCCGCTCCGATATTTCGCCGCCAGCCTTATACCATTGGAGCTTCGCGAGCACGACGTCTTCCGCGGACGCCACTCGATACTCCGCGCCAGCCGCTGGCACGGGTACCGTCGTGGCGCGCTCGAGTTCGGCCGCGCAAAACTCGTCCACGACGGGAAATAGATCGACCTTCTGGCTCAACGGAATATAGATCAAGTTGAATGCGCGCCCCGCGCCAATCGCGGCTCGGATTTGATGGCCATCCGCGTACCAATCGCTGCCAAGCGCTTGAGCTAAAGCCTCGGCGTGATCGCCGGAAATCCGCGCCAGCACGTCAATGTCTTCGGTGGCACGATAACTCCCCCGCGTGGACGATGCTACCGATCCCACAATGGCATACGGAATCGCCAACCGCTCCAACGCGGCGGCCAGCATCTCAAGTGTTCGGGCTAACCGCAGCATCTTCGGGAGAGTCCCAGCCGTAGACTTTTCGAAACAACTCCTCGCCGAGCGACTGGCGGGCGTAGCGCAGGAAGATCTCGCGCTCACTCGCGCCCGGATATTTCTCCCGCAAACCAGCCTCCGCAAACTGCCGGACGATCTCCGACCATTCGAACGCCAACTGCATCTTCTCGCCCGGCGGCATCTTGCGCAGCAGGTCCGTCTGGACCTGCCAAGCCTCGGGCGATGTGTCGGCCGGCCGCATCCCTTCTATTATGGCCCCGCTGTTTAAGACCAACATGCCTTAAAATACAAGCATGGCCGCGTGGCAGATCGTCACCTGGCGGGCCGCGGTGGTCGGCCGCTGGATGGCGTTGATAGTGGGGACGCTTGCGATCCTTTTTTTCCTGGCGTTTTTCTTCGGCGAAGGTCCGCCGCGGTTTTCCGAGCTGACCGCCGCCGAACGTCTGCAATTCCTGGCTATCGGCGCCATGTTGCTCGGTCTCGCGGCGGCGTGGAAATCGGAAGGCGCGGGCGGTCTGATTGCGCTCGCCGGTTTTATGGCGCTGGTTTGGATTGACACCAGCCACTTGAAATTGCCGATCTTCGATTTTGCCGCCGCTGTCGGGCTGGTTCACGTTCTCTGCGGCGGTCGATTGCATGCCGGTCCACCCGCTGGAATCACGCCCTGGCATACATCGCGTTCCATCGCTTTCGCGCTCGTCGCGGTACTTGTCATCTTCGTTCTGTTATGCGCCAACGAGATGTTCGGCCAGCCGCCGCTGATGACGCCATCGCTGCACCCGTCGCCGACTCTGACGGGCGCATGGACGCAGACCGGAACCGTCGACGTGATCCTCAAGATCCACCCAGACGCTTCCGTCACCGGAACGCTGGATCGCGTAACCATCACCGATGCACGTGTGATGTATGGCCGAAGCTGGTTCGGCAAGTTGCTCCATTGGAATGCCGACTATGTGATCCGCGGCCGCATATCCGGCCATGAGTTCGCCGCGCCACTTATGGCGAGACCGCACGCCTTGGACGGCTCCCTGTTCCGCGACGGCCGCCCGACGAGCCTGAATCTGCGCAGGCTTTAGTTCGCCGTCGGCTTATCGACGCGATCCAGCACCAGCACGCTCACGGGCGTCGTTCCCCTACGCTCGAGCCGTAATTGCAAACCGCTTGCTTGCGCGCGGCTCATTCACCACGTGCTGAAACAAGAGCGCCTACTGAGCCGCGACCGCAACCAAGGGAGCGGTGCTTTTGGAGTCTCGACGCCATCCAAGCTAGGCGCCTCCAGCGCCAGTTCCACCACGAAAGGACGAAGTAATATTTGCCCGAGATTCCGGTCCGATCGATCATCCGCTTGTCGAGGATGACCGCCAGATTCTCGGCGAGTCGCCCAATGGTTCCCGATCTCGTGCAATTGACTTCATCCACGTCCTCCTTCACGGGGCGCAGCTTCGACGTGTCCTTTCCAGGGAGCAGAACGTATGCCTGCAAAGTGCGTGTCTCCCGGTGCTGAACGACATGAAATCGCGCCGCCAGCAAGCAACATCACGCTCCTGGTCCGAGGTCGTACCCGCGGGTTTGGTCGCAATGATGTCGAAACGGTTCTCCTTGATCCAGGGCGGCCCTTCCACCTGGTAGCGCGTCAACCGATAGGCCTCCATCACGAACTTCTTCACCATGTAATTGCGATAAGTCACCCGGCCTGGCGTGCTCTGCCGGATCGGCTCTATCAGCTCCCCACGTTTGATGGAAGCAGCGTCGAATTCGTTCGGCTGCGCGAACACGGGAAGAGCAGCCACTAAAAGCATCCCTCGCAACACAGGCGGCAATTATACTCTGAACCCCGCCGCGATGTTCCCAAACTGCCGCCCTGCTAGAGTGAAATCATGACGGAGGGCTACATCGCACTGCTCGACGGCGCGGCCTGGCTCGATCTCGATTCCCGCGGCCGCATCATGGCCCGTGGACGCGACCGGGCCCGCCTGCTCCACAATCTCACCAGCAACGAAGTCAAGAAAATGAAACTGGGCGACGTCTGTTACGCCTTCCTGTTGAACCCGCAGGGGCGCATTCAGGCCGACCTACACCTGCTTTGCCTGGCGGACCATTTTCTGATCGACACCGATCCCGGTTTACGCGAGAAGGCGCAGCAACTCATCCGCAAGTACATCATTGCCGACCAGGTGGAGCTCGAAGACGTCACGGCGCAAACCGCATCGATCGGCGTCGAAGGCCCCAAGGCTGAGGAGCTCAAACCGGCGGCTGGCGATTACACCATCGCGCCCTTCACCGTCACCGGACAGCCGGGCTGCCGGATCTATTGCTCGAAAGAGAGCAAATCGGCGCTTATCAGGCAGCTCGAATCGCTCGGCGCGCGGCCGGCGACGGAAGAGGACGCGCGCACCGTTCGCATCGAGAACGGCAAGCCGCTTTATGGGGAAGATATTCGCGACACCAACCTGCCGCAGGAAACGCAGCAACTTCAGGCGATCAGTTTCAGCAAGGGATGCTACCTGGGGCAGGAAATCGTGGAGCGGATCCGCGCGCAAGGGCGTGTCAACAAGAAGCTGGAGCGACTGGAGTTGGAAGGTTCCGAGCCCCCAGCCAGCGGCACGAAACTACAAGTCGGCGGTCACGACGCGGAGATCACCTCGTCGGTGTATTCACCGAATCTCCGGAAAGTCATCGCCCTGGCTTACGTGCGAACCGCGTAGACAAGAAGATCTCACGCAGAGGCGCAGAGGACGCAGAGAGAATGGCGCCCGGCGCCTTCTTTGCACCTTTGCGCCGTGGGAATAATTGACTTTCTCTGCGTACTCTGCGCCTCTGCGTGAAAAAACTCAGTGCCCTCTCAGCCCCAGATCGTCGGGCACGTGCAGATTTCCTCGTACGCGGTGCCGAGGACCACCCGGAATTCATCGCGGTTGCGTGCATGCGAACAACGTGAAAGAAGGTCTCGCGCAGAAACGCAGAGGACGCAGAGAGAATAACCCTAGGTGGTTTCTTTGCGCCTTTGCGTCTTTGCGGGAAATAGATTTTCTCTGCGCCTCTGTGAGAAACTCAGTGTCCCCTCAGCCGCTCCACCAGATCGTCGGGCACATGCAGATTCCCCTCGTACCCGGTGCCGAGTACCACGCCCGGTTTGACATCCCCGTGGAAATCCGACCCGCCCGTTACCAGCAGTCCATACTCCCTCGCGAGCGCCAGATACATCGCCGTGTGCTCCGCATCATGATCGCTGTGGTACGCCTCGATAGCATTCATCCCGGCATCGCAAAGCTCCGGCATGAGCGCCGGCACATTGCCGTTTACGCGGATGGGATGCGCCAGCGACGCGATTCCGCCCGCGCTCCGGATCCGCTCCACGCTTTCCGCGAACTCCGGCTCGCGGCGGAAGACGTACCCCTTCGCCGATTCGTCCAGGTACTCGTCGAAGGCTTCGCGAAACCCGCGCACATAGCCTTTCTCGACCATGATCTGCGCAAAGTGCGGACGTCCCGTCATGCCGCGTCCGCGCGCTTCGGCCTCTTCGATCGTAATATCGAACCCCAGTTCGCGCAGGCGCGCCGCGAGACGCACGTTGCGCTCCCGCCGCGCGGCTTGCAATTCCAGAATCCATTCGCGAAATCCCGCCAGTCCGTCGGAACCGAAAAAGTAGCCGAGCAGGTGCACGGATTGCCCGTGGAGTTTGGTGGAAAGCTCGATGCCGCAGACCAGCTCGAGACCGGCCGATGCCGCGGGAGCGAGCGCCTGGTCGTAGCCGGCGAATGTGTCGTGATCGGTAATTCCGAGCGTGGTCACACCCGCGCGCACCGCCTCGCCGACAAGCTGCGCGGGAGAACAACTGCCGTCAGATTCGTTGGTGTGCGAGTGCAGATCGATCAAAGGAAATCAAACCCAAGCGTTCCAGTGTAGCCCAAATCAGGCCGGCACTCTGCTCGGGCGTTTCCTGGTCGGACCGGATGGTCACTTCCGGAGCAAGCGGTGCCTCGTATGGGTCAGACACCCCCGTGAATTTTTCACATCGCGCTCCGCCAGCACTTCCAACGGACACTCGGCATAGACCTCGACGAAATCCCGAATGCGCTCGCGCAGCTCCTTACTGAGCCTCGACCGCCAGGGAGCGGTGCTTTTCCGACGGATCCAACAAACGGCACCGCTCCCTCGCGGTCGCGGCTCACAAGTGTGGACTGCTCGCGCACTTCCAGCTTGGCGCCGTGCGCGCGCAAACGCTCCGCCAGCAGCCTGGATACCGTACTTTTGCCGACGCCGGAAAGCCCGGTGAACCAAACCACGCAGCCCTTATGCATGGCGCTCCACCTTGCCGTTGGCGGCGAAGTGGATGCCGCACTCTCTTCGAGCCTCCTGCTCCCACCACCAGCGGCCGGCGCGCTGGTCCTCGCAGGGCAGCACCGCGCGGGTGCATGGCGCGCACCCTATGCTCGTATAGCCGCGCTCATATAGAGGATGCACCGGGACATCGTGCTCGCGAATGTACCGCTCCACGTCTTCGGAACTCCAGGCCGCCAGCGGACAAAGCCGTAAGCGCCCATCGATCTCCTCCACCGTTCGCACCTCGGCGCGCGTTTCGGATTGTTCGCGGCGCAGTCCGGCAGCCCAGGCTTTGAACTCGCGCAGTTTCCTCTGCAGGGGACGGACCTTGCGAATCTCGCAGCAGAGCGCGCGCAGATCGGGGTTCTCATAGAACAGGTTCGGACCATAGGCCGAAACCATCGCCTCCAGCTCCTCGGGCAAGGGGGCGACGGTTTCCACCTGTATTCCATAGCGCTCGCGCACTTTTTCCATCATCCGGTACGTCTCTTCCGGCAACCGGCCGGTATCCAGCGTAAATACCCGGAAAATTCCAGCGTTCCCCCGGGCGGCCAGATCGAGAATGACCATCCCTTCCTTTTGGAAGCTGGTGGCGATGGCGAATTCGCCGGCGAACGTGGAAATCGCCCAGGAGACGAGTTCGCCCGCCGTGAGATCCTCGATTTCGATTAATGTCCCCAATCTCTATTGAGATTATCACAATAGTCGAGTCCTCTGCTCGTGGTAATCTTGGGCTAATCGGAGGGGGGATGCGCGCACCGGTACGGTGGGCGATGTTATCGATGATCCTCGGAGGGGCAGCCTTCGCCCAAAGCGGTCCTTTCAGTTTCGAAGGCCTCCCGGACAGCACCATTCTGACCAATCAGCTCACCGGCGCCACATTTGCAAACGCGATTATCCTCTCTATGGGCATTACCCTCAATGAGTTCGAGTTTCCGCCCCACGGCGGCAGCAATGTCGCCTCCGACAACGGCGGACCCATGACCATCGTCTTCGCCGCGCCGCTGCGCGGATTCAGCGGCTATTTCACTCACAACGTGCAGGTGACGCTTCTGGCGCTCGACTCCGCGAACAATGTGCTGGCGACTATGACCTCGGCCTTTCCCAATAACGAGGCGCTCTCCGGAACCTCCGGCAGCCATCCGAACGAGCTCCTGGAGGTGAGTTCCAGCACCGGCATCTTCAAAGTCGTCATCACGGGATCCTCGCAGGGGACGTCTTTCACCCTGGATGACGCGGCGTTGTACACCAGGTGCGACCTCACCCTGGATGGAGTCACCAACGTCGCCGACGCGCAGGCCATCCTCAACCAGGCTTTGGGAGCGGCGAAAGCTGTTGACGATCTGACCCTGGATGGCGTGGTTAACGTGGTGGATGCGCAGATCGTCATCAATGCGGCGCTGGGATCGGTCTGTGAGGCCAAATAGGGAGGGGATTATGCACCGGCGATATACCTTGCCGATCTGGATCGCGGGCCTTGCCGCTTGCGCCCAAGCCACCTCGGTGGCGAGCTCCGTGGCGGCTTCGGCCGTACTGGTTAACGGATCGTACCAGGTGACGGCCACCACCCAGTTCACGGGCAATCCCGCGCTCATCGCGGGAGGGTTGAATCTGCTGCGCGTGGACGGCGCAACTCCCGTCATCCTCGGCTCGATGCACGACGACGGGCTCAACGGCGACGCGGTGGCGCACGACGGCGTCTACACGCTCCTGTTCACGGCCAACTCCATCTCCACTATGCAGCTCGAGGCATCGGCCGCCATTCAGGCGCAATTGCGGCGGCAGAAATCTCCCATCACGACGGTCCCGGTGGTTGTGCCCGCGCTGACGCAGCTTTCGCCCAACTCGGGCGTGCAGGGAGCGCAAGGACTCTCGGTGACCATTACCGGCAAAGACACGCATTTCTCGCAGGGGACCACCACGGCCACCTTCGCCCCGGGCATCGAGGTGACTTCCCTGACGGTGAATTCGGCCACCAGCGCTACCGCGATCGTGAATGTCACCGCGGACGCGGCACTGGGAACCTCCGATGTCACCATGACCAGCGGACTGGAAGTCGTGACCCTTACCGGTGGCTTCACCGTAAACACCGCCAACCTCACGGCAGACGTGTTCACCTGGCACTACGACACCTCCCGCACGGGACTCAATCCGAACGAGACCACGCTCACGCCATCGAACGTCGCATCGTCCACCTTTGGAAAAGTGGCCGAGTTTCCTGTCGATGGCCAGATCGACAGCCAGATCCTGTATCTCCATCAAGTCAACATCCCGAACGTGGGCCGCAAGAACGTGGTCTACTTCGCCACCGAGAACGACTCGGTCTACGCGCTCGACGCGGCCTCCATTACCGGCTCGACGGCCACGGTTCTCTGGCAGAAATCGGTCTTGTCGGCGGGGGAAACGGCCGCGACATCCCTGCCCTGCGGCCCGACGCCCACCGGCATCATGTCCACTCCCGTCATCGATCGTGCCCGCAGCGCCATCTACGTGGTCGCGATGTCCCAGAATTCGAGCACCCAAGCGGTGATCCAAAGGCTGCACGCGCTCGATCTCACCACCGGGGCGGAGCTCTTCGGAGGACCGACGGTCATTACCGCCACCTCTCTCGGGACCGGAGGCAATAACCAGAGCGAAGTCACTTTTGACCCATCCCATCAGCACGACCGCGCAGCGTTGCTCGATAGCAGCAACACTATCTATACCGTATGGTCGGGGCTGGACGGCGATTGCCCCTATTATTCACCGTGGGTCCTCTCCTACAGCGCGGACACGCTGGCACAAACCGGCGTTTTGGATCTCGCTCCGGATTTTTGGGGCGGTGGGATGTGGATGGGAGGCGCCGGTCCGGCGGTGGATTCGGACGGCAACGTTTATGCCATCTCGGGTAATGGATTTAGCGGGAACCCGGACGGCGGACTGCCTACCGCCAGCTTTAACAACTCCATGGTCAAGCTATCGACCTCCGGAGGGCTTTCCGTGGCTGACTACTTCACGCCCGATATCACGACTGCGGACAATAAGGCTGACCTGGATTTCGGCTCGGCTGGGCCCCTACTAGTCGATCTGGTGGACAGCGCTTCCACCACTCATCATCTAGCCATGAGCGGCGGCAAGGATGGACAGTTCTACGTGGTGGATCGCGATAACATGGGCCAGTTTAACAGCGGTAATGACAACATCTACCAGCAATTCACGCTTTCGGGCGGCCTGAACTTCTCCACGCCGGTCTTCTTCAACGGCACAGTTTACGTCTGCCCCGCGGGCAGCAACCTGAAGGCCTTCGCCATTTCGAATGCTCTGCTGGCGACTACGCCCACTATGCAGAGCAAGAACACCTTCGGCTTCAGCGGCGCGGTACTCACCGTTTCCGCCAACGCCAACGCCGACGGCATCGTCTGGGCAGTGGATCACACCAGCGGAACAGTGTTCGCATATGACGCCACGAACGTGACGGACCCCATCTACACGTCCGCGCAAGCGTCGGGCGGGAGGGATCACTTCTCCGCAGTGGGCGGGCACTTCAACACGCCCACAGTGGTGGATTCCAAAGTGTACTTCGGAACTTCCAGTTCGTTGGTGGTGTTCGGTCTGCTGCCGTAAGACTAACTCACCCCAACGCGCGCAGGCTTTCGAGTTCCACCTGCTCGCTCGCGCTCAAGTCCAGCACGCGCACCCGCATGCCTTCGCGGAATTCCTGGAGACGGACTTCGCAGCCATTCGCGAACCGCACGGCATCGCGATAGGTATTCGAAGCGGCCGTGAGCTGGGTAAACACGACTTCCTCCCGTTCGCCCGTATGCCATTGCTGCTGCAGGCGTAACGGGATGTCGCAAATCAACAACTTGGCGCCCGGCGGAAGGCATACGGCGCAGACCGCCGGAGCAGCCGTTGGGTCGAAGAAGGCGCGAATTTTCTGCCAGATGGTTTGTTGCCCCGGCTGACGGGGCGTAATGGCGGCTTGGATATCGACGGGCGCTGCCATGCCCAGCGATCCGGTTGGAAACCGGTGGGTTACAAGTTCCTCACGTTCGTGAGCCAGACGATTCGGGACGGCCATCAAGGAATAGTCACACATGATTTTGAGTCTCCTCCCTAATTCTGAGTTTCCGCCCACTGCGGCGGATTTGACAATAGGTGGATTGTTAGAATTCCCACTTTCGCCGATCTCGCTCTCCCTGGAGACCGATTGTTTCATCCTGTTAATATGTGAAGGTGGGTTCTGACCAAAATCCGGTGGAGACTCCCGACCAGCATCCGGCCTGGCTGCGCGTCCAACTGGCGCGCCACCCCAAGCGGCCCCACGCGGTGGACTACCTCCAGCGCCTGTTTTCCGACTTCCAGGAAATCCACGGCGACCGGAATTTTGGCGACGATCCGGC